>Ga0182030_10004391_pt1 | contig 30076 bp, 20 predicted proteins | sample 812S3MmetaG_FD_121299 | JGI IMG/M metagenome (GOLD analysis project Ga0182030, IMG submission 121299) | Permafrost microbial communities from Stordalen Mire, Sweden - 812S3M metaG (Illumina Assembly) | ecosystem: Environmental > Terrestrial > Soil > Wetlands > Permafrost | place: Sweden...
AGGCGAGATGTTAGGTTTGGGTTTGGTAGGAACAATTATTGTGATCGTGCTGATTGTGTGGCTCATCCGGCGCGTATGATTTCGGCTGGGAGTGCATCGCTGAAAATCAATTGACCGGCAAGACAACCTTTGCGCATATCTGCTTCATTCGGAGCTCTGTCCGCGTGGTCGGCAACCCCGTCAGTAACGGAACAGTAACTGCCGATGAGTCAATGATGGCGCCATTGGAATTGAGCTGGCGGACTTGGACGTAGCCCGCAGGAGACGGTCGGACGATGCCATCAACTCGGTGCTACACCGGATGATCGTTGGACACTCGGCACGGCGGCGAGTAGCGTCAGGTAGTTGTCGACCAGGAGGCCTTCGTAGCCGTTGGGGTTGCCCTTCCAGTCGGTCCAGTCATAGCTTTCACCGTTCGAGCCATGGCCCTGGAAGCCGCCCTTGCTGAAGCTCGAGAGAATCGGAAACAGGATCGCGTCCGCTTGCGCATTGCGGCCTAGCATGCGTAGAGCCTGAATCGTGAAGTAGGCGAAGCAGGCCGATGCGCCGCCGTTCTCGAAGACTTGAAAGCCATCCGATCCGTCTTCTTTGGCTGGGCCGCCATAGCGCGGATTCAGGTCGACATAGTCTTCGCGGCGGATGGGAATCAGATTGCCGGGCAATCCAAGATCGAAGCGACGATAGCCGACTTCCTCCATCTTGGCCCACAGCTTGTCCCAGATTCGATTTCCCTGCTCAGGCGTGACCAGCCCGTAGGTGACGGCCATCCCATTTACGAAGAGAAAGTAATAGTCGTGCAACTTGCCGTCAGCGCTGCGCCAGCCGGCCAGCACTCCGGATTCGGGATTGTAAAAGGCGTCGTAGTAGCTTGCCTTTAACTTCTGCGCGCGCTCCCGATAGACCTCCGCATCGGCCTCGCGGCCAGCCAGTTTGGCAAGGGCGGCTATGCCCTGAAAGCCCGGATAGGCGAGCGCGTTGGAATAGGCGTCCTTGTGGCCGAAGCCGATCGTATCCCACCAGTTCGAGGGGCGCACCGTGAGTTCCACGGGCCAGGAGCCGGAGTTGCCGCTTAACGGATACTCCATCAGCCCATCGCCGTCGCGGTCGAACTCGATCATCTTGTCGGCCCAGTTCTTGAGCATGGAGTAATTGCGGAGATTCCACTGCGTATCGCCGGCAACACGCACGTATGCGGCCGCCGCGATCATAAGCGATGGATAGACGTCAAGAAATTCATACTTCACACTGGGAGGGAGAAGATAGCCCGTCATGCCGTAGCCAGTCATTCCACCGATGTAACGCTCGAGAGTCTGCCGCACCAGATCGAATGCAGTGAGGCCTGGGGCCAGCGGGGGCAGATGCTCGGCCATCATCGCGTATTCGAAAAGCGTGATGGGCGTGGCATCGCTGGCGGAATTGTTCGCGAGCGCTCGGCGACGCGGATTGAGCTGGAACATGCTGAGAAAGTCGCGCCGATAGCCGTCGTAGCGAGGGTCGTTCTCAATGCCGTCCCTGTGCGGGTAGATCGAAACGACTTCAATCCGGTACTCGATCTCGCGGTGCCAGGTCCAGGTGGAGGGCGGCAACGTCACGCGGACGAAGTTATCCCCATGATCGCGGGAAGCGTCATAGCCGGCGATCGCGTCCCTGGCCGTGCCCGTGATGCGAAATGTTCCGTGCGCGGGGAAGTGGAGCAGGGCGGGCAGGCGGATGTCGCCCTCGTCGGTGACCATGCCGAGCAGCGTGGGATGCGTATTTGCCGGATCGAAGCCGAGCACGATCGGCTCGCCGGGCCGATTCCCGGAGGTAACCGAGCGCAGGACGATGGCATTCTCGCTGAAAGCGAGGCTCCACGCGGCTTTCTCGTCCTCCGCACGTACGCGGTATTCAAACACATCGCCCTGGCGCGATACGTGGTAACGGGCGCCTATTTCAGGAAGGGGTAACATCACGTTGACATCGAGCTTGTTTGTCCCCAGAGAGTCGACGGAGAGGGAGATGAAGTTGGGCCGATCCGGCGCCAGTTGCACCTTGAAAAACTTCGACCGATAATCGAGGTTCGGTGAGGCCGTTTGAACGGCCTGGCTAACCTTCCGCGCCTGCAAGGGCTGCCCGCCGGATGCGGCAACCGCGCCGGCAAGCTTCATGAATTCCCGCCTCGTTGTGTCCACGTTCGCTCCATTTTTTTATGGTTGAATTCACAGCCTTAGCCGTCATCGAACCGGCGCGTCATCGCCATCGCGTTTGGCCGGGTACAATGCGGAGCGCCCGCACTTCGATTCGTTCGAACGTCAGTGAGGTCCAGCTTCGATCGAAAGACAACGAACCGCTCCTCCGCTCTGGCGTTGTTTCTTCCTCAAAGGATAACTTGCTGCGGACCGGTGCAGCGAAATCGGCCAACGGGGTCGCCGGGAACATCCATCGCAATTGCGAACAGGCTGCCGGAAAGCCGTTGGCTCGACCGGGCGCTGGTGATGAACAGAGTACGCAGATCGGGGCCGCCGAATGCGCATGTGGTGGGATTGGAGACGGGAAGAGGCACGGTGCGGTCGATGCTTCCGTCGGGGCGAACGCGGACAAGGGAGCCGGCGAATGGGCGAGTGACCCAGAGGCAGCCCTCGGCATCCATGGCCGAGCCATCCGGCAGGCCCTTGTCGTAGCCGGTGAAAAAGGGGCGGCGCGCGGAGATGGCTCGGTTCAGAGGATCGAATGCGAATGAGTAGATCGTGTTGGCGATGGTGTCGCCGAAGTAGAAGGTGGAATGGTCGGGACTCCAGGCGAGCGTGTTCGCGATACCGATTCCGTGCATCCACTCGGAGGCCGAACCATCGGGATCGATGCGATATAGAACGCCATCGGTGAATTCGATGTCGAGATTCTCGCCGCCGGGGCCGACATTGTTGCGCATGGTGCCCACCCACAGCGAGCCGCGGGGATCGACCTTAGCGTCGTTGAAGCGCATGACGGGAGCGGCGGGCAGCCCGTAGACGACAGCGAGATTCGGATGCGTGTCCGGCGACCAGAAGGCAACGCGCGCCGAGAGAACGAGCAGCATTTGGCCGGGGATCGTGGTGAGATTCACGGAGACTACCGGCTCGTCGAAGAGCCAGGACTCGGTGGCTTTGGCGGCGGGCAGGTACCGGTGCACGATGAAGCGGTTGATATCGGCCCAATAGAGGGCGCCTTGTTCGCTATCCCACACAGCGCCTTCGCCGCAGATGTCTCCCGCGGGAACAGCGCATCGTATTTCAGATTGCATCTTGCCCTCTCGTGCTTCTCTATCCTCAATGATCCGTGTTGCAGGGGGGCCGTGGACAGTGTAACGCGACGATTCTCCGATCATCGCATTGGGGGGTGGAAGGCCAGGGTAATCGCATGAACAGCCGATGGACCTGTGTTGGCTCATGTTGCTTCTACGAAGCGAGGTCTTTCAAACGGACAGCGGTCTCGTTGTCTTTGGAAAATAGCTCGTAAGTCGTTTGTTTTGGTAGGTGCTTTAGGCTTTTTTCGGCGTAACGTTATTGTTTTCTGGTACATGGGAGGAGAAGGGGGAGGGGTGGGGTAGATTGGCGCCCACGGACGGGTGGAACGGAGGGATTGGAAACAGAGAGATTGCGGGAGTTCTGGAGTCCATGAATCGATTGTGCGCGTTTTAGCGAATTAATCTGCAAACTCCGGGAAGAAATCGGAGCCGGATTGGGTGCAACTGCCATGTAGTCGACGCGAGCGCACAGTGAAGCGGAGCGGGAGTGGGATACACTGAGCTTTCCGCATGCAACGGCGGTGACCTGAGGACAGAACTGAAAATTGCCGGCGGAAACAGATTGGCTGGAACGAACCAGGCATCGCGCGCGTAAGAACAAGAGAGTCCGGGAACTGGGCTCGAAGCGAAAAGCGGCCGGCAAATCAACAAATTTGCGTCCGGAGAGGTTCTCCGAACGTCTTGAAGAATGGCACCCCACATGCCTCAGCGAATGGTGGAGAGGAACAATGCATTTGTACGGTATACGTGTGTTTGACAAGCAGGAGACGACCGCGCGGGGCAGTCTGGCAAAAACGGGACGCGGACAGGCGGGCAACCGGTTGCGCGCGATTGCAGCGGTTGTTCTGACGTTGGCGGCGGGAGTGCCTTCAGGATTTAGCCAGCAACAAACAGTCAACACTCCGACTAAGCCCGCATCGGACCTACCGGCTGAGCCGGCGCCAGTGCAGACTGAGCCGTTGAATTTGCGGGCGACCCAACGGGATTTTTCAAAACCGGCGGCAGGCCTGCTGGGCAACCCGATCAAGCCCTACCTGCCCACCAATGTGCCCAAGGCCAGTTTCGTGAATTCGGTACGCCTTGGGGATATGGTCAAGGATGGCAAGATCTATCTCAGCCTCTCAGATGCACTCGCACTGGCCATCGAGAATAACTTCGACATCGCCATATCGCGTTACTACATGGATCTAGCGGATTTGGATATCCTGCGTGCCAAAGCGGGGGCAACGCTCTTTGGATCTGGCGCAACGGTCAATGCCAACACCCAGGGAGGTTACCTTTCGACGGCCGCGGCGGGCGGGGGCCCAGGCGCATCCACGGGTGGTAGTGCTGGTGGTTCCGTTGGCGGCTTGACGCTGACGGCCTCAGGTGCCGGTCCCACGCCAGAGAATCTGGACCCGTTCATCGCAGGAACGATTCAGTTTGAGCGGGCCAGCCAGCCGCAGTCGAACACATTGTTTTCCGGCGGAAAAACGTCGCTGACAACAAATACCGACCAATACAACTTCTCGTATAACCAGAATTTTATCACCGGCACTACCTTTGTCGCGTCGATTAACAATAGTCGCATCACCACCGACAACCCTTTCAGCAGCTATAGCCCGGAATTGCAGTCCTCGTTCAATGCGAAGCTTACGCAGCACTTGTTATATGGCGGGGGCATCTGGGTCAACAAGCGCTATGTCTACCAGGCGGCCAACAACCGGCGCATTACCGACTCTACATTCCGTCAGCAGATCCTCTATACCGTGAACCAGGTGGAGAACATCTACTGGGGCTTGGTGAACACCTATGAGGATGTGCAGGCCAAGGAACGGGCCCTGGAACAGAGTAGCAAGCTTGCGGGCGACGACCGTAAGCAGTTGGAGATTGGCACCATGGCGCCACTTGACGTGGTCAATGCCGACCAATCCGTGGCATCCGACAAACAGGTGCTCATCAGCTCTCAGACCGCGCTCAACTATCAGCAGCAGATCATCAAGCAGGCCATTGCTCGCAACCTCAACGACCCCGCGTTGGTGGCAGCCGCAGTAATTCCTACGGACCGCGTAAGCCTCGAGGAACTTCCCGAGGAGAAGCAGCCGATTGACGACCTGGTGCAGGAGGCGTTCCGTCAGAGCCCGGTGCTAGAGCAGGCGGTGCTCACTTTGAAGAACGACGAGATCAGTCTGCGCGGCGCGAAAAACGGCCTTCTACCGACACTCGATGCCTATGGGTTCTACAACTCCAGCGCACTGGGTGGTTCGCAGAATCCGAATGCGGTCGACTTCAACACCGGGAAGCCATACCCACCGGGGAAGTTTCCGCCAAGCGGATACGGCACGGTACTTCAGGATCTCTTTAATAGCTCCTCTCCGGATAAGGGCGTTGGCTTAGACCTGAACATTCCCATTCGGAACCGGCCTGCACAGGCTCAACAGGCGCAGGCTTTGATCGAATACCGGCAAGCCGAGTTGCGCCTGGAGCAGCTCTACACACAAATTCGCATCAATGTGGTCAATTCGATGTACGCGCTGACCGAGGACCGCGCGCTGGTGCAGGCTTCCATCGCCACGAAGGACTACGCGACGCAAGCCCTCGATGCGGAACAGAAGAAGCTGAAGTTGGGTGCCTCGACCACGGCGACTGTCCTCCAGCAGCAACGGAGCCTGGCTGCTGCGGAGAATACATTGCTACAGGCCAACGCGACCTACGCGAAGGATCGCGCAGGTTTGTATCAAACGCTGGCCAGCACCCTGCAACACTATGGCATCAACCTGGGTGAAGCGGCGAGCGGGAATGTGAATACGGCTCCTGCCATTCCCGGGCTTGTACCTGCACCGCCTAGCAAGGAGCCGACAACGACTCCGCCGGCCACTCCGCCTGCAACGGCGCCTGTGGCTCCGACGACTGCGCCAAACCAATAAACACCCGATCATCGGATCATAGACAAAGGCTCTGACTGACTTCAAAAATCAGTCAGAGGCTTTTGGTTTGCTTGCCAAGCATCGTTTGGAAAACCAGATGGTCGGCGGCCGCGGACTCCGCAAGCTCTCGCAGGGGCTTGCGGAAAGACTACGGTTTGGCTCTGTTTTGAAAGGGCACGACTTCAGTCGTGCCGAAAAAGCCAGAGAAAATGATGGGCTTCAGCCCCTGAGGGATTTCGTTTTCCGCTAATTGCATTCCCTCAGAGGCTAAAGCCGTCCTTCTCTCCGGAGCGCATTCGGCACGGCTGAAGCCGTGCCCTTTCAAAGCATTTAGCTTCTCCGCAGCCTGTAAGGACCGGGTCATTCTTGGGTTCATTCGCACGCGCCCCGACCCAGAGGGAGTCCCGGTACCCGGTCGTGCCCCTTCAAGACACTTCCAAAGAGGGCCGATCTTTACCGTTCTGCCACAAGGTCCAGCAGTTCAAAGAACTCCGGGAAGCTGATGTCGGCCGACTCGGCTCCCTGAATGAGAGTCTCGCCTTCCGCCCGGAGCGCCGCCACGCTGAATGCCATGGCAATGCGATGGTCGCTGCCGGAATCGATGGTTGCGCCGTGCAGGGTCTGCCCGCCAGGCACATCGAGGCCGTCTTCAAACTCGATTACTTCCGCTCCCATGGCGCGCAGATTCTTCGCTAACAGGGCGATGCGGTCGGATTCCTTCACGCGAAGTTCCTTTGCATCGCGAATGCGGACTCCGCCGCTGGTGTAAGGCGCGATGGCGGCCAAAACCGGCAGTTCGTCGATGAGCTGGGCGGCGAGTGCGCCGCTAATCTCTGTGGAACCAAGACCTTCCGCCGGGGCGGAGATTTGGACAGTTCCCACGAGTTCCGCGTTTTTCTCTTCCAGATGGAGGACTGCGATGCGTGCTCCGAGGGCAGTGAGCACATCGAGAAGCGCGGCGCGTGTCGGGTTAAGCCCCAACGAATCAAGCAGAAGGGTTGATCCTGGGAAAAGAGCGGCGGCGCAGAGAAAGAAGGCGGCAGATGAAATATCTCCGGGGACAATGGCTTCGATCGCATGGAGCGGTTGTGGCCCCGTAATCGATACGGATTCCAAGTCGCGGGTGAAGTTGGCGCCGAATGCGCGAAGAGCCAGTTCGCTGTGGTCTCGCGTGCGCACGGCTTCTCTAACGGTTGTGGTTCCAGCGGTTTGCAGCCCGGCAAGCAGGACGCAAGTCTTGATCTGAGCACTGGGAATTGGGGTGCGGTAATCAATGGCCTGAAGCGGGCTACCTTCAATAGTGACCGGCGCATGACCGTCGGTAAGAGTGAGGCGTGCGCCCATAGCTTCCAAGGGCTGTCGGATGCGCTCCATGGGGCGGCGCGAAAGCGAGGCGTCGCCCATCAGAGTGAAACTGCCGTCTTGCGGCGCCAGGAGCCCCGCAATCATCCGCATCGTCGAGCCGGAATTGCCGCAGTCCAGCGGGTGGCCGGCAGGGGTAACGCGGCCTGCCACGCCGGTGACTTCGATGACTCCGTCATTGATTTTGTTGACCTTGGCGCCCAGGGCCTCCATGCATGCGAGGGTAGAGGCGCAGTCCGCTCCGGTGGAGAAGTTGGTGAAGCGGGAGGTGCCTTCAGCGAAGGCGGCCAGCATGCCGTAGCGATGGCTGATGGACTTGTCGCCGGGTAAACGCAGGCTTCCATAGATATTACGGGCAGGGCGGATGAGGCGTTCTTCGGTCGAAGTTGGCACAGGGGCTCCGGTTCTTCTGGTTCTCTTGAGTCTATCGAATCGAAGGAGCCCAGCAAAACTCAGCAGCGGTAAATCTTCGGGGAGTCGATGCCTTTCGTGGCGTTGCGCGTGTCAACCACCAGCCAAGACTGCTCGACAATCGCGCTGTAGTCGTAGCTGGAGTGGTCGGTCACGATAATCACCGCATCGAACTGGCCAAGATTATCCAGCGGTGTGCTGGTCATATTGAGGTCGTACTGGCGACCGCGGCCAACACTGGGGAAGTAGGGGTCGTTGTAGGCGACAACGGCGCCTTTCTCGCGCAGAAGTTCGATGATCGTGAGTGAGGGTGACTCGCGGAGGTCGTCGATATCTCGCTTGTATGCCAGGCCCAGCACTAGAATCTTCGATCCATTGATTGCCTTGCTGTGTTCGTTCAGTGCGGCGCCAATCCGGTCCAGAACGAAGTAGGGCATGGCGGCGTTGATTTCCCCGGCCAACTCAATGAAGCGGGTGCGGAAATCGAACTCCTTGGCCTTCCAGGAGAGATAGAAGGGATCGATAGGGATGCAATGGCCGCCGAGGCCCGGGCCGGGATAAAAAGCCTGAAAGCCAAATGGCTTGGTTCTGGCGGCGTCGATGACTTCGTGAATGTCGATGCCCATCCTCATGCACAGTTGTTTGAGCTCGTTGACCAGGGCGATATTCACGCAACGATAGATGTTCTCCAGCAGCTTGGTCATTTCAGCGACTGCCGGAGTGCTGACGGGCACTACGGTGCGAAAGATGGCGCTGTACATGGCGGCGGCAAGTTCCGCCGCCGCAGGGCCGCATCCGCCAATGACCTTCGGAATGTCGTGCCGGGCCACCAGGTCGTTGCCGGGGTCTTCGCGTTCGGGCGAGAAAACCACATGGACTCCACGTTCTTCGAGGGTTCGCGCGACTTTGAGACCGTGCGGGTTTCCGGACTCAAGCAGAGGCACCACGATTTCCTCGGTCGTGCCGGGGTAGGTGGTGCTTTCCAGCGCTATCAACTGGTCTTCATGAATGAAGGTCGCGATGGACCTGACTGTTCCCGTTACAAAACTCAGGTCGGGTTCATGATGCTGGTCGAGCGGGGTAGGTACACAGATGATCACGGCGTCCATCTGGGCGATCCGCGAATAATCCGAAGTTGCGCGGAAGCCGGCCTTCTGGGCTTCCTGAATGGCGTCGGGCAGTATGCGCACAATGTAAGAGCGGCCCGCGTTGAGAGCGTTTACCTTGTCTTCGGCAATATCGAAGCCGGTGACCCTGAAGTGTTCTTTGCTGAAAAGCAACGCCAGCGGCAACCCGACATAGCCCATGCCGATAACGCCAATGCGTGCCTCACGGGTTTCCATTTTGCGCTTGAGGCCGGCCAGCCGATTCTCGCTCGCTACGGTCATACGTCCGATTGTAGAGCCTTGTGCTGTCAGAGCGATCGGTGCGGCTCGAAGTCCGCGACGACGCGGCCAATCGAATAGACTGGACTTACACCGAAACCGACTTTGGCTTGGGGGATTCACTTGGCTAAATATCTTGTGACCGGCGTAGCCGGGTTCATTGGCCGTTCGATTGCCGCAACCCTGCTGGCGCGCGGTGAAACAGTGCGCGGCATCGACAACTTCATTACGGGAAAGCACACCAACCTGGTTGGACTGGAAGCGATGGAATTTGTCGAGGGCGACCTTACCGACCCGGGTGCCTGCGCCAAGGCCTGTGCGGGCATCGAAATTGTCTTCCACGAGGCGGCTTTGGCTTCGGTTCCCCGGTCGGTGGAAAACCCTGTCGAAACCAACGCAAATTGCGTCAACGCCACGCTCAACCTGTTGGTGGCCGCACATGCGGCCGGGGTGCGCCGTGTGGTCTATGCAGGGTCGTCCTCTGCGTATGGAGACACGCCGATCCTACCCAAAGTTGAGCAGATGCTACCGAACCCGATCTCTCCTTATGCGGTCGCCAAGCTGGCCGGCGAACAGTACATGCGCGTGTTTGCGCGGGTTTATGGAGTGGAAACGGTGGTGCTGCGCTACTTCAACGTCTTCGGCCCCTACCAGGACCCGACGTCCCATTACTCAGGCGTGCTGGCCATTTTTTGCCGCAAGATGCTGGCAGGAGAGCAACCCACCATGTACGGAGACGGCGAGCAGAGCCGCGACTTTACCTACATTGACAATGTTGTTCATGCCAACCTGCTGGCCGCGGCCGCGCCGGCTGAAAAAGTGGCCGGGCAAATGATGAACGTGGCTACCGGAACGAGCGTCACGCTCAACCAGACTTTCGAGATTCTTAGCGAATTGACCGGTTACAGCGGCAGGCCTGCTTACGCGAAGGGACGCGCCGGAGACATCCGCGATTCGCTTGCCGATATTCGGCTGGCTGCGGAACTGCTCGGCTACCAGCCAATCGTGGACTTCCGCGAGGGATTGCGGCGTACAGTGGAGTGGTATCGGTCCGGGTCCTAGAACGGTCGATGGCTGGCCAGCTTCCGGCATACAAATGCCTGGCTTTCGCCGATGTGTGACAACGTCTATTGACGGATCCCCTGCGATGGAGGACACTGACCAATATCTCCTCCGCAGCGGATTCTTCTGGGTACGCAGGGAGCCCCTCGCAAGACGGGACTTGAGATAAGGACATTTTCCGAGATAGTTCAACGCATATTCAGCTTTGTACAAGGCAGCGTTCGTCGGGAAAATCGTCAGTTGTGTATTTTGGCTTCGGCCCTCTCCACACTCGATCTGTGCATATGCGTCCTTCACAGGACCTGAGGTTCTAACGCATTGCAAGATCCCAGCTCTTTGCCGAATCAACCAGCAGTGTGCTCGTCCGCAGACGTTCGCCGCGACAGTTCCTCGACATCCTTGCGCGAGTTACTGACGGTAATGAACCGCAGGCGCCAGTTGATTGCCGCGGTGGAATGCGGCTTGCTCCTTGTGTGCCTTCTATACTGCCTGATTGCTCCCAAGCAGTACGAGGCAAGTGCCAGGGTGGCATTGCGCACCTCGCCCGTTTCCGCGCTCACCACGGAAGCGTCCGGATCGCTTGCGGCAGCGTCGATACTTTCCGCTCCGCTGCAGCAGGAAACACTGGCAAATTTCCTGCGCAGCGACCAGTTGGCATGGAGAGTGATTACCGATTTGAAACTTTACCAGGAGCCGGCATTCAACGGGCATTTCGGGTTTTTGTTTCCCGGCTTCACTACCGACCCGAATTCATTGAGGGTGGGATGGCCCGATGCGCAGGCTTATCTCCTGGAGAGATTTGAGAGACGGTTGCGTGTCGAAGCAATGCCGCGTTCGCTGGTGGTCGAGATTCGATTCCGGTCGCGGGATGCGGCTCTCTCGGCAGCCGTGGTCAACGATCTGATTCAGGAATACAGTGCCATGGACAGCGAGTCCCGCGTACATGCAATAACGCAGGGGTCGGATTGGCTGAGAAGCCAGCTCAAGGACCTGAAGGGAAGGGTAGAGCAGGATCAGAGCCGCCTTTCAGCCTTCCAGACCAGGCACGGTCTTCTCAGCACCCCGGAAGTAATGGCAAATGGGGAGCCGGGTGAGTCCCAGCACAACTCAACCCTGCTTGAGATCGACGAATTGAGCCGGCAGTTGGTAGTCGCCACCGGCGATCGCATTTTGCGCGAAACCGAATACCGCTCCGCATCCCAGGGAGACCCGGAACTGGTCATCGCTTCCGATTCGCGGCTGCAGGCCGAGGACAGCAACTTCGCCTCGGCTCTTCTTGAGCAGATTCACGCGCACCACAGCGAACTGGAGTTGGAACAGGCGCAACTGAGCACGGAGCATGGGCCAAATTTCCCGCGCGTCGTGGAGATTCGCCGCCAATTGGACGATTTGGATGCGCAGAAGCAAGCCGAAGACGTCAAGCTGCTGAAGCGCTTCCACAGCGCGTGGCAAACGGCGACCGACCGCGAGCAGCTGGTCAAGAAGAGCCTGGACGGGCGCACAGCCGAAGGCATGAGGCTGAATGAAGCCGCCACTCAGTACGCCGTGATGCGGCAGGAAGCCACCGCCAGTCACGATCTTTATGTTCGCGTGATGGGGAAGGTGGAAGAAGGCGGGCTGGCGGCCGGCGCTCAGAGTTCGAATATCTCAGTGGTGGACCTGGCGCGCCAGCCGGCCAAGCCGGTAGCGCCGGACTTGCTGCTTTATATGGCCATTACATTCTTTGCCGGTCTTTGGGTGGCAGTTGGGAGTGCGCTCTTGATGGAATCGCTGCATTCTTCGGCGGGCCGCCCGGCGGTTGCGCTGCTGGTGGTTCTTTTTGCCGGTGCAATCACACAGGCCCAGGCGCCCACCCCCAGTCTCGACGGTTTGCCTATCGGCGTTGCCCGCATTCCTTTTACGCAGAACGCGAAAACGGCTCCCAATTCCAAGGACTCACCCGCGGTGTGGAACAACTCGGCGGCCTCTGAACAAACCGGAACGCTTCCGCCTCCGGTCCCGCAATCCGCTTCACCCATGGCGGCTCCGATCGGGCCGGGAGATTTCCTCGACGTTTCTGAATACCACATGACGGAGTTTCATTCGATGGTGCGCGTCTCCCCGACCGGCACGGTGACGCTTCCCATGGTGAATGAGGTGCAGATTGGCGGAATGGATGAGAAGTCCGCGGCACACGCCATCGAGTCCGCACTGCTGAACCAGGGCATGCTGCTCCATCCGCAAGTCTCGGTCCTCGTGACCGTTTACGCCGGACAGGATGTCAGTGTTCTCGGCGAAGTTGCCCGGCCAGGCGTTTATCCGTACACCACCCACCACAGTCTGCTCGACCTGATCTCCTCAGCGGCTGGTACCTCGCAAAACGCCGGCCGGCTTGTGAATGTGTTTCATCGCAACGATCCCAACACGCCGCACCCGGTAGTTCTGGACCCTGGCGGAACGGACGCGGGCACCGACCACAATCCCGAACTGACTCCCGGCGACACAGTGCAGGTGAGCCGCGCCGGCCTTGTTTACGTAATTGGGGATGTGGTGCGTCCAGGTGGATTCCCGGTTGACCCGGCGCAGGGCCTGACAGTGGTGCAGGCGCTCTCCCTGGCCTGGGGACCCACCCAGAACGCGGCCGCCGGCAAGGCTCTGCTGATTCGCGAGCAAAAAGGCGGACGGACTCTGACCACACTGAATCTGCGACGCATGGTTCACGGTCAGGACCCGGATCAGCCCATCTACGACCGGGACATTCTGTTCGTGCCGGACTCGATGGCCAGGAACATGTGGAACCGGACCATGGAGGCAGCTATTCAATCGGCGGTCGGTGTCTCCATCTATGCCGGGCTCGTTTACTCGCAGAGGTTTTAGCAGATGCGCCGCATAGCGTGGGGTCTATTGCTGCTGCTGGCATTTGCGATTCCGTGGGAATACTCGCTGGATCTGGGCGAACCCTTGGGCAACATCGCACGCATCCTCGGGCTGGTCCTGGTATTGGTGTCCGTTACGGCCGTTCTGCAAGCGGGACGGCTGCGCACTCCCGGCCCCCTGCAATGGCTTGTTCTGGCTTTCTATTTGTGGTTCTGCTGTTCGTATTTCTGGACCATCGAACCACTGGCCACTCTGGAAAAGCTCCGCTCGTACTTCCAGGAGATGATGATCGTGTGGCTTGTATGGGAGTTCGCCGAGAGCCCCGAGGACCTGCGCGTTCTGATGCGTGCCTACCTTGCCGGCTCGTGGGTGCTGGCCGCCCTGACGCTGGCAAATTTCAGGTCGATGGAGGCGTTTGCGGCGGACCAGATCCGTTTTGCCGCCACGGGCCAGGACCCGAACGACGTGGCTCGCTTTCTCGATCTAGCCTTTCCTATCGCTGCCTTGCTGCTCCACAGTGAGCGGCGGTGGCTCTGGCGCTTACTGGCTCTTGCGTATCTGCCGCTGGGCCTGGCTGCAGTGGTGCTCACCGCCTCCCGCGGAGGCTTTTTGGCGGCCATTATCGCGCTTGGCGGCTGCGGTCTGCTTCTCGTTCGGAGTCACGCCAAACTCGCTCTTGCGGGGGCTCTGGCCTGGTTGGCAATTGCCGCCGTCTTGTGGTCCACCGTTCCACATCAGACCTTCGACAGGCTGGCCACAATTCCATCCCAGCTTCAGCGCGGAGACCTCAACCAGCGCTTGAGTATCTGGAGCGCGGGCTGGCGTGCGTTTGTCCAGTCACCCGTATTTGGAACCGGCGCCGGTTCCTTTGTGAGCGCCGCGCGAATGAATCCGCTGGACACGGCCCACAATACTGTGTTGTCAATCGCGGTAGGCGGCGGGCTGTGCGCACTCTCTCTGGCACTGGCCATGACTGTCGTTGTGGCTCGACTAGCGCTCAAAACCCGGGGGCCGCTGCTGGTGGCGCTGGCAACTCTATTGCTGGTTCTGGCGGTTGCATCGCTGGTCGACACCGTGGAGGAAAACCGCGCGACATGGTTGCTGCTGGGGCTGATTGCCGTCGCCGGGCGGCTTGCCGTTGAAGATCCGCGACAGCTTGAGGAATGCTTTCCCGAGCAGACCTCCCATACTCCGCCCGCAATGGAACCGAGCTTGTCCTCCAGCCCGGTGAACTGAGCCGGCATGGGAGCTTTGGCCACAATCGGAAGGCAATTCCAAGGCGAAAGCGTCAATCGCAACATCTTCCGCGCAGCCGTCTCGGTAACCGCCGTTGGCATTGTGGTCAAGCTCGCAGCCACTTTCAAAGAGGTTGCAGTGGCCGGCGTTTATGGCCGCTCCGACGTTATGGATGCCTTCCTGGCAGCCGCGTTGCTGCCCGGACTGCTCATCAACCTGATCTCCGAGTCGATGAATCAGGCGCTTGTGCCCACGCTGATTCGGGTAAGGGAGCATGAAGGCCACACGCGGGCCCAGGAATTGCTATCGAGCTCCATGCTGGTCATGTGCCTGCTGCTGGGCGCCGTTACGGCCCTCATGGCTCTCGCGGCGCGCGGCGTCTTCCCGCTCATTGCCTCGCATTTCCCAGCCGCCAAGATGGAACTGGGGATTCAGCTCTTTTACGGGTTGTTGCCCGTGGTTCTGATCACTGGCATCGCCACCAACTGCACCGCCGTTCTGAACACCTTGCACCGCTTCGCGCTACCTGCTCTGGCGCCGTTGACCATCCCCTTCGCCATCATGGCCGGTGCGCTCACGCTAGGCTCTCGTCTGGGCATTTGGGTTATGGTCTACTCCACATTGGCCGGTTCGCTGGTCCATGCGGCCCTGGTGGCGTGGATGATGGACTCCCACGGCTACCGCTTTCGCCTGCGCTGGTATGGCATGACCCAGGCGACTCGAGAAGTGGCCCAACAATATGGCCCGGTGTTGCTCAGTGGCGTGGTGGCGTCCGGCGGGTTGCTCGTCGATCAGTCGATGGCGGCCATGCTGCCGGCGGGAAGCGTATCCGCTTTGGTCTACGGCAACCGCTTCGTGAGCGTGGCGATCTCCTTGCTCGCAGGGGCCGTTTCCACGGTGTTGACTCCCTACTTCTCGCGCATGATTGCGCATCGGGATTGGGCAGCCTGTCGACACACGCTCAACACATGGGTCCGCCTTACCGCACTGGTCTCGGCGCCCGTTGCGGCGATCTTGATAGCCGCGTCGCACGTTATTGTTCGCCTCGCGTTTCAGCGCGGCGCATTTACTGCGCGGGATACCGCTGTGGTGTCTACGGTCATGGCCATGTATGCCATTCAAATTCCATTCTTCGTTGTGAGCCGGGTCTTTTATCGATTCATCGTCGCCATGCGGCGCACCGACCTGGCGCTCTACTGCGGCGTGCTCAATCTGCTCCTGGACATCGTGCTGAACCTGGTCCTGATGCGCTGGTTTGGGGTTGCGGGAATCGCCTTGGCAACGTCGCTTTGGACCGTGAGCACATTCCTCTTTCTCTGGTATTGGACCTGGAAGCTGCTTCCTGCGCCCGATCCGGACAATGCTGAAAACTCTTAATCGATTGGAGGCAGCCATCGTGATTCCAAAGCCTGCTCAATTTCTTCTTCGTTTCGACGATCTTTGCCCCACGCATTTTCGCAGCCGCTGGGATCGATTCCTTCCCCTGATTCACGGCTTCGGAATCCGGCCCATCCTGGCCATCGTTCCCGATAACAAGGACGCCGACCTGGAATGTTCCGCGCCGGATACGCAGTTCTGGGCGCGCATGCGGGCCATGGAAGCGGCGGGCGCCACCATTGCCTTGCATGGATACCGGCATATTTGTAGAAACAGAGGCAGGAGCCTGGTGCCGTTGCGCATCCAGACGGAGTTCGCGGGAGTGCCCCAGGGATTGCAGCAGATGTGGATCGCCGCCGGCCTGAAGATTCTCCGCGGGCATTATCTCAACCCGCGACTGTGGGTCGCGCCGCGCCACGGTTTCGATGGGAACACTCTGCTTGCTCTGCGCCGCGAAGGGATTGAGTTCCTGAGCGATGGATTCGCCCGCGTTGCCTTCACGCGCGGAGGGCTCACGTGGATTCCTCAGCAGCTTTGGGCGCCGGTCGAAAAGCCGAAAGGGCTTTGGACAATTTGCATACATCCGAATACGGCGAGTGACGGCCAGGTGGAGCAGCTCAGGGTGTTTCTCAGCCAACATGCCGCTCAATTCACTTCGCTCGACCGTGTTGTGGAGGAGTTGATTCCCGGCGAACTGAGCCCGCTGGAGAGAATCAACGAAGCAACTGCGCAAGGCCGAGTGCTGGTTTCAAGGCTAGGAAGAGAACTGATCAAGAACATACGGCATCGGACCGCGGCTAACATGACTTGATTCCGATTCCTTCGTGGATTAGCTAATGCGAAGAATCTATGGTTCAGGCTTGCCCCAACGAGTTGAGACTGGATTCCGATCCAGCAGACTCGTGTAAAGCTCCTCCCATCGATCCAGCACCTTATCCAGGCTGAAACGCTCCACGGCAAGGACCCGCGCACGATCGCCCATGGCGCGCCGTTCCTCCGGCTGAATCGACATAATCCGACTCATCGCTTCCCGCAGTGCCAGTGCGCTTCCCGCCACACCCAGCAACCCTGTCTGGCCGTTCACGATGACCTCCCGTGTTCCGAGGACATCCGTAGCCACCGCGGGCACCGAGCACGCCGCAGCCTCCAGAAGCGCCATGGGCAGGCCTTCCCAGAGGGACGACAGCACGAATCCATCGGCGGCCTGCATCCAGCGACGGACATTGGGATCGAACCCGAGGAAGCGAACGCGGTGTTCCAACCCGAGTTCCGCGGAAACATGGCGCAATCGGCTCTCTTCAGGTCCTCCGCCAGCAATGACAAGGCGCGCCGATTCAGGCAGCCCGGCCATCGCGTGGAGCAGTGCCGGATAGTCTTTGACCGGTTCCAGGCGTCCCGCTGCAAACCAGAGGAACTCGCTGTCCAGCCCAAGCTTGCGGCGGACTTCGGCCCGCACTGTATTGTCTTGCCGCCACAGATCCACATCCACACCGTTAGCCAGAACAACGAGTTTGTCCTTTGAGGCCATGCCGGCCAGCAAATGCGCGTTCGCAACCGCGCCGCTTACTGCGGTAACCCTGTCGGTGAGCCAGTTGCTCCACCGATAGCCGAGCCAGCGGCCCAGGCTGCCTGTCGAGGAACTGTGGAGCGTGTCAACCAGAACCCGCACAGGCGCACCCAGCCGCGACCAGCGCGCCAACCAGGCGGCATGGGGCAGGTGGGCATGGACCACGTCCGGGCGTTCCGTGCTTAGCCAGCGGTGGAAGCGGCTCCACCCTCGTGGATCGACCAGGCCCTTGCGCATCTCGAGGCTCAGAAACCGCACCCCCTGGCCGGTCAATTCAGCAGCGGCTCGGCCTCCAGTGCCGGACAGCGCCACCACGCTCACCCGCCAACCGCGCCGGACAAGCCCCGCGGCGAGCAGAATCACCTGCCGCTCCGCCCCGCCGATGCGGTCGAGGCCGGGGATGATCAGCGCAGTATGCTTTTTCACATCCGGCCTTTGATCGCAGCGCCAGCAATTGCGGCGTCGATGAGGTCTTCGTATGCGCGAATGGCCCGATCGAATCGAAACTCTTCGATGAATGGGTGCTTAAACCTCTGCTCTTTTCCAAAAGAGGAAAGTGCTGCGAGCAATGCGACGGCCAGTGCTTCGGCGGAGACCTCCGAGGCCAGCCAGCTTCCAGTCTGTCCCCGCAGAAGGTCTACAATCCCGCCGGAAGCCGGCAAAGCAACAATGGGCAATCCGCCGGCTGCCGCCTCCAATAACGCATTGGGCAGGCCTTCATGCCGTGAGGAAAGCACAAATGCCGATGCGCCAGGAAAGTATGCGGAAGGCCGGTCGATGTAGCCCACAAAGCGAACCGCGGACTCCAGGCCTAGTTGCCGGCATTGAGCCTTCAAAGCAGCTTCCTCCGAGCCAGTGCCCGCAATCACCAGGTCGGCGTGTGCGAATTGCTCGCGCACGGTTACAAGTGCCCTCAACAGCAGGTCGAAGCCCTTTTCCCGCGAAAGCCTTCCGACGGCCAGCAAGTGGGGACCGGAGCCAGTCCATCGCTCCGAGGATTCGTGCATCGCAGCGCGAATCCTTTCCACTTCGATCGGATTAGGCATAACGCTCAGGTGTTGCGCCGAAATGCCAAGCTCACGCACAAGGTCGTTGGCCATGGCCCTCGACTGACAGATGACGCGATCTGCAAGGGGGTAAAGCATGCGGTAGAGCAGGCGAGTGCAGGAAGGCAGGATTCCCGAATCCAGAGCGGCGGCGACAGTTCCATTTTGCCGGACGAGTACCTGGACGGGCCGCGGAAAGAGCGGGCGCAGCAGAAGTATCAGGAAGTTCAAATGAAACATACCGGAGACGATCACCTGCGGCTTCAGGCGACGGACCAACGCGAGCAGCCTGAATGCCGCAGAGCGCACCCGCGGCGCAGCGAGCAGATGAACGCTCACCGCTGGTGGAATTGCATCTGCTGGATCCGCTGCCCCCGTCACAACCCCCAGGTGCAGCTCATACTTTTCCTGGGAAAGCCCTCGCGCCAGAAGTGCAAAGACCTTTTCGGCTCCTCCACCGCCCAAATGGGGAATAAGCAGGAGGACCCTGGGCCGTTCGATGGTGAGGTTTTCCACAGAACAGCGAGTATAGATTAGTAGCCGATACTTCCGTGCTCCTTCCGTCACTCTCTGTCGCTGTGCAGAAGTGGTACAGTGTTTTTACTTTCTTCATGAGTCAGAACCAAAACGGTCAAGGATTGTACAGAGTAAATTCCTGCGTCATCAAGCATTCTTGTTCTTCTTCTCGTTGAGTCTCAGCGAGAGCCAGAAGCGACCTTCACCCCGGCGTTGAAACAGGGCTATCCGAACAGGTTCGATGAACCGGTTCGAGGATTGCCGGGAATGAGGGCTCAGCAATGTACGCTTCCGAAACATCTCGATTCGTCGCGGGGTTCGTGTCTGCCGCAACGCAGAAACGCTTCCACATTGTCATTGGCATCACCCATCCGCAGACATGCCTGACGCTCACCGGACGCTTGCGCGCCTTGCGCGAGGCGGGATTTCGCGTGACCTTGATTTCGAGTCCTGGGGAACTGCTTGATCGGACCGCAGCACGCGAGGGAGTCGAAGCGATCGGTCTTTCCATTCGGCGTAATATTGCGCCGTTTGCGGACTTGGGGTCTTTGCTGCGGCTGTGGTTGCTCTTGTTGCGGCTCAAGCCGGATGTGAGCGAATTCAGCACACCCAAAGCCGGCCTTCTGGGCAGTCTCGCGTCCTGGCTTGCCGGAGTGCCCGCGCGCGTCTACATGTTGCGCGGGCTCAAATTGGAGACGGCCAGGGGAATCAAGCGGTCTCTCTTGCTTGCCGCGGAGCGAACCGCGTCCGCATGCGTACAGACCGTGCTTTGCAATAGTCCAAGCTTGCTGTCTCAAGCAATGGAATTGGGTTTGGCTCCGGCGGCCAAAATGCACCTTCTTGGTGACGGTAGCAGCAACGGAGTGGATGTGGAGCGATTCTCGCCGGGGCCAAGCGACGTGCGGGGCAGGTTGAACCTTCCGCTGGATGCGCCGGTGGTGGGATTTGTGGGCAGGCTGACTCGGGACAAGGGGATTCCCGAGTTGATCGAGGCTTTCGACACGATCTTGAAGAAAGAGCCCAAGGCGCACTTGCTGCTGGTTGGCTGGTTCGACGTCTCGGAAGATGCACTGGCGGACAAGTGGCGGGCGCGTATTGCGAATCATCCGCGCATCCATTGTATTGGGTTTGTGGCCGACACAGCGCCCTACTACCGCGCGATGGACGTGATGGTTCTGCCTACCTGGCGCGAGGGATTTCCAAACGTCGTGCTGGAAGCGGCAGCTACCGGGATTCCCGTAATCACAACCAAATGCACCGGCTCGCGGGACTCCGTTGTGCCCGAGGTGACCGGTCTATTGATTCCGCCGGGGTATCCAGAGGCAATTAGCGAAGCCGTGCTCAAATTAATCAGGGACCCCGCGCGCAGGGCCCGCATGGGTGAAGCCGCGCGCGAATGGGTCTGCGGGCACTTCGCGGACGAGCGCGTTCTTCAACTAGCCACCTTGTTTTACAGGAGTTTGCTGAAAACCACACCCAGGGCAAGATCCTTTGGCGCTCGTGCATCTGGCTTTTTCAGACAACGGGCAACCGCGTGGCTGTTTCCCAAAGAGACAGATTCACTTGGACGCGACGCATAGGCAGTATTTGAAGGAGAATTGCAATAATTGCCTGAAGGTTCAGGGGGTCGGCGGGCGCTCAACCCCGGTACGCAATCGCTCGATCACCACACCGTGAAAGTCCTGCTGCGCGGCAGGCGCCTGTAGCGTGTGTGCTCCGGCCTCGGCAGCGCGCAGCACTTCATTGGGCACAATGCCGAGAATGAGCGTGGCGGCCACGGCCATTGCCAGGGCTGCAAACACCGCCGCACCCACCCCTGGTTCCGGAAATGCACCTTGAGCCTTGCTTGCATCGGGGCGTTGTGCAGTGGTGAACGCCAAGCGCAGATAGTAGGCGGCCGCTAGGCCTGAATTGAGCAGGCCAATGATCGCCAACGCAACCGCTCCACCGCTCACCGCGGCTGAGAAAGAGTAGAACTTGCCGAAGAACCCGCCGGTGAAGGGAATGCCGACCAGCGAGACGAGGAAGAAAATCAGCACGCCGCCGAGCATTGGGGAGCGGTAAAGAAGACCACGATAATCCTCGACCATGGGCATGGACTCATCGTATCCGCTGATCACGGTGATGACAGCAAAGATGCCCACATTCATGGCCGCGTAGGCAGCGGTATAAAAGCTCGCTGCGGCAATACCGCTGGTGCCAAGCCCGGCGAAGGCCGCCAGCAGATAGCCTGCGTGGGCGATCGAGGAGTAAGCGAGCATGCGCTTGACATTCTGTTGGCGCAACGCGGCCAGGTTGCCCACGGTCATTGAAAGCGCGGCGACAATCCAGAGAAGCGGCGACCAGATGAAGTGGAGCGTTGGAAACAGCTCATAGGCGATGCGTAGCAGGACAGCGAATGCTGCTGCCTTGGGCGCGGTGGAAAGCAAAGCCACCACTGGAGACGGGGCTCCTTCATAGACATCCGGCGTCCACACATGGAACGGAGCTGCGGATACCTTGAAAAGAATGCCGACCAGCATCAGCGCCATGCCCGCCAGCACCATCGACTGATTCAGCGCCAGGGGGACGAGATGGGCGATCTCATAGATTTGCGTCGTGCCGGTAGCGCCGAAGACCAGTGCGATGCCGTAAAGAAGGAACGCGGTAGCAAACGAGCCGAGCAGGAAATACTTGATGGCCGCTTCCGGGCCGCGGGCTGTTTGCTTGCGGTATCCGGCAAGGACATAGGTGGCGATGGAGGAGATTTCGAGAGCGATGAAGACGACCAGCAATTCAACCGCGGCCGTCAGCAGGCACATGCCTACCGCGCCAAAAACGATGAGCGCGTAGTATTCGCCCTGGTGATGGCTATCCTCGGGCAATGTGTCGAGCGACAGAAGTAGGGCTACCAGCACGATGCCACAGATGAGCACATGGAAAAAGATGGTGAAGGCGCTGGTTTCTACGGTGCCGTAGAAACCCGACCCCTGCGGGAGTTTGAATTGCCACAAGCTGGCCAAGAGGGCAATCGTGGTGCCGATAGCGGCCACCCATCCGAGCCATCGGCGCGAGGCTCCGGCGAGCAGCGACGCGTCGATCAGCATCACGGCCACGCCGCTAAGAGTGAGGATGACCTCGGGAAGGATGCGGAAAATATCGGGCACTGGATTCACCGCTGGCCTCCGGGAGGTATGGATGTAATGGTCACAATTCCTGGGCCGGAGTGGGTAATCAGCGGAGGCCGATGTACACCTTGTTCAATCGCTGACAGCCAGAGAGACGGCGCCACTCCCATCACCAGCGTGAGAATCGCAAGCGGCCACAGCAGCGCCAGTTCGCGAAAGTGCAAATCGTCGGCAGGGCGCGATGCAATGAGCTCGCTTTGTGGTCCGTAAAAGATGCGCTGCACCAGCCACAGCATATAGGCAGCGCCGAGAATCACGCCCAGCGATGCGGCAATCGCCCAGCCGCGGCTGACTCCGCCAAACGTGCTCGATAGGATGAGGAATTCACCGACGAAACCGCTGAGGATGGGAAGGCCAATCATGGCTAGTGTTGTCAGAACGAAGAGTGTCGCTGTGCTGGGCAGCTTGCCGGCCAGGCCTCCGTATGCGCCAATCTGGCTGGTTGCGTATCGATCGTAGAGAACGCCAAGCAGGAAAAACAACGCGGCATCGACTACGCCATGGCTAAGGATCTGGTAGATCGCGCCGGTTGACCCAATGAACGTGAACCCATAGATGCCGAGAACGATCAGGCTCAAGTGGCTGATGGCGGCAAAGGCGATGAGCTTCCAGAAATCGCGCTGCACCAGCGCCAGACATGCGCCGTAGAGAATTCCAATGACAGCAAGGGCGATCAGATAAGGAGCGGCCGCGCGCGCCTGCACCGGGAAAAGCCCAATGTGGAAGCGAAGCATGGAGTAAAGACCGAGCTTGCCTGCAACCACCATTGAAAGGGCCACGGGCGCTTCGCTGTATGTGTCGGAAAGCCAGCCGTGCAAAGGGAAGACCGGCACCTTGACCGCAAAAGCGAACAGAAACGCAAGTGCTGCCCAGTAGAGCGCGTTGGTGGGGAACTGGCCGTAGGCAATGAGGGTCTGCAGAGTGGTGAAGTCGAAGCTGCCAGTCTTTGCGTAGAGCCACAGAATGGCGACCAGCAGCGGCGCCGACGGAATAAACGTAAACAGGAAGAATTTCTGGGCGGCCTTGGGCCCGTCCTTGCGGCCGTACATGGCGATGAGGATGGCCATCGGCACCAGCGACAGTTCCCAGAACCCGTAATAGAGCATCAGGTCGAGCGCGACGAAGACGCCGAACATGGCCGTCTGCTGAACGAGGAAAAGTGCGAAGAAAACCTTGCGCCGCTCCTTGATCGCGTTCCAACTGGCGAGTACGCCGACCGGTGCAAGCAGACCCGCCAGGACAACGAGCCAAATGCTCAGCCCATCGATGCCGACGTGGTAAGCGATGGCCGGACTTTCGATCCAGGGCACATGGGCTACAAACTGGAAGCCGCCTTGTTGCAGGTCGTAGTGAAAAGGCAGATGCAGCGTGAGGCCGAAGGTCACCAGCGCCGTCAGCAATGCGATCCAGTTGGGCAACTTGGCGCGATCGGGAGCAAGTGCCACAAGCACCGCTCCAGCCAGCGGAACCAGCAGGATCAACGTGAGAATCGATTGGTTTATCGTGCTCATCATTCTCAGTGCCCCGCCCAATTGAGATGAATTCCAATGCTAGCCAGCACCAACGACCATGGGACGACAACGAACAGCAGCACCGCAGCGGCGCCCGCCGCCAGCCATGCTGCGTAAGAACGAATGTTGCCGGACTGCCAGCGCTGCAACAACGCTCCGGCAAATATTGCGATTCCGCCCAGCAGCCATGCCAGGCCGCCGATGATAGCCTTGTCGACCACCCAGCCCAGGAAATAAGTGGACGTAGCCAACAGCGGCTTGACTATTGTGGCGTTGTAGATCTCGTCGACGTAGTACTTGTTTGCCAGAAGCTTGTAGCCGGAGGGAAGCGCTACGGCGAGCTCGGCTGGGCGCTCCGTCTTCTGGCTGTAGAAGGCGTGCGCGATGTACCAGCCGATGAGGGCGACTGCGACTGCGACGATGCTCAGGATCAGTTCGAGATTGCCGGTGCCAGGATCGACGGCTCGTGGGCCGACGGCCGGAGCGAGGAAGGCGGCAAAGCGTTCGATGCCGATCCAGCCGCCTGCTACAGATAAAAGCGCCAGAATGACGAGCGGTCCAAGCATGGACCATGGGCTCTCATGTGGATGAACATCGGGACTGCGCGACTCGCCGAAGAACGTCAGATACCAGAGACGGAACATATAGAAGGCGGTCAGCAAGGCCGTGAGCAGGCCGACAAACCAAAGTGCCTTGCCGCCATTGCCTTGCTGGAATGCGGCGTAGAGAATCGCATCTTTTGAGAAGAAGCCGGCGAAGGGGAAGATTCCAGCGATGGCGATCACGCCCGCAGTCATAGTGTAGAAAGTTATTGGAAGCTTCTTGCGCAGGCCGCCCATCTTGCGCATGTCCTGCTCGCCGCCAATGGCATGGATCACCGAGCCCGCGGCAAGGAACAGCAGCGCCTTGAAGAAGGCGTGCGTCATGAGATGGAAGACGGCTGCTGAATACGCTGCGACGCCGCAGCCGAGAAACATGTATCCGAGCTGAGAAATGGTGGAGTAAGCGAGCACGCGCTTGATGTCGTTTTGCACCAGGCCGATGGTGGCTGCGAATAATGCAGTTGCCGCGCCGATCACCGCGACCGTGCCGAGTGCAAACGGCGAGTGGTCGAAGAGCACATGGTTGCGGGCGATCATGTAGACGCCGGCGGTGACCATGGTGGCCGCGTGAATCAGTGCGGAGACTGGCGTAGGGCCTTCCATGGCATCGGGCAGCCAGATATAGAGCGGCAATTGAGCGGATTTTCCGGTTGCGCCTAGAAGCATGCAGAGAGCGATTACGGTGACTACGCCGCCTGTCCATCCGGGGTCTTGTCCGAGCTTGGTTGCGATTTCAGAGAATGTGAGCGTACCGAAGTTGGCCAGCAAGAAGAACATGGCGATCAGGAAGCCGACGTCGCCGATGCGGTTAACAATGAAAGCCTTCTTGCCGGCTTCGGCGGCTGACGGTTTGTTAAACCAGAAACCGATGAGCAAATAGGAAGCGAGGCCCACGCCTTCCCATCCGACAAACATCAAAAGCGCATTGCCGGCGAGAACCAGCGTGGTCATGAAGAACAGGAACAGGTTCAGATAGCTGAAGTAGCGGGCGTAGCCTTCGTCGTGCGCCATGTAGCCGACGGAATAAATGTGGATGAGAAAGCCGACGCCGGTGATGACCAGAAGCATGACGAGCGAAAGCTGATCGAGAACGAAGCTGAAGTCGACGTGGAGGGTGCCGATGTTGATCCAAGTGCCAAAGGTTTCCGCGTGAGGAATGCCCAGCATTGGCATATCCCCAAACATGCCGAATGCGTTTCCAAGTAACGCGACAAACGATCCGAGCGGAGCCAGCAACGCGACAGCGGTCACAAATGCCTTGGGCAAGCGTCGGCCAAGCAGTCCATTAATCAGGAAGCCTGCAAATGGCAACAGCGGAATTAGCCAAAGTGGAAATATTGCTGTCATAGTTTCATCAGGTCGATACGGTCGACGGCCAGTGTAGCTCTAGCGCGGAAGACGGCAATAATGATGGCCAGGCCCACGGCAGCTTCAGCCGCGGCCACCATCATCACAAAGAAGACGAAGATTTGACCCTTCACCGCGTGCCACTGGTGCGCGAAGGTCACAAAGGAAAGATTCACGGCGTTGAGCATGAGCTCAATGGACATGAATACAGTAATGAGATTGCGCTTGATAAGAAAGCCGAGCACGCCGAGTGCGAACAAGATCGCGCTCAGCAGCAGATACCAGTAGAGAGGAACGTCTTGCGAAAAGAGAGAACTCACTTGGCCGCCGTCCTTTCAGATTCTCCGTCGGGTTCTCCGTGGCCATGGCGGGCCAACGCAACGGCGCCGAGAATGGCGATGAGGATGAGCACTGAGGTTACCTCGAAGGGCAACAGCAGTTCGGTGAAGAGGACGCGGCTCAAGTCTTCTGTGGTGGTGATGCCGTCGCGCAGGCTGGCAGTGCCCAACCCTCTAGCGCTCAGAATGACGGTGGCGATTACGCCCAGCAGCGCAACCACTGCGGGAAATCCAACTGCACGGTAGGTGCGGCTGCCCATGGTGCGCTCTTCACGGCCTGCATTGAGCAGCATGACGACAAAGGTAAACAGCACCATGATGGCGCCGGCATAGACGATAACCTGCGCAGCGGCCAGGAACTCAGCGCCCAATAAAAGGTAAAGCACGGCCAGCGAAGTCATCACCACAATCAGCGACAGGGCGCTGTTGATGGGATGGCTCTGGAGCAGGAGGTTGATGGCCCCAGCCAGGCAGAATCCGGCAAACAGAAGAAACAGAATCAGGTGCATTGTTCCCTGGCGTACAAGCTAAAGCCGGCGAAAATGGGCCGGCCAGTTAGGGGGAAAGACGACGGAGCAAATGCTCGGGCTCCGGTAAATCAATCCCGATTGTAAATCAGCGATACGCAAGCCAGAGGCTGGTGGCAACAATGTTCAACATCGCCAGCGGCATCAGGTAGCGCCAGCCAAAACTCATCAGCTGGTCATAGCGGAAGCGGGGCAGCGTGCCGCGCACCCAGACATAGAGAAACAGGAAGCAGAAGACCTTGGCCACAAACCAGAAAATCGGAAAGAGTGCGTGGACAAAGATGCTTTGCGGCGGGGGGATGTAATCGCCGAAGGGGCTCGTCCAGCCGCCCAGAAACAGCAGCGTGGCAACGCACCCGACGGTGATCATGTTGGCGTACTCGGCCATGAAGAACATGGCAAACTTCATCGAGCTGTACTCGATGTTGTAGCCGCCGGCCAATTCGCTCTCCGCCTCCACCATGTCAAAGGGAGAACGGTTGGTCTCGGCATAAGCGGCCGTTAGGTAGATGAAGAATGCGACAAACTGGAATCCGCCGAAGATATTCCAGGAAGCGAACCCGTGGGTCGCTTGCTGCTCCACAATGACGCGCAGATTCAGCGACCCGGCCCGCAGCACCACGCCTACCAGCGAGAGTCCCAAGGCCAACTCATAGCTGATCAACTGCGCCGATGCGCGAAGCGAGCCGAGCAGGGCGTATTTATTGTTGGACGACCACCCCGCCAGCGCAACGCCGTATACGCCGATGGACGTAACACCGAGAATCACCAGCAGACCGATATTGACGTCGGAGATTTCAAATAGATCAAGCCCATGCGGGCCAATGCGCGGTTCGCCGAACGGCACCACGGCAATGGAGATCAGCGCGCATCCCAACGCAAGGATGGGCGCTAGCAGATAGAGCGGCTTGTACACGCTGGTGGGGATGATGTCTTCTTTGAGGAAGGATTTTGCTCCATCCACCAGCGGCTGCAGCAGGCCGAACGGCCCAACGCGGCTGGGCCCCCAGCGGTTCTGGATGCGGCCCACCAGCTTACGTTCCAGCAGCACCGTGTAGGCGACGGCCAGAAGCATCACCACCGTCACCACGGCCACCTTGAGCAGGCTCCAAAGAAAAAACTCGAAAATCGTCACGTGCCTTCAGCCTCTTGGTTCTTGTTGAAAAAATCAAACACCCTGCAAGGAATTTCCAGATCGATTTTTGGCCTCGATCACGGATTCCCTCAGGGGCTAGAGCCCGGTCTCGCTTTGCCGCTTTTGCGGCACGCGACCCAGGGGGTACCCCGGTCGTGCCCTGATACAAAGCGAAGTCGTACTAATCCGCTGCTGAATCTGCTAGTCCGCCGCGGATTCAGCCAATTCGTGTGCCTGATGCTGCTTGAGTTCGTTGAGCGCCGGGCTGTAGCGGCCCAGCGTTGAGGAGGTAAACAGGGTGTCGTGAGCGGGGGTAACGCCGTCGCTTCCCGACGCTGCCAGAGCGGAGACGGGAACAAACCCCGGCTCGGTGCGAACATCGTTTCCAGTGAAGAGATTGATCCGGTCCAACTGATATCCCGGAACCAGTCTCGCAATTTCGTCGAGTACAGCGAGCGGATCGAAGGGGCTCAACTTGGGTTCGAGGTTGTTGGCCGCCAGCCACACGGAGTGACGATCGGCTTCGCCGGACTGTACACCGCGAGACTGGCCAAGATCCGCAGTAACTCCGCCTTTGCCGAATGGCACCAAGGCCTTCACATCAACGCCCATGCTGCCGGCTAGCCGCACCAGAATTTCAAAGTCGGGCTTCACGCCTGAATGGTCGGCGGCCTTTTTCACCATCTGCACATCGCCGAACGTGTTGGTCACTGTGCCGGTCTTCTCATAGAGGCTCGCTGCCGGAAATACAACGTCCGCCAGCGCCGCAGTCTCAGTAAGGAAGATGTCCTGCACAATTACGAATGTGTTTTTCAGTGCCGCGGAATCGACTTTCAGGCTTCCCACTGGATTCGATCCAACCACAAGCAGCGCTCCCAATTCGCCTTTGGACGCTGCAGCGAACATCTCGCCGAGTGCTTTGCCTGGCGCCTTCGGGAGATCCGAATATTCAGAAAAATCGCCGGGCTCGTTGACCGGCACATAGCCCGGAAGCAGGGCGGGGAAGAGCCCCATGTCGGCGGCGCCGCGTGAGTTGGCGTGGTCGCCTAGATATGCGAATCGCACGTTGCCGCGCGCAAGACCCCAGGCGACGAACGCTTCCAGAGCCGGGCCGCGAAACTCCTGGCCAAAAATGATAACCAGCGACTCCTCGGCCATCACGGCCTTGGCGAAATCCGATGTGTTGCGATCGAGGATTGCGGTCAGATCCTTGTAACCATTCGGGGGGAGGCCCTGCACCGCCTTTGCCTGGCGCTCAAGCTTGATGGTCTTTGAATTGGCGATGTAAAGCCGCGCCTTGTTCAATCGAACGTTCGTGCGCAACTCCCACGCCAGCAGCGGATGCTCTTCAGTGGGATCTCCGCCAACCAGCAGAATCGCCGGAGCGGCCGCAATGTCGCGCAGGCTTGCGGCCTTGTCCTTGTGTCCCGCTAAAGCCCGCGCAAATGCTGCATAGTCCGTGGTGCGCTCGTGATCGATGTTGTTGGTGTAGAGAACCGTCCGCGCAAACTTCTGCAGCAGATAATTCTCTTCATTGGTGGTCTGGTTGGAGCCGATGACGCCAATCGCCGATCCACCGCGGTTGTTGCGCAGTTCCTTCAGCTTGCTTCCGGCCAGACGCAGCGCATGCTCCCATGTAGCCGGTTCCAACTTGCCCGCAGCGCTGCGGACCAGCGGCTTTGACAGGCGCTCGGGACTCTCGACAAAGTCAAAACCGAAGCGGCCCTTGGCACAGAGAAAATCGTTGTTGATGCCGCTCTTGTCGCGGTTGTCTGCGCGCACAATCTCCGAGCCGTCATTCACCTGGCGCACGCCGAGTGTTACTTTGCAGCCATCCGCGCAGTGCGTGCAAACAGTCGAAACGTGATTCATTTCCCAAGGCCGCGTCTTGTAGCGATAGCTGCCGCTGGTCAGCGCGCCCACCGGGCAGACATCGATGCACATGCCGCACTGCTCACAGTCGAGCTGGCCCGTCTGGCCGTCCGACGCGATGCCATTGGGCGCAATCACCGAAGCCACGCCGCGATTCTGCACGCCCAGCGCCCACACATCCATTCCCTCGCCGCACATGCGGATACACCGATAGCACAGTATGCAACGTGGCCTGTCGTAATAGACGGCCGGTGACCACTGCTGTTCTTCGCGGTGCGCTTTGGCCTCCGTGTAGAGGCTCTCGCCGGCACCGTACTTGAAGGTCATGTCCTGCAGTTCGCACTCGCCGCCGGCGTCGCAGACCGGGCAGTCAAGCGGATGATTGCCCAGCAGCAGTTGGATGGTGGACTTGCGCGCCTGGGCGATTTCTTCGCTCTCGGTAATGAAGACCTGGCCCTCGGCGACGGTGGTGGTGCAGGCCGTCTGCAGCTTGGGCACTTTCTCCTGGCGCACCACGCACATGCGACACGCCGCCTGCAAGCTGAGGCCGGGGTAATAACAAAACGCAGGAATCTCGATGCCCGCCTTGCG
>Ga0182030_10004392_pt1 | contig 30073 bp, 26 predicted proteins | sample 812S3MmetaG_FD_121299 | JGI IMG/M metagenome (GOLD analysis project Ga0182030, IMG submission 121299) | Permafrost microbial communities from Stordalen Mire, Sweden - 812S3M metaG (Illumina Assembly) | ecosystem: Environmental > Terrestrial > Soil > Wetlands > Permafrost | place: Sweden...
GGGGAGGAGAGGAGAGGAGAGGAGAGGAGAGGAGAGGGGAGGGGATGTGGATGCTGTGTGCCATGAAGGGCGATGTGGTGAATGAGTTGAAGGCGGGGTAGCGGGGTAAGAGACAATTGGAAAAGGGGAATGTTTAATGTCAAGCCACCAAACATTCAGATAGAAGATTGCTAGCTGAAAGTAAAATGAAGTCGAAAGATCTTAGGAAGGAGAGGCATTGAAGATGTTGATTCTACCACTCGAGTCCCGATGCAGCTGATGGGCGCTGCTCAACTCAACGATCACAAGCACTCTTAAACAAATCATAACTTCATCGGCGGGCGTATAGCTCTGAGCCTTAGCCACGACGAAAGTATATCATCTGCAATAGCGATCAAGGTACAAGGGAGAGCAAGACGGTCACTGCAAGGGCACCCGGGGGCATTTCGGTATTTGAACCCCTCACTTTTGACCACAGAAGATCAACGCCAAGAATCAGCAATGGAGAATCACAAGATCTTATATGAAGTCAGTTAAGTGTTTCGAATCCAAAACTCGACGACAGCGGTGGAAATACAACAGATCCCGTATACGCCTCGAGAGCTAGGCGGTACCAATGCCTCTTCAAGTTTAAAATACCACTCGATAGTGGGTGTTCACACTTGCCATCTCAACAAACTTGGGAAGTAGAAAGACGACCAAAATTACCATATTGATATATAAAAAGAGTTCCATTCTGCGACCATCCCTAGCCGGCTTCAAGTTGAGTTCTTAGGTAGAAATGTAACCTCATCTTCCAGTGTAGTCCAATCTGATGAACACCTGCCAGTAACATACGGCTCTTCTCCCAGGACGGAAATAATGCCAGAGGAGTACCTCGAAGATGTGCTGCCGGGTTACGAGGATTTAACGAGCAGTAAAACTTGTTATTGGCAATACTCCAATGGCAGGATCTGAGGGAAGATTGAGATGACAGATTTGAAGAGCAAAAGTGCGGAATGAGAAGAAATTTCAGATTTCAGATGATCTTGAATCCCACCATTTGGCTGAGAGTCTCCACAACATATTGTATTCAATGCATGGCTTGATGGTACAATCTCTCAACATCTTGCATTGAAATCTTCAGACTTAATTCTTATTCTGCCCCTAAGCTGACATGAACGATAAAAAACACCTTACTATCAAGAAGTAACCGAAGAAAGAAATCTCGATCATAGGAAATGAAAAGGCAAACCGTAAATCCATAATGTAAGCCTATCTAATGAAAATCAAGAATTCGCACGACAAACAATGCCATTCGGGAATAGCTAATGAGAAGAATCTTGATTAATAAATTTTTGCAGCCTTCTCACCCATAACATACCTAAAGAAACAGTGTACATATGGAAGAGTCGGAACCCGGGAGTCTCTGGGAAAACACTTGCATCTACGACTATGAAACCAGTAATACCCCTGTCTCGAAACTTGGAATCAACAACGGTATTCGAATTTCCATCTTCATAATAGCCGCGATACAGCTGGCATAATGTCCGAGTGCCTGTTAATCAATGAGATTCTTCGTATCCACCTCAGAGGCAATATTCAGCCCCCAAAATAAAGCAAGAATTATGTTGTGGAGACAACAAAATGACAAAAAATCCTCTAAGAACTTCAAAGAAAACCTACATCACAAGTCAAGATATGACGAGGAACCATCAACTAACACAGATATCCCTATTCACTCCAGTGATAATATCCAGCCATGATATGGGCGACGAGACTATTCGGTAAGAATAAACTTAGCGTTTACTATACAAGATATTACTAGAGCTAGATAAAACGCCTCAAGTTGCTTGTCTTCAAAAGTATCAAGCAAGAGATTTTGAAGCCTAGCTTGCTTAGATTTGAAGCCAAGCTATGACTTAGATAAGTCTTGAATCAAAAGAATTTTTCAGGACTCCTTTCCATCTTTCCCCTCAATGCCTTTCTCTACCCGCAAAATCCTCTCATCTCGTTCCCAAACCAATGCCAAAGCAGCACCTCCTGGACCCACTAGGAGGCTTAGAACGAGTGCTTTCATCGCAGAGCCCCAACAGGGAGATTCTGGATTTATACCACGGAGTATTACAGTCGCCCAAATGACCCCGGCACCACAAGCAAAGTACATATCATGTTGCAATAAATTGAGACATCCCTCAGCCAGCCGCTCAACTTTGGCATTGGAAAAGGGCGATAGTGGTAAAAATACTGTTTTGAGACCCACAACTTCTCTCGAAGGCGAAGAGAAGAATTCGGGGCGCACACTGGCGGCAATAGCCAGAATGATGGTTGTTATGCGAACCAAAGCTGTCACTGATAGGGTGAATGCATAGACCCTTCTCAAGAGCTTATTTGTCTCTGCTCGCGACGACTTGGTGTTCTGTGAGCTTTGTCGAACAATCAATGAGACTTTGCTTAAAAAATATTGGCAGAGGGCAGTCCAGATTGGGAATCCTTGCCATAAAAGAAGGAATTGCTGTTGGAGGACCGTTGTTACCAGAGGAGGCGGTATTGCAGCTAGGATTGTCGGTGTGATGAATCCAATTGTTAATGCTATCGGAAGCACTGCCAAATCTATCGGATCTATGGATAAACTGCGGGCAAGGCTCTTAGAAGAACCACCTTGAGTGATGGGAGATGTCCATAGATATATGGCAAAGTATATGGGCATAATAACGCCCCAGGGGACCGTCTGATATAGGACCCCCCAGACCGTGGTACTGTAATCACGATTAATAGAACGTCCGCACAAATGAGGCAGCATAACTAACTAAGAAATGACTCTCCGAAAATTAGCAGGACGAAGACCTTCAAGTAGAAGCAAGGTGTGCATGGGTAGTATCTGTCCGACGATGTAAAAGGCGAACAGCGAAAGAGAGAGTGATTCCCCGCTAACTGTAGGCCAGAAGAATATCAACATTCCTCTGATATGTTTATCAATAGCCGCAAAACCAGTGATTTCAGTAAGCATGAAATGAGATGAGCCGGGAAGCCTGGGAGATTTCTCTGAATTCGCCTCGTCGACGAGCTGGAAGAAGCCATTGCGAACTTGAAGCCCTATGATACAATAGGCTGCGAGGGCTGAGAGGAGCAGTAGAGTAATTATGGGTAATTTTGAAACTGACATTATGACAGTTGCTACAGTTTATAGCGGTGGAAGCTGGGCAAAATCACACTGTATTAGGAGTCAAAAGGTCTAAATAAGGTGAGGTATAAGCTTTATACCTTAGCCTGAATATAAGCGCAGCACGTGATCTGTACCCAGAGTGGAGCAAGTGACAAATTTAACTTCGGGAGAAACTAGCTAATTAGGAGATGGTCAGTGCAGAATCTACAGTGACCCAGGAATAATAACGAATTAACCAGGTCCTTCCTATAAGTTAGAAGCTGCCCACTAAAAATTAGTAGCCGATCGCTTGACCTTCAGTTGAGTGCCCAATGATAATGAGCGACCAGCAGCCCGAATCTAATAACGACGAATTAGAAATGATTCAAGTAGGATTATTCTTACTCTCTTAAATTGTGGAACCTCTATATTCCTAAATTTTATCTATACTCCTTCGTCCCATTGATCTAATCCTCCCATCATTAAGCATCATTTCCGTCCTGAATACGCAAGTGATACAAACATAAACCAAAAGAAATACAAATCCTTTGAAGGTATCTTTCAAAAAATAAAGTCTTCATCAAGGTTATTCTTCACAGAGCTTGAAGAAAGTATTCAATTTCTCGGAGATCTAGAACAATATAACGGCTCTTCCCTGAGACCCCGGCAGCCTTTGTGGTACTTACAATTGTATGGTCGAATCATTTGCTAAGATCCCAGAAACCCCAGGTGAAGTGCGCCATCTCCAAGGGGGCTCAAAGAAAGTAATCAAAGATCTAAGAGGCCTAGGGCACCACCATAATGGCTCTTCCCGGACAACCCTCTCGGGATGTAGCCTAGCATACTCAAACCAATCGCCAAGTTCCCAGGAGCCGGAAAAGTCCACATCGTCATACAGATTGACCGGAATAGTTCCTCCCTGCTCTATACTGGGGCTATCGAAACTGACACCTTTCCATGACAAGCTGACTCCCTCTATCTTGGTACCTTTGAAGAATTTGAAGCCAAGGTAGACTATGGTAATTAATATAAATGCTGTGAAGTTCTGAAAGAAATACTGTGCTCTCTGTTTGGGCGTCATACCATGGAAACCGACTGGCCAGGCTGCAGTGATGAATTGCAATAAGATGATGAAAAGGCAGCAGAAAAGTCCGAACCAGGATCCTATGACACCTAGTGGAGACTGGTAAGGGAGCTCATCCCATGGCTTTTTGTGGATTCTGAGCGCTCGATGGAATTGTATATGTGTCGCACATATTGACGCCCATGATATTATAGAGCCGAGACCACAAGAAGACAAGAGCCACAAGAAGACGGTGTAGTCTTGTTGGAGCTCTGCGAGGTATGCCAGAAGCCCAAATGCGAAGGAGAGATAGAAACATCGAAGTGGACGCCCCTTCTTGTCGACGTAAGCAAAGGCTTTTGGAGCTAGGCCAGCCTTTGCCAAGGCTATGAGAACTCTCGAGGATCCATAGACTGAGGAGTTTGCGACAGAGAGTACAGTTATTAAGATAACAGAGTTGAATACTGATGGCAAGCCCCTCACTCCAGAGCTTTGTAGAGCGATCACAAAGGGTGAGGTCGTTGTGTTCCATTGTTGTTTGCTTCGTATCAGACGAGAATCATCGTAGGGGACTAGAAGGCCGACAAGGAAGATTGAAGCAATATAAAACTAAGAACATACATGAGTGACAGATTTTTGAGTGTGGTTGAAGAAACTCACCAGGCCAATACGCCAGAAAACTTTCTTTATCGCTCTAGGCATATCTCGTTTCACATTCTCCTGCTCAGCTGCGGTCAAGCCCACCACCTCACTTCCAGAGTATGCAAAGGCAGCGATAATTAAGACACTGCAGAATCCATAAAATTTATTATCAGCAGCCCCTGGCTTATACCAATAGGAGGTACCGATAGCCTGTCCATGAAATCCAAGCCCCAGGTCATATAGTATGCCAAAGATTCTGATCATGCGCGTCAGAAAAGCTCGGCTACAAACATTGCATATGAGAACCTACATGAATCCAACAATTGCGACAACTTTCATGATGCTGAGAACCGACTCGACATCACCATATCTCTTCACGCCCAAGATATTGACAATAACAATACAAAAGAGGAAGATAGTCACCCAGACAGCAGAATGCTTAGCTGGATGCCCCCAATATTGAAGTGCAATTGTAGATGCCACGAGTTCGAGAGGTAAGGTTATCAGCCATTGAAAAACATAGCTACTTCTTATTAGCAGTTGAAAATGAGGTGCAAAGTAAGGACGAACTTCCATCCCATAGCCCCACCCCAAGCTTCGCCAGTGTACCGCCTGCAGTGCTCAAAGAAGCCACCCGCGTACGGGAAAAGAGTTGCCATTTCGCCCAAGGCAAAAATAGTTGGGCATAATGTCATTCCTACGAACGCAAACGCACTTAGGAGAGGTATTGGGCCTGCAGAAGCGAGTCCTTCACCCGAAGCGATGAAAAGTCCAGTACCTATAGCGCTTCCTAAAGCTATCAACTGGGCGTGATAAGTTTTCAAATCTTGTTTCAGTGTCTGTGCGAGTTGGGGATTCGAATTCTTATTGAAACTGTGGACGATGCGTTTGAATCGTGAGGCGCTAGAAGGCTTGGATAAATTTGCGTTTGCCTCCTCTTGAGAAGTCATCTCAAAAGAACTAGAACCACGCCTAATCGAAGGATGGATCTGGTCCGGTGATGGCGGACTCAATGTTGCCATCTTGTTCTGAGAAAAGTGTTCGACATTCACTGAAGATAATTGTTAGGAATATGAGAAAAATGAAGCTGCGCTCTCAGAACAGTCACCGAACCGCCGACAGTCCTCAGCTCCACCAAACCGCATCCAATGTGAATTACGCCCGATTTGTTAGCGGTGAGAATTCGGTGGCTTTCAATTGTGAATCAAAAATGGCAGGGGTGTACGGTCTAGGAGGAAGAAAGCTCACCCAAACTAAGGAGTACTGAACTGCCTCACTACTTCTGTCGAGGTGTTCAAATAAAATTTCATGACCCCGAGCGATGGAGTTGTGCAGACCAGAATCTTAGAACTCCGTGAGCTTCAAAACTTAGCAAAAGCTTCCTCCGTGTACTGGTAGTCGCGTAGGCGAAAGCTGTCGTCACTAGTGCATCCAGATTTGGAATATTGAACACGGCATAGCCAGGATGTGGCGCCCGGTAGCGAATCGATTTCAGGCGCTGCCGGCATAGAAAATCAACTAAAATTCGATTTTTACTAACCCTCGTATTGACTTGATCCTACTTTTAAAATAATATTTTATAGGCTGATAGTAAACCCATAACAGAATCGGCCTTTTATTTTTAGGCAATTAGTTCACGATTCCTAGATTCAAGTAGAGAATACTCGAAATCTTTAAATTCCTGGCTTAAAAACGGTCGTTGTTAAACACTAGTAAGGCTCAGGCGGTTCGTGCCGTGAGACATTTCTTGGGTATTTCTAGCGGACAATTTCAGCCAATCGTCAGTATGGACTCACTAATAACAGTGGAACACCCCCGTCGCTTGGACAGCCCTGTTCCATGGGCCTGCTCCATCATCGGTCGGGGTTGACGATCATTCCTCGAGCCTCAAATAACCAAACCGACAAACAAAATCAGACCAACTGCGCGACTTTTGGCCGTTTAGAATGTACGGAGGAAACCATCGCCTATTTGAAGGCCTAGAAAGGCCCCCACGGCCGTTATCAACACAAGCTGGCAACCAAGCGAGGCAACCTTCCAGTGTCAGCTACCCTACTGCTACATTTTTCAGACTCCCAGAACGCACTATTCGTGAACATTCACAGAGCTTAAAAACTTCTTCAGCAACTGCTCCTGCGAACAATACGCCAAAGCCTTATCGGACCAACTCGGAGCCCGTCAATCCCTCTAATCCCCAAACGCTTCCTAGCTATGGACCCTACCCCACTTCCCTTAACGCCCCCCTAGATCAGAATAATCTATCTAGAGCTCGTTATTTTAAGCTTCTAGGGATTGAATACCCTTACCTGCAGACTGGACCTAGGAGCTGTGCCCGGCATTCTGCTGATGAAGGTGCGCTACAGCTAAACACTGACCCTGCTTCGAACGCTTCAAGTCATCACTATTATGCACAACAAGCTCAGTACCCTCCTCTGCGAATCCCAGAATATAACGGGAATGCAAGCAACTCGGCTTACCCAACGCAACGTTCGAATACTCTGCACAATTTGGGCAACGAGAACTTGTGGGGTTACGGCACAAACGAAACTAGTACCCTGAACCGAGTTCACGGTCCAGCATGGAAAAACGTTGGATATGGAGGGCCTCTGGGACAGTCACAATCGAATTTTGATAAAAGTCGCCATGAAGGACCTAGAGAGACTAGAGAGATGAGTGAAGTTCTTGTTTCGCCCAGGTCAAGCAGGCAGGAACCAGACTTCTCTACCCAAAGCCGGGAGTCAGCGGATCGAGATAAACATACAACCAGCGAAACAATGTATGATGAACACGACTCTGCGAATAATACACCAATCGTACCACCTTTACCAGAGCACGGCGGATATGTCGATCCCGGTCAGAATTTTAGCTCGATGCAACCTGCTCCTCAGAATTCAAGATGTAGCAACGGAACATTGGAAGAAGGATACTCATCAGCAAGCAGAGATACCGCTTCCAGTGACTCATTATCTTGCAAAGACTGGACATCCTTTAGTTCAGTGTCAGATGATTACAAGGCAAATCCCACGTATCTACCTTCCCAAAACGCCATCTCCACTAGTATCAATCTTGCAAGGTCTTTTCAAAATCGTGAAGTAAGTCATGTATTTCCAGAAATTATCGCTCCACCACTAATAGACGAAATAGGGGTTCCACTGCGAGGTCCACGTTTGGCAAGATGACGGACAGTGCAATCCTGAATTCAAAGAGCGGCTCAAATTCGTTACTCTACTATTCGATACCCAATGTCAAGGATCGAACTGGGTTGCCCAGAAGATAGTTAATGAATTGGGAGCGACGGTCGAAGAGTTTTCTCCACCCGCTGAATTTATCGGCTTTAACGGCTATTCAATGAAAACTTCTCGCAGAACCAGTCTTTCCTTCAAAAACAGCCACGGTGGATCTAGGTACAAAGCTGCTTTTCTAGTATCGGCAGTGGGAGAAGTCCCTTTTGACATGCTACTCGGAGCTGATGACTGTCTGATGTTGAAGATCATTGGGCCCCCAAGACTTCTGGGACTAGCGGGCCCTGTTGAACGTAAAGGTACGGGGTTCATCAAAATATCCGGATAATCGCTTGCTGATACTTGGCAGAAGATAAGCAAGTTAATATAGCTGCGGCGGAACGACATGCTAAGGAAAAGAGACGGGTTGAACGAGAGGGCCAGAAGCTGAGGGACAAGAAGAAGATGGCTCAGAAGAAGAAAGAGGACGAGGAGATGGGAAATGAGAACACGGCAAGAAGAAAAGAGGAGGAAAGGAAAGCAGGACAGCAAAGGAGTGAGAGGAGATTCGTCTGGCAGTAGAGCGGGTGGTGAGAAGGGGGGTATTCCTCGAAGAGAGTTTATGTCGTTGTTTGCAATTCGGCCTCGATTCCGTTTAGTGCAAGGGACCTTTCCCCTATTGGGCTAATTATGGTACGGAGTTCAGAACGATACACAATTTATTCCTGTACCAAATATCCTATATGAATCTTACAAATGATCATGAAATCAGATATGGCCAACATATCTTCTATCCATATTTAAATTCACGATATTCTCAGAGATTGTCTCAAGACGTGGCCGGCAACGTGCTACCAACGAAGACAACTTGCACAGCAACGAATCTGTGTAGGACCTTCAGCATTTCAAATATTAACAATGTTAGGAATCCTTACGCAGCAGTCGCAGCAAAAACCTCTACCTTCCTCGCGTTGGTAGCCAGTATCAAGAAGAGGGAAAAAACCTGAGTGAATACCGCTACAAGTGCCAGGCGTACCGACGTCTTCTGAACATAATTTAACACCACTATGGACGCAACAAGAATTCCGGAGGAGAGAATAGAGGCGACTATATTGGCGACATGAAGGATTTTTCCATCCCTGTACTCGAAGTATAGGGCTTCTTCGTCCACGGGTTTCTTCATTCGGTACCCAATCCAGTTATGCCACCAAAGATAAGCTCTACTCAAGAATAGCGTGCTCAGCGGATCCTCGGCTTTTCTTTTCCTCACCGCAATTAGATCAGACGGTTTTGAACACTCCCAGAGCGTGCTATCTTTCCCAACCAACGGAAAGCTGCCCATTTTCGTGTCCTTGAACCACCTCTGAAGGAAATCGAGATCACATTTATTTGGTGAGTCTTTTCTTTTCATTTCCGTGTGTCGTAGTACTGCTTTATCTATATAATTGTCAGGAAATTAATGCTGAAGTTTCGTTTGGGGAGGAAGACTGTATTCGTTAAGTTTTTCTCGGGTTTTGAGCATGATGTCCCATGTTGAACTGTTGGCCCCATTGGCCAGGAAATACCAGTCCCTAGCGGAAACTATTCTTTCGTTGAATTCCGAACCTGAATCTGAGACGGATCGAGTCTCCCTTTGCAACCCTGGTTCTTCCTTTATCTTATGACTCTCCCCTTCTGCTTCGCTGTTCCGTTTACTTCCCGGAGGTTCGGTCTCCTCTCCATTCGGATCATTACACAAACAATCAGCCCCGTCCGGTATAGATATATGATTATTTCCAGACTCGACATCTTCTCTCATACTGTCCCTCAGCTCTTCCTCTAGGTGCACAAGCTCAGCCTGGAGGTACAGAATGTTGAGAGTATTTAAAAACTCAAAGCGCTGGAACGTCGCAACCTCGACATGCTCGATCATTAGCCCCGCAAGCTTTTCGTAGCCAGTCATAATGAATCAGTGAAGGTCTTTACTTTCGCTCGACGTCTGAAGAAGGAAACCATTTGAAAGTATATTTAGGTTCGATGATGGAGGTAAGATTTTTGGACAGAAGTGGCTCAGCCCCCACTGCCAATCTGCCACTGCAGTAAGCCCTGCAGCACAGCCATGAACGCCTTTCGTCCCTTGTAACAATCTTCTGCAACCACTTCTTGCGGTGTGTTTGAGGCAGATTCTGATGTAATAGATATACCTGCAGAACTTCAACAATCTTTCGAGTCAATTATACTTCGACAGAAGCTACGAGTAGTAATGCGCCATGCGTAATACTAACGGAGCCATGGCCGTTTTTCCAACACTTTGTCATAGCTCCACTGTGGCTTTTTCTCGAATCCAGCCGTAATTTTGCTCTAGCACCGGCACAGCCTTGCTCGATCGAAATGCCTCCCTTAACTCCGCCTTTCGCCGAAGATGTTATCTTGCCTGGATGTGTTGCATTCAAACAGCACAGCACGATCGTATAGAAAATCCAGGCACCATCTCAATTCAAGATGCTCAAAGTCCCATTAGCTCTCAAGGTCATAGAATGCAAATACGACAAACAGCAAGACGCACTCATTGCAGCTAGCGATATGGCACGAGTTAATCATTTGCATCTAGTCGGTTACGTTGCATCTTATGAAAAGCGGCTCGTGGGACCTCCCGAAATACATGGACTCTATATCCGGGAAATGAATCAGCTAGCTGCATGGCTTCTTCCGTTGTCTTGCGCAGGTAATTAGCAGTTTGTATACCTAGAAAATATTTCTTAAAACGCAAAGATATCGAAACAGGAAATATCGTCATTGAAGCCATTAATTGAACTCTTCTTACTGATTTTGAAATCTTAAAACACTTCGTCAAGGACGAGGTGTGAATTTCTGATGAATACTCGCATAAGACAGACAAGTAAGTCTGTACACAATCCATGGATGAGATAAAGCAAGACCGATTTCTATTATGTTGGCTTTGTGTTTCTAGAAATGATTGTGGTTATTATAGGGGAGAGGCTTGCGCATCTTGGAGAATTCGGGGGAGCAAAGAACAATAAACCACCATATTGCAAACCCCTCCCGAAAATCTAGGATTGGTTATCCCCTCTGGTGTGTATAAGTCAGTGGATCCAAAATAAGATTTAGCGTCCGCTAGCTTCTATAGCTAGTACTAAAAGCTTGCTTATAGTACGTAATATATTGTATAATATATATTTAAAATTTATATTTATATATATATATATATATTTATAATAAGTTTATTAAAAGTATTATATTTAAAATATTTAAAATAAACTTATAATATTTAAATTAATTTTAAATTATATAATAAATCAGTTAATAAGTCAACTAATAAAATACTTTCAAAATTCAATTTTCAAGAATGAATTCAATTTTGAATTATTAGTAAATCTTAGTTTTCTATTGATTATATTAATTCAATAGTTTTTTTACTAAAAATAAATACTAACTAAAATAGCCTCTAGACTATACTAATATTTGTATTTTAGAAATTATTACTAGATTAAGTTAATAATAATTTTATTTGTTTTAGATTAATTTAAAGAAATTCTAGATTTTTATTTTGAGCCTTATTTTAAGTCTCTTTTAAGCCTTAGCTTACTTAATTATTAATATCTGAATAAATGTCTGAAAATACCTCTGTAGTAAGCTAGTGAACGCTAAACCTTATTTTGGACCTACTGACTCATACACGCCGGAGGGGATACAACTTGAAAAGTAATAAAAGTTGTGCGAAAATCGCTCAGTCTCCATTTCGATTCCGGTGCTACAATAAATCAAGAAGATATTATTGAAAGATCCGAACCCTCGCCGTATGCTGATGAGCTATAGTCATTTTTCGAAGACTTGTATATTTAGGATACTCAGACATTGGCTATTGGTGAGAGTCTATTCATTGCTCTGGAACACCTGTATCGAGAGGACAAAGTCAAGGTCCTTTGGATCGACGCCATATGCTTATATCTTGATCGACACCGAACGAAATCCCGAGGAAACTTGAGGCTAGACCTCTTTTTCTAAGTAATTTCGTTTTGCGCTAGTAGAATGGATACATATTGATTTCCTATTGCTCCCCTAGTTTCATAGCAAGTCGCAAGTCACCCCATGGCTACACTTTCCAAAAAAAAAAAAAATTATGTATATTTTTAAGTGCCGGGCGGTTAAATAATTACGACTATTTCCCAGGATCCTTCTACAGAAAATCTAGCTTCCGAGCCTAGTGAGTGGTTTCCCTCCAAGTCAGTATAGTATTCATCAAAACTCACTTCATCATCCATCCAAGATTCGCGATCCAGATCTTGCCTAAAGGGGCCCAGCCATATAAAAGTTCCATCAGGAAGATAAACTAACAAAAGTCCACCACATTGAGGAAACCCATCTGTTCCCATACCATTATCAGGGGCACATCCAAGTAGCAAGCACCGCATTTCACCGAGGTCCTCTTCTTTGGCAGGGACAGCGTCAGAGTCGATACATGTATCAGCCAACCATGAGGGATCGGCCTATCTTGCCTGGATTAACAACGCCTCTATGGTGATGCGTCTAGAAAAAGCCCAACCAAAAGATTTTTCAGGATGGGCGAGTGTGGCTTCGCAGGAGATAACCCTGGCACCTCTTGGTATCTCTGAATGAACAAACTGGACAACGTTACAAACAGGTCCACTAACACAGATGCCCAAGACCAGCTGGGAGCTTGAAGTCCATGCCATTTTCAGTCGTGTAGAAATTCGCTGTTGTCCAATCTCCACCCTAATCAGCTTTCCATATCGTGCTCCCACAAGCCAGCACAGTACTTGCTATTCCACAATGGTGCTACTACCGCGGCAATCCAAGTAAGCGCTTCTAGTCGGTTATCCGGATCGGTGAGACTTCGAAGAGTGTAAATTCTGACAAGCTGATCCCATTCGACCCTTTGTAGAGTACCAGCTTTAAACTCCTTGGCGGCGACGACTAATCCCTGGCTCAGATGTGATCCCGTTAGAATCCCGTCGAAGGCCAAGCGATCGAAAATAGCGTTATACTGCCAAATTATACCTCCTTATATGTAAATCAATGCTCGAGATGCAAGACCAATCTCCTAATAGGTCCATCCACGTTGTTTCAGTGGTTCTTGTCCAGAAGATTCCCTCGGAACTTTAATAATATATATTTCGCCCTCGCAAGTTGTCGAAAATCGAGCATGAAATATGATTGCTTCCTGCGACTGACCCCCATGTCCGTGAAAAAGCCATCGAATACACTTTTTGCCCTTGAAGCAGCTATTAATAAGCTCTCTTGATCGTATATTAGTCCCATCTGAGAAATCTTACGTGCAACATCGTTTTTATCGTCTTGAATTATACATAGTGCGTCGATCCACAAATATCGAATCTTGAACTGCCTACAAACTTGGAGGGCGTCCTACAGCATTCGTGGAAGGCCTTCGAGTGCAACGCCTCTCCTCTTCAATTAAACATTGTCAGGGGTTGTCTTAACTAGTTGATCACCGCCCCAGCAATAGCTGAGGGTTGCATATGTTCCAGTCTCTCTCTCTTCCATCACGCGTAGATACATTATCTCGACATCGATCACACGGGAAGGCAATAAATCCACCTTGCTGCGAGGACAAGTTTCATGCTGCATGAGGCATTGGGAAAATGCTCGCTCTATCTGTCCTATTGCTTTCTCGTTTGTGATGGAACTGAGTATCACTTGACTTGATATCACTATATGTATTGGGCTCTCTGTTACGGTGTTACTTAGTCAATGCGTTCTAACGCATGGGGTCATAGCTTATCAGGTACTGCAAATTAGTAGAAGCTGAGTTGATGTACGGGTTACCTATATCTATTATTATAAGATGCTGTCCAAACAATTTCAGTTCTGTCCCGTAGCAAGAGTCGGAAAATTTCGAAGAATAAACTCATGTTTTCGTTGTCATCTCGCTGTGATGCACGGGATAGAACCGAGCACAGAGCGCATCCATGGTCGGTATGCTTCTTGAGCTCTGATATTGTACAATGTTCAATACGATAGGGTGACTGCCGGCCCGTCTCAACCAGGCTTCGACAAGTGTTTGGATCTACAAATATTCCAGAGCAACGAGGACACAGGCTTGATGGTCTTTGTATATCCGGGCGAGTAGCAAGAGCACCTCTGCTCCTCTATTCTTCATCCTTATGATGTGAGGTGACATGGCTGATCATAGGCTGTATCGGGGGCGCGTCTGTTTGCGATGGCATGTAGAGAGATGTTGCAGGGGAAGGAATTCGCGAAGCGTTTATTCAGTGATGCTAATTCAGCGCTCATGCCGCCTTAGAGAGGACCAGCGGTGAAAGAGTCTTGGCGGACCTGAGGATCTGTTAGTGATGCGATTTGCTGATTGCGTTCCGCTGGTATAATGACAGTACCCACATTGTAGGAGATAAAGCATGTCACCTGACGCGCTAGGCACCATATATAGAATATCTACGCCTCTAGGGCACCATCATTCCTTAATATATTCATGATTTACACCACATGGCGCTTCCGCACCTGTAACAAAGCAGGACTTGAAGTACCTGAGAAATTAGTGTTTTGATAGTCTCGGAAATAGAATATTAAAACGGTATATATTTGTTTAAATTATTTCTGTATCCACTCTATGAGACGACTATTCTTAGACGACAGGGCTTTATGAAATGGCTAGAAGCCCGTGCTTTTCTAAGGATTGCTTCTTCCTGCAAGGAAACTGGTCACCAATCAAGAAAGACAGATGAATTTCGGGGTTGAATCACGCAATACTTAATTTTTTTTCTCTGCATGATCAGTTCTCTCTACTCCAAATTGCATTATGTTGTACCTATATCAGCACCGCAAAGTCCCGTCGGAGCGCAAGTTGAGCCGTTCGAACACCGTGTGGCTGAAGTGGATTTGTTCAGCCACCCCCACGGTTTACGCGATCGTGTGCCCAGCTACCCTAATTGTCACCGACACGCCTTCTTTGGGAAGTGTTATTCGAAAATCTCCAATTCGTTAGGGAATGCCCCATATAACCTACAGTATAGTTCTCTCCTGATACTTTAGATGATCGCCTCTTCTTGTACCTTCCATCTTCATCGACGACGAACTTCCCCCCTGACCTTGCGAAATCCCTTTCCTTCTCCTTTTTTTCGTGCTTTTTTTTTTCTTCGTCGAAACAGAATTGCTTTACGAACCACGAAAGAGCATCATACACAACCCTTGTCTGGACCCCTTCCCCCCGTTAATCAAGACTGGTCACTTGGATTCACAGTCACAATCGTGATATAAGATGTTACTCGCGCCATTCACCTTTCACACACAGTAAGGGAAATTAATTCGTGGCTGAGCTGGACCAATGGTTGCTTTTTCTCTTGTGTTCTCGCTAAATGCTAGTTTCCAAGACACAAATACTCTTGAACCCCTGGGTATCCAAATCCTAAATCTCCGTCGACGTTAAAATAAGCTTCTGGTGATTCTTGAAATGCTTGGATCACATCCTTCATGGGATCCAGTCTTTGTCGTGGGCATAATTAGATGGAATTAATATGGCACCGCAGATGCGTTCGGAGAAGATTACAAGGCTGTTGGAATTGAGGAGGCGTTATTGGATCAGCCGCCAGGGGTCTCAGCACGTCATCCACTACTAAATAAATGTTATCGGCACAGATTGCTGCCACTTCAATTATTTCCCCCACTGCGCTATTTGCGCAGAGCCTTGCTAGATGAACTATTATATATCTTTTGGCCTCGTTCTTTCCATCAATTCCATGGTGATCTAAGTCCAGTTCCCAGTTGTTCGTCACGCGAGGACTTATGGCGTCTTCCCTTGAGGACCCATCGAGTGTACAATAAGCGCAGCTGCCCTCAAAGTTCTCAATCAAAGCACGCTGCAGTCTACTTTCATCTCTCCTGCTAAATGCCCGACAAAAATTCCAGGCTTCCTCTGCACCGAGGTCACAAAGTTCACCATGACGCTCTCGGTTGACCAGATCCACACGATAGGCATCGTTGGACGTTGCGCCTCTGCCCTCTCCATTGTCGGTATTGCTACGATCATCGTTACTTTTTGCCTCTCTCCCCAGTTCCGCAATCCTATTCACCGTATTATCTTCATCAATGCCCTATTCAATGTGTTCGATGTTATTGCTACAACGATATCTGTCAGTGGGCCAGCAGCGGGGAATCACTCAGCCTTATGCCAGTTCCAAGGTTTCCTGATGCAAACGTACGTCCAAAGTTCGCCCTTATAACATAGATACCCCGGCTAATAGAGCCTGGCAGGTTCCCATTAGCTGACGTACTCTGGACACTTGTGTTAGCTTGCAACGTCTTCTTGATTGTTTTCTATAAGTATGAGACTGAGGATTTGCTTAAACTCGAGAAAAAATACCTTGGAATAATATCCTTCCTTGTATTCGTCCCTGCCATAAGCTTCCTCTTCGTCCATACCCCAGCGAAGGGGCCTATGTTTGGAAGTGTGACGCTTTGGTGTTCGATTGCTCCACACTGGGTACTCTTCCGCATAATTTTCTTCTACGGACCCATATGGTATGTCTTGTCTCACTGAAGATTCTCAACTGCAACTCTAATACCACCCTTTTCTTTCTAGGTTTACTATCTTCACCGTCATGATGCTATATTGCCTCGTGGGCATAGAGATCCTCAAGCAGAGACACATAATGAAGGCCTTTCGCAATGAGAGCTTTAACCTGGATATGGCTCTTTCTCCTACTGAGCGCTACGAAAACACCGCTACTGAGAGCGTCCAATCCAATGACCAGTCACAGGCCATGCATATTGTCAAACCACATGGGAAAGAAACGGAGTTTGTCTTAGTATCGAAGTCATCCACCTCTCAGCTGCATCCGTCGGACGGTAACGCCCTTGTCCACAGACTCAACAGCCGACCGCCTGTGTCGTTTAGACAGTATATACTCATGCCATTGATGTTCTTTATTGTATTGCTGGCAATCTGGGTTGCGCCGACGGTCAATCGCGTCTCGGCCTTCATTAGTCCCAACTATCTATCATATCCCCTTTTACTCGCTGTTTGCTCAACTGGTTCTCTACGTGGTTTCTGGAATGGGATCGTTTTCATCACTCTTGGTATGAAAGAGCGGAAGAGGCAGAAGAAGCTGAAGAAGACGGGTTCTTCCTTACGAGTGAGGCTGTAACAATAAGGGCTTAGTTCTCTTTAAATCAATTCAAAAAACATTTTAAAGTTCATAATGCCTCATTATGGAATATGCTATCTCTAACTTTTCTAGTAGATTTTTTTTAGGTAATGCTCAAACTTCCTTTCTTTTTGCAACGTCCGCAGGTTCCAAACTCATTGCCACACTGCCTTCATGATCCCCCGGACGACCTCCTCTTACGTTCTAATTCAAATGCAATCTACCTCTTATACACTGTCTCTGTTTTGGAGGCTTCTCGAAACGAGTCTAGTTATTCTGTTCTTCCAATAGTGCCGCGCTTACACTTGCTCATTTCCAGTTGTCGTCAAGTACATAATCTAAGATAGTAGAGCTTAGACTTAATCTGTCTCGCTAAACACCACACTTGTCTTTCTGTTCACATCAATTGCTGACTCTTGTGCATCTGTTAATATATCTCATTCAACTACCAACAACCCGAGTCTCGGTTGCTTTAGTGCATCAAAAGTTGACTGATCAATACCTAGAACGAATTATATAATCCCCTCCATGGCTGCTATATCGTCTCTTCAGATAAATTACATCACGAGCACCCATTTACAGGTGCTAGTGAAACGTTACTCCCTTGGATCTCACATGATTAAGGCATCACTAGGAGAAAACTCCTATGATTCGCTAATTAAACCTCGCAAAGTCGACATCAGAACTCTTCATTCTCGTTAATATGTTCTCTTTCACTGCCATTGCTACATCATGACCTTAATACCCAATTTGCCCAAACGCTCTTGCGACGCCACGCAGGGACCTAATAAGTTGATTCACCACTTCCGTCCCAGTACAAAAGGGAACATCCTTCTCTTAGTTGCAAATTTCTAGGATGTCAACATGCCAAGCCTTGTCTTTTCTTCGCTTGTTCTGGCACTCTCTTATGGTCTAGAATCTCAGATCGCCAGATATAAATACTCGTCATCTGTCAGACATCGAGCTTTCTTGATTATAATCCATTCCTGTCTTGCTCTTCTCTTAATCATAAACTGCCATCCCCGAATTATTGAATGTTGGTCATTGGATCATTTTAGCTTCATTAGTAGCTGCAAAGTATAACAGCGCCCTCGATCCTACCTTCAGTTGCACATTCTTCCTCAAAACGCTTTGACAATGATTCTTGTGACTTTCTGCATTAGGCCCTCTAACTTTGCTTGGAGCATGCTATCGAATTCTATCTTTCTTACAGTCCTCTGACTCCTTTTTTTCTGGTCAATTGATTAAATAACATATCAATGCTCACAATACTTGAGATCTCTCTTTTTGCATATAAAATTAAAGTTCAAGCTGCGAGATATAAATACTAATTGCCCCACTATCGTCACAGACATCAGTGCAACCTCTCAATTCAATATAAGGCAGTGTTAATCAATTGCAAGTGAATCAACCTTAAACCTATAAATTCACCTAAATTCATCAAATACTGAGGTATAAGTAATATGGCTCCCACATGACCTCACATCTACGAATAGTCGAGGTACTTTCATGACCCAGATGGCTTCCCGAATGGGCCTTCATCACTTCTTTTCGAACCTGTATATATACCAGATCATCCCATCCTACGCTCTCTGGAACCAGATATCCCCTTATTTACCCTGAGTCCTTTGATAAAATTCACTACTTCATTACTTTCCAGAACAATAAATACTAGAGGATTGTTCATCCAAGCATAACATCTTTGTCCTTCCGATATAAACCCTGCGACAGTTAACCGAAAATCTGGTGAGTGTTGGGGTAATATGCTCGTGCTTATACGCCAGAATTGCTTTTACATCCGCACCTTTATAGCATAACTGCTGAGCTGCCTCACTGTGTCCTCCCTGCACAGCGTACCAAAACGCAGTTCTTCCGTTCTTATTCTTCGCATCCACATCGATGTCATCTCGAGTAAGCAGCAGCTTTACCACCGCCTTATGCCCTTCATCAGCCGCGAACATTAGCGGCGTCCAACCATCATCATCCTTTGACTCTAGTTCAGCACCGCTCTCAAGCAAGAGCTTAACAATGGCCTCGTGCCCATTCTGAGCTGCATACGAGAGCGATGTCCGATTCTTCCCGTCCTTTAATCCGAACTCAGCACCGCTCCCAAGCAAGAGCTTAACAACAGCCTCGTGTCCATTTTGAGCTGCGAAAAACAACGGTGTCCAACCATTACCATCCTTTAACTCGACCTCAGCACCTTTCTCGACCAAAAACTTAATAATAGCCTCGTGGCCATTCTGAGCTGCGAAAAACAGCGGCGTCCAACCGTTATCGTCCTCTGACTCGAGCTCAGCACTCTTCTCGACCAAGAACTTTACAACAGCCTCGTGCCCTTTCTCAGCTGCATACGAGAGCGCCGTCCAGCTGTTCTTGCCTTTTGAGTTAACCTAGTAACCATTGTTATATAGCAGATTGACAACTCTATCATATCCGCCTTCTGAGGCATATGATAGCAGCGTCCGACCGCTCTGAGCTTTCGAGCTAGCTTGGTAACCCTCTTTGAACAACTGCTCAACAATTTTGGTTTCTTCGGTAGAAAATAACAACGGCGTTTGACCACTATTAATTTCCGGGTTGGCATCAAGTATCCTCTCGAGTAAGAGATTGACGATCGACTCGTGCTTATTCTCCGCCGCCCAAAATAGCGGCGTTTGGCCATTTTTGTCCTTTGCGCTATGGTCGACATCTTTTATGGCTAGCAGTAGCTTGACAATAGCCTCATGTCCGTTTTCCGCCGCATACATCAGCGTCGTCTTTCCGTGTATATCCTTGAAATCTAAGTAGATGCCGTCGATCGCCATCATGAGCTTCAAAATAGCCTCTTTTCCACATGCTGCTGCTACTGCCAGAGGCGTTTGACCATTGTTATCTATAGAATTAGGATGGATACGCGTGAGAAACAGTTTAACCGCCTCTTCGTTTCCATTTCTCGCTGCAGTTGACAAATGCGCGGCACCGCATAAAGTGTGCTCAACGTTTGGGCTGGTATAGTCCTTTGTAGAGAGTAGGCCCACAACTGCAGTATGTCCATTCAACGCTGCCCATGATAATGGTGTCTGGTCATATTCGTCCTTGGAGTTTAGATCAACATCGCCCTTAGTGAGGAGTTGCTTCACGACTACCTCATGGCCTCCTTCTGCTGCAAACGAGAGGGGTGTTCGGCCGTGTTTGTCCTCGCAGTTTATATTAATGCCGTCGACAGCGATCAAGATTGACACAGCTGCCTTGTGGCCATTTGCCGCAGCCAACAGCAATGGTGTCTGATGATAACTATCCGTGACATTTAGGCTATATCCACGCATAATTAAAGTTAACATTGCATCTGACAACCCAAAATATGCTGCAAGGTGGAGTCCAGTTATCTGCTGCGGCACTTTTTGGCTGTACCCAACGGAGTCTTTAGAAGCCATACCCGCCTGGCTTGAGGCGGACATCTTAGGCATACTCTGAAGGAGGACTAAAACTAGCTTTGTTACCTCCTCATCCAAGGCCACGCGGGCATGATGTCCCCAATTTCGAGCTGCATAGTCGTAAAGTGGGTTCAAAAGCAGTCGATTCTCAAAGTCTTCATCGGTAAGACAAAAGCCACTTTCAAAGACATCAAACAATAGGTAGGTGATGCATGTCTTCGTAATACCTATCTCCGCATTCGGAAACCATTTGTCTTGCCTTCGTTCAAAATATTCTTGCGTCGTATAATGGACTAACCGGATGACATTGCTCTCATCGTCTATTGTGACTAATCCAGCACATACGGAGACCATGTCTCCTATCTGTGGGAGGTTCTCCTCTTGGAGTTCTTGATCACCGACTTCCACCGCAAGGGCGCACTGAAGTTCCAATGTTGTTAAACGTCTATTGGCGCATGTGATCCATGACAAAACAGTCTCGGCAAGCTCCTTAGAGTCAGGATCCTGACCTTTAATTCTTTTCCATAGCTTCGTCATACGCACGATCATATGCTTTTAGCCCCGTCGGAAGGGATTTCAAAGCATCTTTAATCTTTTTGAGTGTCCTTTTTGTCCTTACAGATTCGAAATGAAGGTGCGCGAGGAGAAACCTGCTTGGCTGTTAATTTTTTCAGTTTCCTAGCATAAAATAGGAACTAACTTACATTCCATCAACTGATTTTGTGATCGCAATTGTGATCTCTTCACGGTAGGCCTTTAAGACATCGGATTCTGATTTTGAAAGACGATTATCAAGGTACATTCGCACATCTTCATCACTGGCTCGGATCTCCAATGATATGCTAAGTTTAAACCTCTCTATAATCTCGGGAATATTCCTCGACGTCGCAAACAGGCTTGCATTGCGCTTGGCTTGAAAGTTCGAGATTTCTGACAGGAATTTCATCCTACAACCATCGAAAGCTTGACATTCGTCAAGTGCGTCAACGACAATGAAGATCTTCGAGTACATGGCAGCTACTTCATGAAGAGTTTCTAAGATTTCATCAAACGATAGTTGCGTCCGCTTATCTTTATACTGGTCATAAAGACATTTCAGGCTCTCTGGTAGGATGGACTGTTCCTGACTTAGCTGCTTTAGTAGATTTATAATTAAATCTTCAGCATTCTGTTCTTTTTGGCGCCGGAAGTCGCAATACAGGTAAACTACCCCAATGCTTGAGTCGTTCTGGAACCTTGTAATAAGATCGTCGATTACAGTTGCCGTGATGATTGTCTTCCCCGCTCCGGGAATGCCTGGACAGAACAATGTCTGTTTATCAGTTTGTAACCACCCTTGGAACTCTGCGGATCCTAGGAGCCACTGGCCGGTCCCCGCTTGCCGTCGGCTGATGAAATCATGCTGCTGAATTGCGTAGTCAACTGGGGTAAGCCAGTCAAGAATAGCTCGTCGTTGGAGATGATTTTGGTCTTGGTTTAATCGATCGACGCCGTTCCGCAGGCCAGTCTGCGATTCCTGAATGCACGCTAGAAACGTCCTTTAGCTCGATAATTTGCCGTTTACTTTCGTTCGCACTTTTCTTGACCGCCTGGATCAGCTTCCTATTTTCCGTTACAATTATTCACAAATGCGGTAGAGCAAAGTGACACCCCGACTTCGAGCCGGACCACCATAATATCAGAGTGGGCTAATGTATCGGGATCAGACATACCGGCAGTCGTTTATTAAAGCCAAGCCTAATAATGCCTTTTCACGTTCGATAGTAGAAATGATCCTGTCCACCTCTTTCTCGTCGAAAGGCCACTTCAAACTCGCCAATGCCTTCTGAACCCCCTTCTTGGGCTCGAGCTTTGCTTTAACGACGCTAAAGGCGACCCATAGCCGACCCAGAGGGGCGTCAGGCCCTCGAAGAACCCCAATCGTCTCTGACCACATCTTTCCTTCTTCCACATCGTCGGCATCATCTTTGAGCTGTTGTAGGATGAATTCACACGCTCGAAATTCATCGCGAAGGCGCTTCCGCTCTTTTGTTGCGCCAGAAACTCCGCTAATATATTTGACGATTTCGGATGACAACTGGATAATAGATACAATGCTGGAGATTGTGCTAAGTAGTTCTGCCATTTTGCTATACCACTGTTTCGAATTTATTCGTCGTACAGTTTGTTAGTTAACGTAGATTGAGGAGTGAGGTTGTCAGGCTGGCAAATGTGGATAATGCCATTCAATCGAGCTGCCGTCTTATCGACGGCGGAAAAGTTCTGTGGGCGAAATGGGAAGGTAACGCCAATATGGCGTATACTTCCTAGCGCTAAAGGAAAGTTGGAATCGAGGTTCTGTAGCCTGAAGAGTTCAACAGATGCTGCTTGGAGAAAGAAAATGAAGTTGAAATGGCAGAGCCTCGCGATGCGGTTATCTACAAATACGCCTTGGAGGACCCCAAAAATAGAATTGACACCTACCAATCAACTTCGATAGCCAATGGGAAGACAGGCAAAGGCACCTTACCAGGATGCCTATCAAATCGAACTCAAAATTTGAAGTCCAACAGCAGCCCTACACCTTAGCAGGATGAGATTTGGGAGGATTTAGGATAAATATTGAACCGTTCAAGTTGAACGCTGACATCGCAAGGGTTTGAGTGGTAGAGGCTGCATCTAACCATACGGAAGCGTGGTATATAGCAGCCTAGAAATGGGCTCGAAACGTATGAGTAGGACATGCTGAAGCGATCTTCGCAGGCGTACAACGTGAAACGCATGTTCTCGTCAGACCAGGTTAAAGGTGCTGGAAATGATGTGCGAGGGTGATGCGGAGACGGAACACGTGACTGTAGTCGGATACGTACGAACGCACAGACCTAAGCACAGTCACGTTTTATCGACAGACTCATCTGATCTAATTGAAACGTGAGTCTCTCCTGAACACGTGACCTACTTGATCCTAATAAATAGTGTACAAACCAAACAGTTGTACAAAGTTAATGGGGTGTGTAAACCTAATAAGGCGTACAACCAGATAGTGTGTACAAACTAAACAATGTGTAGAAAGCAGATATGGGGTGTAGATGATCTCTACCTTATAGTATATTTTTGGATGATCTCTATCGGAATTGGAATAAGGTTAATCCTTGGAAATTTCGTTTAGTGGGGCAGACTATCGTCGCATAAAACAGCGACTAAACCCGCTGAATTCGGCGGCTATCGCACCCGAACATTGCGTTTAGCTGTAAAATTGCAGGTTCTCTATATTCAAACGATGCTAATTTCTCATCTTTCTAATGTTCAAACAAGGTTAGACAGTACTTTATATCATCGATAATGCTTATCTCAAAGGTATTTATATCTGCTCAGTTTTATCTCTGCAACCTGCAAAATTTTACACCCATTTATTCATCAAAAATAGCTGTCCCACCAGCAGTAGTATTTATCAAAACCCGTTGGCATTTCTTAAGCGCTCGTTTCCTGACTTCAACTTCAATGGACAGTGGTTATGATCCCTGAGGTCTGATTGTTAGCAATACTATTGAATAGATAGGAAAAATAAATCGCTATCTCGCAATTACAAAAGTGCGACATATACTGTTACAGAGCAGATAAATCACGTGCTCTGAGTATATAATACACTTAGCAAAGCTCTTGAAAAGCTTAGACTATATAAGCAGGGGAATGGGCCATTCCGCCTGGTTTTAAATAGATTTATAGCTATCTATAGCTAGTACAATCCTCGGCTATTACATAGTCTCTAGCTTGTTCTAGTATATAGATATCTATTTATACTTACTTATCTTAAATAATCTTAAAAGGTTTAGTATTATGTGTAAAAGTATATAATCTAGAGCTAATTAGATATAATCTATTATATAATCTAAAATTAATCAAATCTCTTTGTTTTTCTTGGATTTGTATTTAATTAACCAAATTTAATTAATTAAATATCTGAATTTTAGAATTTAAACTACTTAATTAACTAAATTCAGCTAATTAGATTACTTTATTAAAATATCTAAACTTTTACTTTACTAATTAGAAATCTTCTTATTCGTATCTTATATCAAAGGCAAATACTTTTGTTTTAATTAAATACTACTTAGTTTTTTGAAATATTATTATATACTTTATTTTATTTACCTATATAAGCACTATAATACGTGATATATACCTTATCAGAGTGAGTCAGCATATGATAAATACTACTGTTAAATGATTTGTTATTAAAAGTACTATTTACTCTGTCCCCGATACTATTTTGCACAATCAGTCACAACACTGCAAACATTTCGCTTTTGAGCTTGCTGATTTTGGATTTCAAGATATTGTGAGGTCCTCTTCAACTAGTCTCTTCCGCATATTGATTTCTCATTGTCTCTTTCAGATTGAATAGCAAGTGTATCTATACCCTGCTTCTTCTCTTCGTGAAGTTCTTAGGATTCGCTCACCCTTCTCCCGTCACAAATATCACAATCTCTCATTAAACCATCAGTAAGACATAGAAACAAGCACTGATTAAAATCCCCGGTATAAGAAAGGCGCACAATCCAATCTGCGATGATCATCTATCCAGTGGAGATTCAAAGTTCCTTATTCCCCGACGCGAAGGACCATAATCCCTAGGGCTCTAGTTGCATCATGCATTTCTCAAGTCCTCGCACATCCCATCTCGGACCATCACAATAACAGAGCTCTCCCATAGTTCTAGGATAAGGACACGGAATAAGTACAAACTCAACGCTCTCAATTCCACGTAGCAGGCTTAGAGCCTCGAATTTCTCCTTGCTCAATCTCTCTGTCATTAATCGCACTTCCAGGCGTTTGAGATTAGTGCACGATCTCATCATCTGCAAAGCTTCCAAGCCTTGACTACCGAATAACACCAATGAAATACTCGTAATAGCCTGTCGCCGTGCGAGACCAATGTTTTTAAGAAAGGTGTAAAGAGTGTCGGTGGATACAAAGGTGAAGCGATTGATCCGATAGAAAGTCTCGAAAGTTTCGGAATAGGTTTTTCGGGAGACGAGTAAGAGGGATAAGTCGAGGATTGTGGGCCGTAAATCGCGTAAGGTCTTGCCATCAGAAGGGAGGGTTTTGAAGGAAATGTAGCAGGAGCTCGGTTCAGAGTCTTCGAGGTTTACCGCAAGTACTAATTCGTATATTCGTTGGCGAATCTCTGGTGGGAAAGGGAGATGGTTGGGCATTGTCGGTTATATGTAGTGGCGTTGATCTGGGTCGTATGCGAAGCTGTGGGATTCAAATACCAGGGATTGCGAGAAAAATCGTTGCAAGGTCGATTTCTGATGATTTCTCGATCGAAGATGAGGGATAGAATATTTGTATGTGTATTCAACGTGTCCAGATGGTATGTGTTGGAATAAATTGAAAATTCGCGGAGATGCTCTACACTTTCGAGATAAGCGGTGAGAATGCAGAAAAGAATTGGCCTGGAGGTTGTATCACATTTTGGAATCTTGAGATCGAAGGTGTAGAAGTGCGAAGCTTGCAGAATAAATGGTGTTTTTTTTTTTCGTTATGCAAGTGAGGGATACACTTATTTATTAAAGTGGTGGTTCGTTAGTATGTTGGGCGATGATAATGCTCTGGAGATGGAGAAAATCTAAGGTACCTATAGCCTAGCGCATCGCGTGACACTGCCTGCATACTAGTACGCATACTATAGTAGAATGCAAAAAGTCTGAATACACCTAATTTCCCACACCCCCTGTATTTCCCAATTAGGTTATTACTTACGTGGCCGTTTTTAATATATTAATAACTAATAATAGTATATTATATAAATTAGTTATAATAATAAATTATTAGGTTAAGATAATTATAAATACTAAAAAATAATATATATAATCTCAAAAAAAAAAATTTTAATATTAAAAGTGGCAATATAAATATATCCTAATTGGGAAATACAGGGGGTTTGGGAAATTAGGTGTATTCAGACTTTTTGCATCCCACTGTAGTAAGGTAGGTAATTCCACCCTGTATGGGAAGAGCCCTTGTAAGTTTTTAGCGATGTGGTGGGGCTCCTGGCGAACGCCCCTCCGTACACTGTCCCCAGGGTGGTTCGTGGTACCTTGTCAGGACGGCCGCTTTGTTGTAAAATATTTAGTGATATATAATATAAATTTATAAAGCATAAGAACTTATGTTTGTTTTATTAAAGTAGCATAAAAATCGGGTGGCAAAATAGACATGGTTCTACGAATTAGGGTTTAGTTTTCATAAACTACCGAATTTCATACCATGCAAGGCACTAAAATAAGATATAAGCATAAACGAAAGTGCTTTATGGCTTTAATGTAAAATTGCTAGAATATCCTAAGACAACTCCAGAACCCCAGAATCACAGTGCTTTTCCCAATCATTCAAGACTCCTAAACTCCGAAACTCCAACTAACGAAAAGTTCCCACCATCAGAAAACAAACGATGAGCCGCGAGCAGGCTATGAAAGATCTCTCCTGGGCCATTCCCATTGACTAGTCTTCCAATCATTGCCAATGGGGAGGCTACTGCTCATATTGATGGTAAGAATTACCATATTGAGGTTAATAGTTACCGCTAGAACCGCCTTGATGCCCAGGACTAGAATAATAGTCATGCTCAGGATACGACGAATAATAATTCCCAGGTTGCTGCCCCGATGCAGAAGAAGAAGCATGCGCAGGTTGATACGATGAGGAAGGGGCTGTATGCGAAGAGCTACTTCCACTTGCTATCCCGGCCTGAATTGTGTGATATATCTCTGACCCTCCTTTGGCATCTAGCTGATCCTCCTCTGAATAACTACTTGGAGGGTGCTCAAAACGATCTATGGGGTAGTTGATAACGCGCCTGGGATACTCGCCGTTTGTAAGTCCGAGTGCGAGACCTGATACGGGCATTCTTATTGCGTCGCAGGCGAAAGGAACAGGTCTGCTTGTCTTCGTGCTTGGTCTTTTTGCTGTTTTGTCAATAATGGGTATTTGGGTAGGATTTGAGATTTTTCCCTTCGAGAGACCTAGGATAGGCTCGCAAGCTTTAAGAAGGGCTTTATACTCCGTTTTGCTGCTACCACTGGTGTAGATGTCAAGAAGGACCACATGAGTAAAGTGCGGGGATGCTTGAATAATTGGCCCCAAAACGTTTTGGGCGTACTTGGTGGCTTTATCTTTCGGTATTTTCTCAGGTAAACCTCCACTTATAGGTGCGGAAAAGATGTTATGTGCCCTTTTATCGTCTTCAGACATACCATCGAGGATATAGCTTGGTGAGTTTCCCATTGCCAGGACAAGTGCTCCCGGCCTTTGCTTGACGACGTTAAGAACTTGGTTGGCGGTCTCAACGATAGCCGCTACGTCAGTCGAAGAAAGCTTCTTCCCGGCATATTTGGGACCTTTATCTGCCGCAAATGCGGCGCTTAGCATACGCTTTTCATAGTGTTCTTCGTGGTTTTTATCGTGTCGGATTGTACGTGACTGAATGTCGGTGTATGAAATATCGCTTTGCCTATCAAGTGGAAGCCCAAATGACAAGGTGGCTAGGGTACATACAAGGAGGGGTAATGAGAGTTTCATTTTCAAAGCTTTGCCCAGATATGATGAGAGCGGGAGGAAGTGTCGCCAAATCTTGATAGGATCTTTATTGGTCCAAAGATTTAGAAATAGGACATACGAGAGCAGATTGAAGAGCGCTTTGGTGTATACTGAAACTATATATACTTCAAGATGTCGGCCTATTTATTCTACTATTATTAGAACTTGAACTTTGTTCTGGTATCTACTCCTTCATCTTTTCGACCTTGTGAAGGATCAAAAGATGAGTAAAGGCCATGTGGGCGCAGCTTTTACTGCCACAAAGGTCATTGACTGAAGAAATTCCGAGGTCACCAATAAAAATCACAACAACGGGTATGAAGTTGGGATTACCAGGATACGCACGGCCACCTATGCCTAAGCGGTACGTTGACACCGCCTCGACTACGACGGAAGGATCCCGGGCGAATCAATTAGGCAATTGCCGGGGTCAACGCGCCACACCATGAGCCTGCGCGGTCACGCTTCCTCGAGAATAATTGGTTTGTGCGTATTCATCTGTTAAAGTGGTATGTACTCCACAAGGATGTGTTAGTTATCTGCCGCCAGGTAATTGGTCTGCTCGCAATCATTTATCAATGATATGTCTCCTTCCTGAGGCTGTGCGGGTAATGTATCTCCGTGTCTGAAAAAGATTGGCGTGTCCATACGCACCTAAGAAAGCCACTTGTGCTCCTTGAGGATTTACAGATAATCTATTGCAGGATCTAAAGATGTTCGTCCTTCAGGAGCTCGTCCATGAAGGCTATACGTGTTCCTCAAGGCTGTGTTTCCATTCTATTTTAATAGCTTGGCCCTCGAGCTCCAGCTCCACCGAGTTATAGGGTTTATTTATTCATACGATTTACATCTAGTTTTCGTAGCTAGTTCGTCTCAAAATATTCCTTCCCCACCTGTCAACCATTTTCAACACCCACCCTTTTTTTTCTCAGAACACGGTAGCCTCGAGTTTGGGACTGAAGGTTCACTTCCACCTGGTGTCTCTGACTTCCAAGACTCCTACCCTCATTTCAACACCAGCTATACGCATCCCCAACCCCTCCTATATTTTACTTCTCACGTTTACTCTAAGCTAGGCGACTAATAAGAATGTCAGACCAAGATGCCTTCGATCCATACTTTAAACTTTCCTCATCATTATTTCTCCTACTACCTGATACGATATTACGTTGATTTGATTTGCTACTAATTTGACTACCATTGCGACCTGTGGCCCCACTTTCATCAATTGCACCCGCATTCTACCTTATCGGTATTCTTACTTAATCTAGCCCGATTCAATTCCTGTTCTAACACATCTCTTATTTGCCGGCGTTTTGACGCCATCCAAGATCCTTCTAACATCCACATCCTACATCCTACAGCATCCATAACCTGTCCGGTGGAGTGGTGTGGATTATATTGGTTATTCTTGCACTAAAGCAGCACGAATAGCGAGGTAATTATATTCAATCCCTAATACATACGCGAAAGCTCAAGCAGAATACTGCCCATCAGCTGAAAGAGAACTATCCATTTATGGCGACATCGTACGAATTCGGTGTGTTCGATAATATGAGGGCATTGATGGCTGGGATTCTTGTTCTACTGGTGTTGGTGGTCCTTACTGTCCTCAATTACAAGTTCGAAAGGCAAAAGTTGGCGAAGAGGCTTAAGTATATTAAAGGGAAAGGAGGCGTACAGGTATAGTGACAGAAAAATGAGTCAAAGTCATCAAGACCACTGCTGCTGTCCGGACACCTCTTTTCTCGCCCCTCACAGTCCTCGTCCCCCGTACGTTCTAAGACCCAGCTCAGTTTCAATCTTATCGCTTTGAGTACAAATATTAATTATTTTATTTTTGTATAATCATAATTCTTAAATATAAAAGAGTAGATATTCTTTTTTTCTTTTAGATATAATCTATA
>Ga0182030_10004394_pt1 | contig 30071 bp, 27 predicted proteins | sample 812S3MmetaG_FD_121299 | JGI IMG/M metagenome (GOLD analysis project Ga0182030, IMG submission 121299) | Permafrost microbial communities from Stordalen Mire, Sweden - 812S3M metaG (Illumina Assembly) | ecosystem: Environmental > Terrestrial > Soil > Wetlands > Permafrost | place: Sweden...
GCCTAACCATGTTCGAGCAAACACCTTTGGATATGCTGTTTTCACAAATTCGCGCCACTCAAAACGACGTCGACGCCGCTAAACAGCTGAATTTGTTCCACTAACGTCCGGACACTACTGATATCGGATATCTGGCTGCCGTTTGTAGTGGCCGCCTCGGCGTCGCCGTTCCGAACACAGGCGTCACAAGCTTTGCGCGCACCATCAACGAAAGTGTGACGCAGCTTGACCGGACGGACCTGTCACTTAACGAATCGCTCGCCTGTGACCCACGCGATACCAACTGTAGCTGATCACGGGGCCAGAGATGGGCAACCGGGCCGCCGACGAAGTTGACACCAACTATGTGGCCGACGCCGGATTGCTTCGCGCCGCTGCGCTCGGGCATCACTCCGGCAACTGAACGCCCTTCGACCCCGCCTATGTACGCCAACGTACGGAATTAATGCTGCTGCTGGCGTAGCGTCCGTCGCAGCGTTAGCTCGCTGAATTCACGCCTATCCGATGTCGAGGTCGCTGCCGATTCAGTAAGCGGCCCCTGGCAAAATCAATATGGAAGGAATCGCCATGAAAGTTTCAAACCTGATCGTCGCCGCGCTGATGACATTTGCGCTCGGTGCCTGCACCGGCACCGGACCTGCGGGTCCCGCGGGTGCCACAGGCAACACTGGCAACACTGGCACCACCGGCGCCACGGGTAACACCGGCAACACCGGCGCGGCAGGAGATACCGGTGCCACGGGCAATACGGGTAATACCGGCAATACCGGCAATACCGGCAATACCGGGGCCACCGGCGACACCGGGGCAACGGGTTATACCGGCGCGACTGGCAACACCGGCGCAACCGGCAACCCGGGTAATACTGGCAACACGGGTAATACTGGCAACACGGGTAATACTGGCAACACGGGTAATACTGGCAACACGGGTGCGGCCGGTCCTCCGCGCTAGAGCCCAATCTCAAGCCCCTTGGTAACGGGGCTGCGGTGCTCCGACAGCAGTCGCAGCCTCATGACGCCCGTCCGGCGGATGTCCTTTCAGCCAGTCCTATACCACCGCTAAAGCGGCCGTGTCATAAGAGCCGCGAACGCCGCCCTGGCGGCGGCCTCGCTGGCACTTTCCTGCTGGCGGACGTCCAGACCGAAGTCGGACCTTTTCTCGCGATCTACCTGGCCGGCCACGGCTGGAACGAGCAGCGCGTTGGAATCGCACTCACGATCGGCGGCATCGCCGGCATCCTGGCGCAAACCCCAGCCGGGGCTCTGGTGGACCGCCTGCATTCCAAACGTACGCTGATCGCGGCCGGCCTCGCGGCGCTTGCGATTGGTACCCTGCATCGGCGCCGCCCTCAGCCAGGGGATTGCCGGTACTATCGTGCATCGCTTCAGTTTCGATGTCGGCTTCCTGTTTCTGGCCGCAGTGGCAGCCACCGCGCTGGCGATTCTCTATTACTTCATGCCTGAGACATGTGATCAGAAATTGCTGGGTAAAAGAACATGAATACCGTGCTGCTGCTGACTATGTCCAACATCTTCATGACCTTCGCCTGGTACGGGCACCTGAGATACGGTCATGCCTGGCCGCTGTGGAAAGCAATCATGGTCTCCTGGCTGATTGCGCTGTTGGAGTACTGCCTGGCGGTGCCGGCGAATCGCCTGGGGTACCTGCAGTTCTCCGGATTCCAGCTCAAGATCATCCAGGAAGTGGTGACGATCATGGTGTTCGTCGTGTTCGCGATCCTATTCCTGAAGGAGAAACTGGCATGGAACTACCTGGTGGCATTCGGTTTCCTGGGCCTGGCCGCATTCTTCGCCTTTGCATTCAAGGCGGCGGTGCCTGGCGGCTGAGTCCCGTGCCGTCAGCCGCCCGGCTGCGCAACCTCGCGCGGCTTGCCGACATGGGCGCAGATCGCCCGGCGTAATGGCGCGCAACTGGCAGCGACGAACGAGCTGCGTTCCACGATTCGCGTCGTCTCGCCGGTGAGATCGCTGATCGAACCGCCCGCCTCCAGCACGCAAGGTGCCAGTGCGCCGATGTCCCACGGTTTCATCAGCGGATCGACTGCCGCGTCGATCATCCCGCGGCACAGCAGCGCGTACTGCACGCAGTCGCCGACCAGCCGAAGGCGACCGGCATTGCGCGCCAGTTCAGCGAGCCGCCATCGGCCACGGCGACGGGCAAGGTCGCTGTCCTTCACGCTGGTGAGGCCAACCTGGGCGGCCGACAGGGCCCGCGGCACGGCCACGCGAACCCGCCGCGGCCGTGCGCCTTCGCGGCTGAGCCAGCATCCGAATCCGCGCGCCGCATAGGTGGTTTCTGCGAGCGCCGACAGGTGGATACAGCCGAACACCGGCTCGCCGTCGATCAGCAGCGACACCAGCGTGCCGAACATCGGCAGGCCGAGGACGTAGGACGCGGTACCGTCGATCGGGTCGAGCAGCCAGCAGCGACCGGCGCGCTCAAGACTGCCGCCGTATTCCTCACCCAGCACGGCATCGCGCGGCCACGACATGCGCAGGTGCCGGCGCAGCAGGCGCTCCGCGGCGCGGTCGGCGACTGTCACCTCGCTGCCGTCCACCTTGTAGTGAATGGCGGCGCGCTTGAAATGCCCGAGGATGATGGCGTCGGCCTCGGCCAGCGCCGTGAACAGCCGCGGCAGCGTGGCGCGCACTTCCCTGGCCGTGAGTCGTGGTTGTCCGTGTGTCACCAGGTACAATGTAACCCATCAGCGCAGCGTCGGATAATCCGTATAACCCTTGGGCCCGGGTGTGTAGAACGTGGCCGGATCAGGCGCATTCAGCGAGGCTCCTGTTTTCCAGCGTTTGATCAGGTCCGGATTGGCGAGCAGCGGGCGTCCCACGGCGACCAGGTCGCATTTGTCCGCCGCCAGGTCGTTCTCGGCGCGCGACCGGTCGTAGCCGCCGGACAGGATCAGCGCGCAGTGCGACAGGCCGCGCAGCATCACCCGGATCGATTCCGGAACCGGCGGTGCTCCCATCGACGAGTGATCCACCAGATGGATGTAGAGCAGCCCGCGAGCGTTGAGCTGTGCGGCCAGATAGGTGTAGTCCGATTCCATCGCCGGATATACCGGCATGTCGTTGAAGACACCGAACGGCGACAGCCGAATACCGACCTTGTCCTTGCCGATCGCGCTGCTGACCGCAGCGGCCACTTCGAGCACGAACCGCGAGCGATTCTCGATCGTGCCGCCGTAGTGATCGGAGCGCTGGTTCGAATTCGGGCGGATGAACTGCTCGAGCAGATAGCCATTGGCACCGTGAAGCTCGACGCCATCGAATCCGGCCTGCACGGCGTTGGTCGCTGCCTGCGCGTACTCCGCGATGCTGGCCTTGATGTCCGCTTCGGTCATCGCCTGCGGCGTCGCATTCGGCTTCATCCCCTCGGCATCGGTGTACATCTGGCCAGCGGCCGCCACCGCCGAGGGCGCCAGGATACGCGCGCCCGAGGGCAGGTTCAGCGGGTGGGCGATACGCCCGCAATGCATCAGCTGCACGAACATTTTCGCGCTCTGCGCGTGCACGCCGTCAACGACAATCTTCCAGCCCGCGACCTGCGCCGCGGAAAACATACCGGGAATGCGCGCATAGCCGAGTCCGTTGGCGGACGGCGATGTGCCCTCGGTGAGGATCAGGCCGACGCTGGCTCGCTGTGCGTAATATTGAGCCATCAACTCATTCGGGATATTGCCGATGGCCCTATTGCGGGTCATCGGGCTCATGACCAGGCGGTTCTGCAGGGACAGCGCGCCAACGGACGCCTTCGCAAATAGCAATGACATGGTTATTCTTCCGACCAGTGGGGTGCCGACATCTTAGCCGCCCACAGCGAGCAGAGTGAGGCAGCGCCGCCGAGCCGCCCGGATTGAGTATAATTTACAGCACAATGTCCGCCATCATCGACGAGCCCTGGCCTGCACTGCCGTACGATGCGTGGCGAGACACCTACGCGACGCTGCACATGTGGTCGCAAATCGTCGGCAAGATCGCCGTCGCGCTCGCGCCGCCAATCAATCATTCCTGGGCAGTGACCTTGCGCCTGACCGCGCGCGGACTCACGACGCTGCCGCTGCCGCTCGGCCTGCGTACATTCACCATCGAGTTCGATTTCATCGATCATAAACTCCTCATTCGTACCACCGATGGCGAGCAGCGCACCGTGGCGCTCGCTCCGCGCTCGGTGGCGGATTTCTACCGTGAAGTCATGGCAACGCTCGATTCGATGTCGCTGCCGGTGAAAATCCGGACCCTGCCGGTCGAGATTCCCTCACCGATCCCCTTCGAGCAGGATACCGTCCATCATTCCTATGATCCGCAGTTCGCACACCGGTTCTGGCGCATCCTGGTCGAGGTCGAGCGGATCTTTACCGACTGCCGATGCCAGTTCATCGGCAAGGCCAGTCCGGTGCAGTTCTTCTGGGGAAGCTTCGATCTGGCGGTATCGCGATTCTCGGGCAAGCCGGCGCCGGCGCGCGACGGCCCGGAATGGATGCAGGATGCCTATTCGCACGAAGTGATCAGTCACGGCTTCTGGCCGGGCAGCGGGCCGCTGCTGGAACCGGCGTTCTATGCCTACTGCGTACCCGAGCCGGCCGGCCTCAAGGCTGCTCAGGTGAAGCCCGCCGGGGCGTTCTATCACACCGGGCTGAACGAGTTCATCCTGCCGTACGATGCGGCGCGCATGTCGGCATCGGCGGAAGCGGCGATTCACGCCTTCATCGACAGCTCTTATGAGCGTGCCGCAACGCTGGCACACTGGGATCGCGCGGCGCTCGAGCGGCATTCCGGCGCCGGAACGTAGCGCTATTGCCAGGCTGAGGAGGCGCTGGTGGATATCCAGAGCATCATCGAATATCTGGAAGAGCGGGAAAATGCCGCGCGGGCACACGGCCGCTGTTCTACGGTGGATCCGGCCGGCCTGACGCCGCCCGGCGCAGTGCCGCCCGAGCCAGCAGGCGCGTCGAATCGAGCGTCGGCAGCGCGGAATTCGAGTCGTCGATGATCAGCGGTAGCTCGGTGCAGCCAAGCACCACGGCATCGCAGCCCTGCTGCTGCAGCCGTGCAATCACGCGCTGAAAGTAGCCGACCGACTCGGGCCTGAACACGCCGTAGACGAGTTCATCCAGGATGATGCGATTGATCTCGACGCACTCATCCGTATCCGGCCGCATGTAACCCACGCCGCGCGCCGTGAGCTTCTCCGGATAGACGTCGCTGTCTACCAGATAGCGGGTTCCGGTCAGCGCCAGACGCCGATAGCCATGCTCCGCCGCCTGCCGTGCGACCACCTCGGCAATGTGCAGCCAGTGCAGCGGCAAGCTGGGCTCGATGTACGGCAGCGCCTGATGAATCGTGTTGTCGGGGCAGACCAAGAACTGCGCGCCGGTGCTGGCAAGCTTGTTGGCGGAGGAGAGCATCAGGTCGCCCACCCCCCGCCAGTCGTCCCGATCGATGCACTGCATATACTGTGCGAGCGAGTGGGTGTGCATCGAGACTTCCGGATGATCGTGCGGCCCCAGCAGCTGCGCACCTTCGATGCAGATGGTCCGATAGCAGAGGGCCGCCCCTTCGGCGGAGCAGGCGACGATTCCGATATGCTGGGGCATAGGCTTAATTGTACAAATTATGACGCATGCAGAATAAGCCCTTGGATATCCAGCGCTTGCGGGCCGACACGCCCGGCTGCAAGGAGCGTGTGCACCTGAACAATGCCGGCTCGGCCCTGATGCCGCAGCCGGTGGTGCGCGCAATTCAGGAGCACATCATCCTCGAGAGCCGCATCGGCGGTTACGAGGCGGCGGAGGCGCGCGCGGACGCGGTGCAGGCCGCCTATCGATCGGTCGCGGATCTGATTGGTGCGCAGCCGCGGAACATCGCCTTCACCGAGAACGCCACGGCATCGTTCATCCAGGCGCTGTCCTCGACCCGGCTGCAACGTGGCGATGTGATCCTGACGACGCGCAACGACTACGCCTCCAACCAGATTCAGTTCCTATCGCTGCAGGCGCGGCTCGGGGTAGACATTGTCAGGGCGCCCGATTGCGCCACCGGCGGCGTGGACGTGCAGGCAATCGCCGAGCTGATCCGGCGCCGGCCGCCCAGACTGGTGTGCGTGACTCACGTCCCCACCAACTCCGGTCTGGTGCAGGATGTCGCTGCGATTGGCTCGGTATGCCGGGACGCCGGGGTGCTCTTTCTGGTGGACGCCTGCCAGTCGATCGGCCAGTTGCCGATCGACGTCACCGCATTGGGCTGCGATTTCCTGTCGGCCAGTGCGCGCAAGTACCTGCGCGGGCCGCGCGGCGCCGGATTCCTGTATGTCTCGGACCGGGCGCTGGAGCAGGGACTGGAGCCGCTGTACATCGACATGCGCGGCGCGGACTGGATCGCCGAGGACCGCTATCGGGCGCTGCCGGATGCCAGGCGTTTCGAGACCTGGGAGTTCGCCTGGGCGCTGGTGCTCGCGACCGGTGAGGCCGCGCGCTACGCCCTGGCCCTGGGACTCGAGCCGATCGCCGGCCGGGTGGCGGAACTGGCCTCCCGCCTGCGAGCCGGTCTGGGCAAATTCGAGCGCGTTCGATTGCTCGATCGCGGCGGCACCCTGTGCGGGATCGTGTCGCTGGCGATAGCCGGGCTTGATCCGGCCGATATGGTGACTGCGCTGCGCCGCCGCGCCATCAATACCTCGGCGCAGATTCGTGAATACGCCGTGATCGACTACGATGACAAGCGGGTGGGTGCATCGCTGCGCATTTCACCGCACTACTACAACACCGAGCAGGAGATCGACCTGGCGCTGTCCACCATGCAGGAACTGCTGGCTTGAGCCCCGTCGCCCGTCTAGCGGCGGCTACAGCGGTGCGTCGGCCGGCAGCGCTGTAGGCACGATGTCCGCGACCGCGCGTCCGTCCCCGGGACCCATCGTCGGTGAACTCCTACAGTGGCGCAATTGGCGGCAACTTATAGATCCCGCAGCGCTTTTCGCACAACCGGTCATAAGCGCGCGCTGAATAAATCGGCGCCGCTGGCATGCGCATGAAGACGAATTTGTCTATGTACTGCGCAGCGAGAAGTGACGCTGGACGCTTCCCGGTACTAGCGGGCGGCTGCCGGCACCTGGGCTATGGCCGGCGGCCTGGCGGCGAATCGAGTTGGCCCGGGGAGCGCCGGGGCACTAAGATAGCGGCCCGAACATTCACTTCAGGACCAAATTGGTATGAAAGCGCTTATTGCCGCTGCAGCACTCGCCGCTCTGATGGCGGGGCCCGTCCACGCCGACTGTCCATATCCGGCGCCACCGGAGAAGATTCCGGACGGCAATACCGCCACCCTCAACGAAATGATGACCGTAAAGAAGCAGATCGCGGATTATGATGCGGCGATCGGCGCCTATCTCGATTGCATCAAGCAGGAGCACGAGGACGCGGTGGCCAAGGCCGGGAGCAAGATGACCGACAAGCAGCGCGAGGACCTGGAGCATATGGAGACCTCGCGGCACAATGCCGCCGTGGCTCAATTGCAGGGCATCGCCGACCGCTTCAACGAACAGGTCAGGGCCTACAAGGCGAAGAATCCGAAGAAAGACTAGCGGCCAGATCTGTGATAGCCGTCCGTAAGCGGGCGGCAGCAGTCATCTACGATGAAGCGGTGAAAAATCCCGCGACACCGAAGGGTATTCTGGTCACGGTGGCATTTCTGGCGCTGTACTGCGGCCTCGCGCCCGGACAGGTTGCCGCGCCGCCGCCAGGCGTTTAGCTTCCCGCCAGCACCATCGCCTTGGTATTGGGAACGGCGGCACCGCCCTTCTGCTCGATCGTTACGGCGAACTGGTTCGCCGCCTGGATCGGCATCTTGGCGCGGAAATCCTCCCGCACATTGCCCTTGGCATCGACCTGGAATACTCCGGCATCCACCGGCGATGGGTATTTCGGATCGATGATCCAGAGCTGGTAGTCCTTGTCGCCTTGCAGTGGCTTGAGATTGCGCACGATGAACACGCCGTCCTGGCGCTCGTTATCCCAGACGCTTACCGCGATCGTCTTTGGCGATGCCGCCAGCAACGAATCCAGCAGCGCAATACGGAAGTTGGCGAGACGGTTGCTCGCGCGCAGCTTTGCGACCGCCTGGCGCAGGTCGGCACTCTCGGCGCGCGCCAGTTCGGCGCTGGTAGTCAGTTCATTGATGCGGTTCGCCTGCGCGATAAGCTGCGAGCGCAGTCCGGCGCCCTGCCACAGGAACGCCAGCGACACGAGGGCCAGCGCCGCTGCCAGCGCCCAGGGAATCCATACATTGCGAACCGGCACACCACTGTGCACGCCGGCAGGGCTCCTGACCGGCTCGCTGACAGGCGCGCTGACCGGCCTGCTCCCCGCAGTGCTCGCCGGTGCGCTGCTGGGCGACTCTGGCGCCGCCGGCTTAGGCGCCTTGGCGCGCAGCTGCTGGTCGATTTCCGCCAGCAGTCGCAGCTTGGCGGCTGCCGGCGGTTCGAGTGCCGGCGCAGTACCGGCCAGTGCCTCGGTCACCGAACGCAGCTCGCGCACCAGCGCACGCAGTTCCTGATCAGCGCGCAGCGACAGCTCGAATGCTCCGGTCTGTTCCTCATCCAGCGCGCCCAGCGCGTAGGCTGCCGCCTGTTCCTGCATGGTTTCATCGATCACAGCGCACCTCCGAGCTGCTCGCGCAGTCGAAGCATGCCACGCCGGATGCGCGCCTTAATGGTGCCCAGCGGCTGCTGCAACCGCACCGCAATGTCGCTCTGGCTCAGACCGGTAAAGAACGCCAGCTCGATCGCCATGCGCTGGTCGGCCGGCAGCTCTTTCATTGCATCGCGCAGCAATTCGGCACGCTCGCGCCCATACACGATCTCATTCGCCGATGGATAGGCGGTGGCATCCGAGTCCTCGGCAAGGCTCGCGGCTTCCTCGATCAGGCGCAGCCGCCGCGTGCGGGCGCGCAGTCGGTCGAGGGCCTTGTTGCGGGTGACAGCGACGGCCCAGCTGGAAAGCGTTCCAAGTTGCGGATCGTAGTCGCCGGACTTATTCCAGATTACCAGCATGACTTCCTGCAATACGTCCTCGGCTTCCTTGCGTTCGCCGAGCACCCTCGCAGCCACCGAGAACAGCAGCGACGAATAGCGATCGTAAAAAGCGATGAACGCCTCGCGCTCGCCGCCCCGAATCCGCTCGATCAATGCCGCGTCCTGGTTTTGATCCACTGCGTTTCTGTCCGCGTTCGCTGTCATGGCCAGCCGTCCCGCCCGCCGCGGCCAAAGCCACGCAACGCGCCCCGACGTTGTCTAAGTATAACGTTCGATTCATAACAGACCGCCATCTGAGTAACAAGTCGCATTCGGTACTGTAATAACGAACCGCAGCTCCTACCGGATGCCTTGGGAGGATGCATCCGCCGACCCTCCGGCAAACGATATATGTCACGATACTGCTCAATACGGGGCGCAATCGGCCGCAATTGCATGGAAACCATCGCGATCATTGGAACCGGAATCGCAGGTATCGGCTGTGCGCACCTCCTGCAACATCGCTACCGGCTCACCCTGTATGAGAAAAGCGACTACGTCGGCGGTCACTCCAATACCGTCAGCGTCGAAGATGAGCGCGGCCCGGTCGCGATAGACACCGGCTTCATGACCTATAACGAGGCCACCTATCCGAATCTGAGCCGCCTGTTTCGCGAGCTCGACGTGGCCTCGCGCGCCAGCTCGATGTCGTTCAGTGTCCAGCACCTGCCGGGGAAGCTCGAATTCTGCGGCTCGAGCGTCAATCATCTGTTTGGCCAGCGACGCAACCTGGTCAAGCCGCAATTCTGGAGCATGCTGCTGCAGATCAACCGCTTCAACCGTGAAGCTGCAGCGGCGATCGAATCACCGCGCACCCAGGCGCTGAGCCTGGGTGAGTACGTCAGCGAGCGCAACTACGGCGAGCAGTTCCTGAACTTCTATCTGCTGCCGATGAGCTGCGCCGTCTGGTCCTCGCCGCCGGATCGCATGCTGCAGTTTCCGGCGCTGACGCTGCTGCGCTTTTTCCACAACCACGGCTTTCTGGGATTGCATACCCAGCATCCCTGGCGCACGGTGCTGGGCGGCGCCCGCGCCTATGTCGATAAGCTGATCGCACCGTTTCGCGACCGCATCTGCCTCGGGCGCGGCACCGTTGCCGTCCGCCGCCGCGGCGGCCGGGTGGACGTCACCGATGTCTCAGGTCACACGACGCGCTACGATCACGCGATTCTCGCCTGTCACGCCGATCAGGCACTGAAAATGCTCGCCGATGCCGACGATGAGGAGCATGCGGTGCTGGGCCAGTTCAAGTACCAGCCCAACACCGCGCTATTGCACACCGATGAACGGGTCATGCCGCGCACTGCCCGCTGCTGGTCATCTTGGAACTATCGCGTCAACCGCGATGCCGACGGACGCCTTGCGCCGTCGACCGTCTACTGGATCAATCGCTTGCAGGGCATCGATGCACAGCGAAATTATTTCGTCTCGATCAATGGTGAAGACGCGTTGCAGCAGCAGCAGGTATTGCAACGCATATATTACGAGCACCCGCTGTTCGACCATGGCGCCATTCGTGCGCAGCAGCGATTACCGGGCCTCAACGGGCGCCGCAGCGGTGTCTATCTGTGCGGCAGCTATTTTCGCTATGGTTTCCATGAGGACGCGTTCAGCTCTGCGGTGCAGCTGAGCCGGCTGCTGGTGGAGGATGCGTGGGCCTGAATTCCTGCCTGTACGAGTGCGCGATCGTTCATCGGCGACTGCAGCCGAAGTCCTATGTGTTCGAACACCGGATGATGATGCTGTACGCCGATCTCGACGAGCTCGATGCCATCGACCGCGGCACCCGGCTGCTAAGCCGCGAGCGGCGCAATCTCTACAGCTTTCGCGACGCCGATTACTTCCCTACCGGCACCGCGGGCGGGCTCAAATCCCGGGTGGCCGCCTTCCTGCGCGAGCGCGGTGTCGATGTCACAGCGGCGCTGCGCATACGACTGCTGACCCTGCCGCGGATCCTGGGCTACATCTTCAATCCCATTTCGATCTACTTCTGCTCCGACGGGCAAGATGTGCCGCTGTGTGCAATCGCCGAGGTCGGCAATACGTTCCACGAGAGCAAGCTGTTCCTGCTGCCCAGCCAGGCTTCGCAGTCGCAATCCGAACCGGTCCGCTACCGCCTGCGGGTACCGAAGCATTACTACGTCTCGCCTTTTTCCAGCCTCGACGTCTGCTTCGACTTCGACTTCCGCCTGCCCGGCCAGACACTGCAGGTGCATATCGAGGACTGGGATGCCAGCGGCAAGCTGCTCGACAGCCACCTGCGCGGCGCGCGCGTGCTGCTATCGGATTTCCAGCTGCTGCGTTTCGCAGTCAAGTTCCCGGCGCTGACGCTAAAGGTGATCGCCCTGATCCACTGGCATGCATTCTGGCTCGCCCTCAGGCGGGTGCGCTGGCATCGCAAGGCCGATCGCCCCGACCTGCAGCGCGAAGTGCTCAATCCAGTGGGCTCAGTGCGCAAGCGCAGCCATGTCCGCTGAGCTGCAACAGCATGCACCGCCGGCCGTCAATGCCGTGCGAAGCATGAGCATCGACGGCCTTATCGCCCGCGGACTGCTGCCCGACTGGATGATCCGCCTGGGGATCCGCCGATTGCTGCGCCAACGGCTGCGCGAACAGGCGCGCGGCAGCCGAGCGGTTCGGGCGAGCGCGCGCCAGGCCTTCATCGAGCAGCTCAACGCGAGCCCGATCGCGATCAACACCGAGGCCGCCAATCAGCAGCACTACGAGGTGCCGACGGCGTTCTACCAGCTGTGCCTTGGCGCACGGCTCAAGTACAGCAGCGGCTTATGGCCTGAGGGCGTCGCGACGCTCGATGACGCCGAACAGGCGATGCTGCGCCTGACTTGCGAGCGCGCCCGGATCGAGGACGGCCAGCAGATCCTGGAACTGGGCTGCGGCTGGGGGTCGCTGTCACTGTGGCTGTCCGAGCACTATCCGCGCGCGCGCATCATCGCTGTGTCGAATTCGGCCACCCAGCGCGCCTATATAGAGGACCAATGCGCCCGGCGCGGACTGGACAACCTGCAGATTGTGACCTGCGACATGAACCGCTTCGAGACCCAGGCCCGCTTCGACCGCGTGGTATCGGTCGAGATGTTCGAGCACATGAAGAATTACCAGCAGCTCATGGCGAACATCGCGCGCTGGCTCAGGAACGAGGGCCTGTTGTTCGTACATATCTTCAGCCATCGCGAGTTTGCCTACCATTTCTTGGCGCGAGACGAGTCGGACTGGATGGCGCGATATTTCTTTACCGGCGGCATGATGCCGAGCGAGGAGCTGCTGCTGCAGTTTCAGCGCGATCTCACGCTGGCGGCCCGCTGGCGGGTCAGTGGCCAGCACTACCAGCGCACCGCGGAAGCCTGGCTCGTCAATCTCGATCGCCACGCGGATCAGGCCCGGCCGCTGCTCGCGGCCACCTATGGGAGCGACCAGGCACAGCGCTGGTTGTCCTATTGGCGCGTATTCTTCATGGCCTGCGCCGAGCTTTGGGGCTACCGCGGCGGCGCCGAGTGGCAGGTATCGCACTACCTGTTTCGCAAGACCAACCCGCCGGTGTGATGCAGACACTATCGTCGGCGAGCGCCCGCAGCTAGACTTGCGGCGGCTGCTGACGGAGTGACGGATGACTTTCTGCCATATCTTGCGGTGAGGATCGTGGGCAAACTGCCTCGCGGACTCATTGCCGTGGTCCTCCTGGGCGCTTTCGGCACCGCCGGCGCCCACTCGCGGATCGACAGCCATGACCCCTATCACCGCTCCGCATCCGCGTACGCCGCGGTGCTGGATGGGGAGCTGCTCTGGGGCAGCAACCTCGACGTGCGCCGCGCCCCGGCCTCCCTGACCAAGCTGCTCACCGCGCTGGTGGTGCTCGAGTCGGACTGGCAGCCCGACGCGCTGCTGAGCGTCAGCCACGATGCAGCCCATACCAAGCATCCGCGCGCCGGCCTGCGTACCGGCGAGAGCATACGGGCGGACGACGCGCTGACCGCGATGCTGATGCATTCTGCCAATGATGCCTGCCTGGTACTGGCCGAACACGCGGCCGGCTCGCTTGATGCCTTTGCGGCCCGGATGAACGCCCGCGCCGCAGCTCTCGGCATGCAGGATTCGCACTTCGTGCATCCCTGCGGCTTCGATGCTGACGGCCAGTATTCAACCGTCAACGATCTGCTGCGCCTTGCCAAGGCGGCGCACGCCGAGCCCAGGATTGCCCAGATCGTCGCCCAGGAGCAGGCGACGATCTATACCGCCTCGGGGCGGCAACTTGCCTTCAGGAACACCAATCAACTGCTCGGGCGCCTGGGTGGCGTGGTGGGCCTCAAGACCGGCTACACCCAGCACGCCGGCCATTGCCTGATCGCGGTGGCCGAGCAGTCCGGACACCGAGTCTGGCTGGTGCTGCTCGACTCGCCCCGGCGCTGGTGGACCGCGCACCGCATCATCACCGACGCCTTCGCCACGGCAGAACGCGCCGGGCAACCCCCAGGCCACTCTGCCAGCTTCGCCGGCACCTGACGCATCGACCCGACGGCTCAGCCCGCTGGCGCTGTCAGCCGTATATCTCGCGACGAGCTGCCAAGCTCGATCAATCTCGCCCCCGCAGCCAGCCGCCATCGATGCTCAGCCTCCGACCAGTATTCGAGCCGGCGCAGCGGCACCCGCAGAACCACACGTCTTGATTGGCCGGCAGCCAGCGGTACACGATCGAAAGCCACCAGCGAGCGCCGTGCGAACCGCGCCCCCTGCGCGGCAATATCCGGGGCCGAAAGGTACGCCTGCGGCACCTCGTCACCGCGCGTCGGGCCGGTGTTGGTGAGCGTGAATGCGATCCTAAGCCCGCCGTCCGCGGCGCGGCTGACCGCCAGCGACCGGTACGCAAACTGCGTGTAGGAAAGCCCATAGCCGAATGGAAACAGCGGTTCGATGCCCTGCTGATCAAACCATCGATAGCCGACCATCAAACCTTCGGAATATTCGGTCCTGCCATCGACGCCGCCTGAGGAGCGCTCCGGATGCATCGGGTCGTGTGCCACTGTGTCCTGCAGCCGCCGCGGCCAGGTGAATGGCAGCCGGCCTGCGGGGTTGGCATGCCCGAGCAGCAGATTTGACGCGGCCCATCCGCCCTCATCGCCGGTGTACCACATCTGCAGCACCGCGCGGACCTGGCCCAGCCATGGCATCGCGACCGGATCGCCGGTGTTGAGCACCACGATGGTGTTGGAGTTCGCGGCAGCGACGTCGGCAATCAGCTGATTCTGGTTGCCGGGCAGTGCCAGCACCGGCTCGTTGCGCGACCAGGCAAACACCACCACCGCCCGGGCACTGCGCGCTGCGGCGATGGCGGCTGCATAGTCAGCCCGCTTCTGCTCCGGGGTTACCCAGTTGAGCCGCACCTGCAGCGGCTTACCCGAGTCATCACCGCTCGCCGTCACCAGCAGACGATGCCTGCCGGCGCTCAATTCAATTCGGCGTCGCAGATTGTCCAGTCCATCGGGCGTGGGCAATACATTGTCATGCCCCGCCTGCAGCACGTCACCATGTTGCGGGGGTATGGCGATGCGCCCCAATGGTTGATCATCGAACACCATCGCCCCCGATCCCCCCAGCATCTGCAGATTGATTTCGTAGACGCCGCTGACCGGCACCGTGATGCTGCCCGACCAGCGATGTACACTGCGCGCAGGCAGTGCGCGCTGATTCTCCAGCGTGAAGTTGATCGCGGGGTCGACCGCCTGCCGACCCGTGCCCAGGTCCTCATCGGTCAGCCCCGGCCTGCCGTCATGGCTGAACGCGCCTGCCGGAATCACCTGTCCGGTCATGTCATCGCCCGGACAATAGCTGATCTGCACCGTCCGGTCGTTCCGGAAAACACGGCGCAGCACCTGCACCGCGCCGATCTGCCGCTCGGGTCGGCCCAGTGCCTGTTCGTTGGCGCGGGCCACGGCCACCGTCTGCAGCGCGCCCGGTCCGATCAGCAGCAGTGAGCCCAGGTCGCGCCTGGAGAGCGGCAGCGCACCGTCATTCTTCAGCAGTACGGCGCCATCCTCTTCGGTGCGCAACACCACGCGGGCATCCTGCGCCACCGGCTCGGCACTCAGTGCGTGCCCCGGGCGCCGGTCAAGCAGGCCAAATCGCTGCATCTGCAACAGGATCCGCCGCGCCGCCTGCGTAATGGTCGCCGCGGTAACGCTGCCGGTCTCGAGCGCCGCATGCAGGTTGGCGCGGACATCGGTCTTCGGCGCCACGGCAGCCTCGCCCAGGACGGCCGCACCGCCGGCAACCGGCGCCGTGTCCGCAATGTACTCCTCCGGGATCCGGCCTCTGGGACCAAAGCCCATCGCATCGGGAGTCTTCGATGGCACCAGCGTCACATCGGTACCGGAGAAATAAGACGTCATCAGCTGCTCGTGCGCGGGCCCGACCCGCAACTGGCCGGGCATTTCCAGGTCAAGGCCGGCATTGATGAAGTCGGCGGCATGGGTGGCGCCCCAATCCGACGTCACGAAGCCCCCGAACCCCATCTCATCGCGCAGCAGGCCGTGCAGCATCGCGTCGCTGCCGCAGGCAAACTGGCCATTGATGCGGCTGTAGGCGCACATGATCGAGGCGACGCCGGCGTCGACGGCGTCCGCGAACGGAGCGGCATAGATCTCACGCAGCGTCTGTGGATCCACCTGCACATCGTTGGCACCGTCGAATGCGACGTAGTGCTTGGCCTGCGCCATCACGCCCTGGCTTTGGATGCCCTGGATGAGCGCAGCGCCGATCTGCCCGGTCAGCAGCGGATCCTCGCCATAGGTGTTGTAGCTGCGAACGAATCCCGGGTCGCGATAGATGTTGATGTACGGTTCGAGCACCAGATTGATGCCCAGCGCGCGCGCATCGCGGCCGATCACGACACCGTTGGCCCGGGCATCAGCAACGCTGAAGGTTGCCGCCAGCGCCATGGTGGCCGGCAGCGCGGTCGACACTTTGCGCGTCAGCACACCGGGCGGACCGTCCGCCAGCCGCAATGGCGCAATGCCCAATCGCGGTACGCCGGGCAGATAACCGGCTTGTCCTTGATAGCTGGACGCCGCCTCGGTCGCGCCGTGAACCAGCGCAATCTTCTCCTGCAGGCTCAGCGCCGCAAGCAGCCGGTCTACTGCCACGCTATCGCCCGCGCTGCCGCGTGCTGCGGGCGAGAACAGCGCGATTACTGCCAGTGCTAGCGCTGACACTGGTGCGGGTGCAAGGAAAACATAGGCGGGCGCGATTTCTTCCGGCCGTGTGGGACGCTGCATCGGCGTTTTGGCACCAGATTGCATAATGTCCTTCGAGCTTTTATCGGAAGGATTGAGCGGTGTCCACACCGGTCGGGGCGCCGCGGCGTTGTGCAGGGAATTGAAGCACAGCGGCGTTACCGTCACCTGTCTCGCATCAGCAGTCGGCGGTGTGGTCCCCAGCGCCGCACTGGAGCAGCCGTTCGCGCAGATGTCAGTGCTCGCTTACCGGCCGCGAATGGCTCCTCCGATTCCGACGCAAACTGCAACTTCGTAAGCCGCATTGCCTGGATTTCTTTTTCGGCAACGGGCACCATTGATCTTGCGCCGGCCGGCTGAATGGCTTCATGCATCATACGAGTTTCAAATCGAGCGGCGCCACCTGCGGGAAGATCCGGGCGCTCTGGTCGGCCGACAGGCCCCACAACGAACGGAACAGGCCGCCGAGCGCGGCTCGATAGTCGTTGAGCACCGGATAGTCCCGGTCCTGAAACAGGGTGCTGCGGTCCACGCGTTGCTGCTGGCCTGCAATGCGGCCGCCGCTGATGGCGCCGCCCAGCACCCAGTACACCGTACCATGGCCGTGATCGGTGCCGTGATCACCGTTCTCGCGAAAGGTTCGACCGAATTCCGACACCACCACGACGACCGTATTGTTCCATTCACTGGCGAGCGATTGGGCGAAGGTCTGCAGTCCGCGGCCCAGACCGGCAAGATTGGTGGGAAGCGCGCCTTGCGCGGCGCCCTCCCCCACATGCGTATCCCAACCGCCTACGTCGATGAAGCCGATTCGGTACTTGTCGTGCATTAGGCGACCCATGCGCGCGGCTTCGAGTTCGAAACCCTTGATGTTGATGGCTCCGCGATTCGCCGCGGCCATTTCATCCGCCATCTCCTGAGCCACCTCCTGGCGCAATTCCAGGCCATCCTTGACGGCGGATTCCAGATGGTGCCCGGTATACATGTCGCTCAGGATCCGGGCCTGGCGCTCGTCAAACGGCGGCTTGCCGACATTCTTCAGCGATAGGTTCGGTATCGTGGTGCTGCCCGCGAATGCGAGCGGCAACGCGTCAGTGAATGCGATCGGCGGCGTGCTGGTGGTGGATCCGAGCAGCGCGTCGGATAGCCGTCCGAGAAAGCCCGAGCGATAGTCGCGAATTGTGCCCGAGGGCTGCCCGAGTTCGATGCTGTCCTGGGTCTCGAAATGGCTGCGCGACAGGTCATCCGTTCCGGCAAACGGAATGAACGCTGCCTGGCGCTGCAGGTACATCGCGCCGATCGTGTCGCGCACTGCCGGAGCAAGTGCCCAGTCGGCATCCAGGGCCATGGCGCCAGTGCTTGATGCCGGATCCGGGAGCGCGATCGCGATGCTGGGTCGCGCCTCGTAGTAATAGCTGCTCGAGTATGGAATCAGCAGATTGCTCGAGTCGTAGCCGCCGCGCAGGAATACCAGCAGGAATCGCGGCCCGGAGATCGGCGCGGCAAAGAGTCTGCCCGTTACCCCGGCGCTCACGAGGGCGGTGCTGCCCAGTATTAGCAAATGACGGCGATTCATGAAGGCTCCTGGTCAGGCATCACTCATAACTGAAATCCGGCGAAGACAGCAGGAATGTGTTCCATTCCTGCTGCGAGCTGGCACGACTGAGGGCGTCGCGGGTCGCCGCCGTGAGAAACGGCTCGACCGCTTCGAAGTACAGGCGATTCGACAGTTGCGGAAAACCGCTGGTGGTCGCGGCACCGCCATCTTCGGGGTCGAACAACCCGGCGTTGCCAGAACCGATGAGTCGTGCAATCTCGAACCGACGGCTTATCTGACCTGAGCTGGCCCAGCCCAGTTCCGTGAGCGGATAGCCGTCCGGTGTCTGACGCCCATAGGGCGCCTCGCCCAGGCCGTTGAGCCAGCTGAGCAGCGGATGAGCATTGCTGATCGGACGGCCATCGTAGGCAAAGCGCACGGCCGAGATTACGAACCGCATCGGATCCTTGTACTTGGTACCGAGCGTGGCGTTGAACTCGCGCGCCAGGAACATCGTGCGCAGCACGGCGGCAATGTTGCCATCGGATCGCATGAATGTCTGTGCCATGCGCTCGACCAGTTGCGGGGGCGGATTGTCGGCCACGAAATAGATTGCCAGCTGTCGCGAAATGAAGCGGGCGCAGGCGGGTTGCCGGACCATCAGCGTCACCGCCTCCTCAACTTCGCCGAAACCGTTGCCCCCGACGGGGTGGCCCAGCAACGTCTTGGCGCCGAAGTCATGACGCGCCGGATTGAATTCGAAGGCGCCGCGACGAACGTACAGCGACTGCCATTCGGGTTTCAGCTTCGGCGCATCGCCGACGTTAATGCCAACGCCGGTCAGCACACGGGCGAGCTGCTGGACATCCTGTTGGGTGTAGCCACCGGCTACGCCGAGCGTGTGCAGCTCCATGAGTTCACGCGCATAATTTTCATTGATGTGGCCGGCGGAATTCTGGTTGTTATCCAGGTATTGCAGCATCGCTGGATGCTGCAGCGTGGCCAGCACCAGATCCTTGAAATGCCCAAAGGCGTGCGGCCTGATGGCGTGCTCCTCGTAGTCGCCGACCAGCCAGCGAAGATTGGCTTTGTACTGATGCACGCTAAAATGGTTAAGCCAGAACCAGGTCATCTGCGCCTGCAACTGGTTCGGCGAGTACACCGACCGCAACAGGTCGCGGCGCACGGCTTCATAGCCGAGCTTGTTGCCATGCTCGTTGAGAGTCTTGCGCGCCTGCTCCTTGTCCGCGCCGTCTGGCATCGCGTTGATGGTCTTGTACTGGGCGTTGACCTCCGCAAGCCATTGCGCGGGGTCGGCATGCGCTATTTCGAGTGCGTCGATCTGTGCTGCGATCGGCGCCGGCAGCGCGGAGTCTCGCGCATCCAGCTGCTGCTCCAGGAATCGTTCGCGGCCTAGGCGCCGGAGGTCAGCGACCGCAGCGCTATCAAGCCCGAAGGTAACCCGGTCGAGCCACAATGCGTCGTCATGCTGCATTATTGGCAACCCGGTCATCGAAGTCGTCGGACGCGCGGCATTGGTCGTTGAATCCGGCCGGGTCGCGGGTCCCGCACACGCCATCAGCGCCAAAGTGCAAGCCGCGGCGCACATATCTCTCAGGCGCGTCCGGATAGGGTTCCTCGCACTGGGCGGCAGTTCCACAGCGTCTCCTGGATGATGGTCGGAATCGGGATAATTGCGCGCGCCCGGCCAGTACTCAAACGCTCCGCCGCGCGCCGCGTTGACGCTGGCGGGGGCACTTGAATCCTCACTGTGCGCCGTATGAAAACAAAAAAGGCTGAAAACAGAAGCGCGAGTGTAAACCACAGTGCTAAAGCGGCCGTTAATAGAGCCGCAACGTTCTCCCGCGGCAGCAGCTTCCAGACGAGCCAGGCGAACGCTGCGAGTGCCAGGCTTCCCATGGCCGCTGGCAGGAAAGATCGCCGGAAACGCCAGAAATAAGCCGCCGATGACCGGCCCATAGTGTCGCGCAATCAGCCGCGTAATTACGGTAGCGGCGACAGTAATCCAGCAGACCCTGTAGTCGCCACGAGCAGCGGTTCTTCAGGCGGTCGTAGCTGCGAATGAAAAGCCAGCGCTTCCCGATGAATTAAAGGTCTGAAACGGCCGTCTAGTACGGTCAGCCTCGAGCTCGATCGAACTCGACCGGCGAAGAGAATTCGAGGTAAGCTATCGCCGCTCATTGGGGAGTAGTCGCCCTTCGGATAGGAGGGGGTCGCGTCAACACACTTGGCCTTGCTGCCATGGCGCGCCCAACCACATGGTCTGGCGAGACCTTTGACGCATGGCCTGGTCCTGGGTTGGACGAGGGTCGTGTGTCATTGGCTCACCTCGTCCGACCCCGGAGTTGCTCGATGGACGCCTTCCTGATTTCCACCGCCTCTATTGCGGTGGGCGAACTGGGTGACAAAACCCAGTTGCTGTCCCTGATTCTCGCCACCCGGCTTCGCAAGCCCATACCGCTCATTGCCGGCATCTTTGTAGCCACACTCCTCAATCACCTGGGTGCCTGCCTGGTCGGCGAGTGGGCAGGCAAGCTCATCACGCCGCAGATCTTGAAGTGGGTACTCGGCATCTCCTTCCTAGCGGTCGCGGCCTGGGCGTTGATCCCGGACAAGGTGGATGAGGATGTGAGAACTCACGGCAGCTATGGGGTGTTTGTCTTGGCCGCCGTCACCTTCTTCCTCGCTGAAATGGGCGACAAGACCCAGATCGTCGCCCTCGCGCTCGCCGCCAAATACAACAATCTGATCGCCGTCGTCGCCGGCACCACGCTTGGCATGATGATCGTCAACATCCCGACGGTACTATGTGCGGACCGCGCGACCAAGTGGGTCCCAGTGAAACTGGTGCGCGTTATCGCGGCAGCCATTTATGCCGTGCTGGCTATCGTGACCCTCCTGGGTTATTCCAACTTGGAGTTTCGTTAGCGGCGATGCAATACAGATCTTCCTTTGACCTTGCCTGCGTAGTTCTGAGCATTTCACCGGCATCCGCCAGTCTTGCCCAACAGCCGAACATCGATTCATCCATCGCCGGCCTGCAGGCGCCATCTGTCACCGATGCATCGGCAGCAAGCTTGGCTCAAAGCGCCGACGAACGGTTCGCGGCCCACGGACAGGCCGCGTTTCTGGAACAACTGGCCTCCCCATTCCACGCGCCTTACAGCGGACTCAACAGCCTGTCGCCTCGACACGGGCAGAGACGATCGACGTAACGCTCTTTCTCGGCGCGCGCCTGTGGCCAGGGGCCGAAGCCTGGATTCAACCCGGAAATAGATCAAGGCTTCGGTTTGGATGACACCCTCGGCCTGGCGGGCTTTCCGAGCGGAACGGCGTACAAAGTGGGACGAAGCCACCCGTACTGGCGACTGCAGCGGCTGTTCGTACGTCAGACTGTCAATCTGGGCGGCGATCGGCAGCCGATCGAGGCCGCCGCCAATCAACTGGGTGCCTCTCAGAGTGCCAATCGCTGGGTGTTAACCATCGGTAAGATCAGCATACCGGACATCTTTGATGCCAATCAGTACGCTCACGATCCGCGCAACGATTTCATGAACTGGACTGCCGTCGATGCCGGCACGTTTGACTACGCGGCGGACTCCTGGGGATTTACCGTGGGTGGCGCAGTCGAGTGGTATCAGGGCGAGTGGGCCGTACGCACCGGTGTGTTCGATCTTTCGAATGTGCCGAACAGCGAAACGCTCGATCACGGATTTCATGAGTTTCAGTGGATCGGCTGCCGTTCGCCGCTATCGGGACCGCACTGGCGCAAGCCTGAATCTCGAGCAGCAACTCTCATCCGATCTGGGAATGTTCGCGCGCGCCGGAAAAGACAGCGGCAATGTCGAGGCCTATGAGTTCACGGACGTCGACCGGACAATCTCGGCCGGACTATCACTGACGGGCAAATCCTGGGGTCGTACGGATGACGGCCTTGGTCTTGCCGGCATCGTCAACGGCATCTCTGCAACCCGTGAGCGCTTCTTGAATGCGGGCGGCCTCGGCATTCTCGTGGGCGATGGCAAGCTGCCACATCCGGGGACCGAGCAGCTCGTGGAGAGCTACTATCGCCTGGGAATCGATGCGTGGGCTCAACTCACATTTGACTACCAGTACGTCATCAATCCGGCCTTTAACACCGATCGCGGGCCGGTGTCGATATTTGCAGTGCGCATACACGCGCAGTTCTGAGCGGAATAAATGGCCGCCCGGTGCAGCGGCATGGCTGCCCAGCTGGGGCGACAACACCAACCCTTCGAATGATAGAGGTGCTCGTCCTCCGGGTCTTCAACTTCCTCTGCAGCTTCGCCGGTCAATGGCGCATGCAGCTTGGGTCGAACGGCTAACGGCTCGCGAGTGCGCCGCTGATCCCTCGCTGATCGCTCGGGGTCATGCTGTAACCATGGCTAATACGATTCCGCCCAGAGCACCGATGCCGACCACTAAAATCGGTGGCGCACGCCAGGCGGAAAGCAGAACCAATCCGACGAGGGCAACGCCGAAATCCCCCGGCGTTCTGACAGAGCTTGTCCAAACCGGGTTGTAGAGCGCTGCTGCGAGTAGGCCGACGACCGCGGCATTGATGCCGCGCATGGCTGCCTGACCACCCGAGCGCCTGCGGAATCTGTCCCAAAATGGCAACGCACCAATAAGAATCAGCATACCCGGCAGAAAAATGCCAATCAGTCCTAGGGCAGCCCCGACCACGCCGTGCGGCGACGGTTTAGCGACGGCGCCCAGATATGCCGCAAACGTGAACAGCGGCCCTGGCACGGCCTGCGCGGCGCCATAACCGGCCAGAAAGGTCTCGTCGCTGACCCAACCAGGGGTCACAAAAGCATCTTGCAGCAATGGCAGCACCACATGGCCACCGCCGAATACAAGCGCGCCGGAACGATAGAAAGCGTCGAACAGAGCCACACCTGGCGGTAAGCCGGGTCCGCGAAGCAAGGGCAGACCGATCAGCAGAAGAAAGAAAGTCCCAAGCGACGCGATCGCCACGCGGCGCGAGACGGATGCCAAAATGGATCCCCTATTCGCTGGTGTGATGGTTCGGCACAGCCATAGCCCGGCAGCGCCCCCCAATGCGATTGTCTCTATCTGAGACAACGTAGAACTGCCAGACAGAAGAACGATCAGCGCCGCGACCGCAGCAATGGATGCGCGCTCGCGGTCAGGACACAGTATACGTGCCATACCCCAGACCGCTTGTGCGACGACGGCGACCGCAACGAGCATCAACCCATGCAAGAGGCCGGCGCCGATCACTCCGCCCAGTTGGTGTGCCCCGTAGGCAAAGAGCACGAGCACAATCGCAGAGGGCATCGCGAAACCGATCCACGCCGCGAGAGCGCCCAGGTAACCGGCTCGCATCAAGCCGATGCAAAATCCCACTTGGCTGCTGGCCGGGCCGGGTAGAAACTGGCACAGCGCAACAAGATCCGTGTAAGTTGCTTCTTCGAGCCAGCGGCGACTCACGACGAATTCTTGCCGAAGATACCCAATGTGAGCGATCGGGCCGCCGAACGAGCTGAGCCCTAGTTTCAGAAAGACGTGCAAAACTTAGAGCGGGGAGTGGTGTTGCGCGGTATTAGTCTCGGCGAATTTCACCTGCAACACTCAGCCAGTATCGGGCTCTCGGCTCGTGCGATGCGATAGCTCACGAATACTGCAAAAGTGCCATGAAGCCGAAATCCATGTGCAATTGCTGATGACAGTGGAGCAGCGTCGCGCCCGGATTGTCGGCGACGAAATCAAATGTGAGTTCCTGGAACCCGCCCAACATGACGACATCTTTGATTACCCCGGCGGTGGCCGTGCCGCCAACGTGCGTGAGCTCAAAGCTGTGACGGTGCAAATGCAATGGATGGATGTCGTCGCTGGCATTACGAAATTTTAGCCGGTAGCGACGCCCCTCATGAACGGTGTATTGCGGCTTCCTCGTCTGCATTGAGAAAGCTTCGCCGTTGAGCGTCCACCGATTGAACCCGCGGAGCGCGCCATTGTTCTTGATGATGGTAATCTCGATCGTCTCGTCGGGCGGGGTCGACAGTGCGCCTGCTTTCCCGAAAATCGAGTAATCCCAGCGGTATGGCTTCGGTTTTGCCCACTGCGGCTTGCCCTTCTGGCCCGCGTACTCGACCACCATCCCCATGCCGTGGCGCCGGTCATCATCGTCAAGATCACCCAATACCCAAACGCCGGGGCGATTCATTTGAACGATGGCCGAGATGCGTTCGGCCGTGCCGAGCCACAGAACGGGAACCTCGGCGAGCGCGGGCAGCGAATTGCCGTCGAGTGCCACAATCCGGAAAGTATGGCCGGGCAGCGCGAGGCTACGGATCTCGCTGGCGCTGGCGTTCAACACGTGAAACAGTACGCGTTCGCCAGGCTTGACGCGCAGCGGCTCACCAGCCCCGAACATCTTACCGTTGATGCTAAATAGCTCGTAACCGACCTCGAAGCCTTTGGTCTTCTCGCGTGCTTCCTCGTCGGCGCGCTTCCCGATCTGCTGCAAGGCCTTGATCGGGTCCCCGGAGAGAAAGTCCATGGCCATGTCGCCGCCACGGCTGAAGAATGGTTCGAACTCCTTCATCACCACGAAGACCTCGCGGTCGTAGGCGCCGGGGTTATCCTTCGGTTCGATGTAGACCGGTCCTGCCTGACCGGTGTATGTGCCACGATTTAGGTCTGCGCCGGCGGGCACGTGCGTATGGTAGAAGCGAAAACCCGAGGGCTTCGGCACAAAGGCAATGCGGCGCATCCCATGCGGCGGCACGAACGGCGTACCTTCCTCGGCGGCACCATCGACGTCGCTGGGGATCACCTGACCGTGCCAGTGCACCAGTTCCGGCGTATCGGTATCGTTGTAGATGTCGACTATGGCACGCTGACCTTCCTTGAATCGTAACAGGGGACCCGGAAACTGGCCGTTATACAGCGTCGTGGATACGATATGCGCCGGTGCCAGCTCGACCAGTCCAGTCGCAATCCGCAGCGTGTAGTCGGCATTCGGCGCCAGTGGCGACGGCGCTTGGGCGATGGCCCTGGAAGAGGATACAAGGCCGGGCGCTAAAGCTGAAAGACCAGACAGCTTTAGAAAATAACGGCGATCGAGCGTCGGGTTAGATGGCATTGAGGCACGCCTAACAATGGCGCATCGGTAGGGCCAACAATGGTCGTTGACAACGTAGTGCACGAGATGACGCACTGCTGCTCATTAGCTGTCTCTACATTTCGCGTATGACGCGTCGGTGAAATTATGCACCGTGCGACGTCCGCAAGCCGCGTCCAACGCACTGGCCGAGGGCGCCAAAGACCGCGCGGACGCCTGGGGTGATGTTCAATAACCTTGTGGGGAGGCACCGGCAACTACAATATAAGCGGCGACCAAAATTTCAGGGTAACTTCATAGGCGACACTGGCCAGCAGAATCTGGCGTGCGATGTTCAGACCTCCGGAAAGCCGCAGCCGAGGTTCGCATCCTTTTTGAAGCCCCTCGAAAAGACCCGCCGAGCCCGGTGCGGGCATAGGAGACGAGCACGACGTCGTGGGTCACGGTCTGGGATCCTCCGGAGTCAGGCAAGCTCGAGCTTGCCAAGGTAAATGCTCTCGTCCAGCAACTGCACCTCGACCGTCCGCGCTCGCTGACCGGCTGAGATCCTGATGCTGTAGCTGCCGCTGCGCGGCGCCAGGCGGTCGAAGCGGAAGTCACCAAAGGCGTCGGTCGCTCGGCGACCCAACGGCTTGCCGCCTTGCAGGAGCTCGACCGTGGCGCCCTCGATACAATCCTCGACGCCGTTGACCGTGCTGCTGACGCTGCCGCCGATGAAACACTGGTCAAAGCGCCACAGATTGCGGTACCAGACGCGCGGGCGCGTGCCGAGTTCGGGCTTGAGAACGCGCAGTTCCTCGTCTGCGGCGCGGCGCTGCATGGACGCGTCGTCGATCTTCACGGCCTCGATCGCCTGCGTGGGACATACGGGCACGCAGCGCGGGGCAGGCGCGCCCGCATCCAGCAGGTGCGCATCGAAGAACCACGTCTGCGGCAGCTGCTCCTGCTCGTTCCAGACGATAGCCCCATAGGGGCAGGCCGCCACCAGGTCGTGCCGGCCTTTCGCCTTCTGCGGGTCGATGAGCACGATGCCGTCCGCGCGCTTGGTAATGCTGCCGTCGCCCGCGGCGCGGATGCACGGCGCGTCGTCGCAGTGATTGCACATGCGCGGCACGTAGGCGGCATCCACCATGGGTGTCGCGCCGCGCGTGCGCCGCTCGATGCGAATCACGGCCGGTCCTTGCGCCGCATGCGGCGCGGAATAGCCCGGGTGCGCGTTGCCGGCCAATTCGTCGCGCGTCGCAAGGACGCAGTTGTTGCAGTTCTCGCACAGCGCGACGTCGATGATGAGATTCCAGCCGCTCATGCGGGCCCCGCCTGCGGATCGCACGCTTGCCTGCTGCGCGCCCGGATGAACTCCTGCGCCCCGCGCCACGCCTCGACCTGCACAAGACAAGAGTTCGGCGCCATGCCGCTGGTACCCTTGCTCTGGGGACGGGAGGGCGTGAGTATGTTCATGCAGCCCCCGATCTCGACACGCTCGCCGGCGACTTCGATCATGACGTACTCAGAGCTCGATTCAAAGCACTTGACCGTGCCGCGCGCGACCAGCGGTGAGACGTCTGCGGCACAGACGACCGCGCCGCGGTCGTTCCACACCTTTACCAGGTGATGGTGCAGGATACCGCGCTCGCGAGCGTCCAGGTCGTTCATCCGCGCCACCCAGAAGTAGTGGCCAGCGACAGCGACCCGGTGATCGGTAATGTCGTTCGTGGAGCCTTGCTTACCGTCGGCGTGTGTGTGGAAGCTGTAGCGCGAGTGGGTGGCGATCATCTGCAGCGGGAAGCGTTGCGCCAGCCCCGGCGTGCGCGGGCCCTCCCACGAGGGACGGTAGCGGTTCACGACCGGGCGCTCCGGGTTGTCCGGGTCATGGCGCTTGAGGTTCTCCGGGATGAACTCCAGCTTGCCGCTCGGGGTCTGCAGCCCCCTGCCGAACTCCTCGGCCCACTGTGAGGGCAGCGGCTGCGGCTCGTTGATGTCTTTCATGCGCCCCTCGGCGAACCAGCGTAAGTTCACCGCCGAGCGCATGGACTCGGCTTCGGCGGGCACCACGAAGTAACCCTTGCGGCAGAACTCCTTCCAGCTGAGATGCGCCGGCAGGTCGGAGGCGTCGAATACGCGCTTGACCCAGTCGAGTTCGCTGCACCCTTCCGTGAACATGGCCCCGAGCCCTAGGCGCTGCAGCACCAGACTGAAGATCTCGTAGTCGGACTTCGACTCCCCAAGCGGCTCGATGCACTTGTGCTGCAGGACGATGATGCGGTGGTTCGCGCCATTGAAGCCGTGCTGCAGGTAGCCGCCGCCCGAGCCCCACTCGCCGATATCCCAGCGCTCCAGGTTCGTGCACGCCGGCAGGATAACGTCGGCGAATTGGGCCTCGCCTTCCTGCCAGATGCTCTGGTTGACGACGAACTCGATGCTCTCGTGCCGGTAGGCCTCGACCATTCGGTTGGATTCGGTCAGCGTGCTGAAGTAGGAGCCTCCGTACTTGTAGATCATGTGGATGCGCGGGTAGCCGGGCATCGGGTATTCGTAGGGCGCGAACTGGATCTCCGGCGCCAAACCGTCCCAGAGGTAGCCCTTCGCCTTGCCGTTGATGATCGCCTCGGGGAATTGCTGGCGCGGCACGAGCTGGCGCACCGGGTTGACCGTCAGCACGTGCGGCATTTTCTGGTAGTTGTTGACGGCATTGCCGTTCCACTGCAGCTCGCCGGAGATGCCGCCGTCGGCATAGCCGGGGAAGTAGAACTCGTGGTCCACGGGCGCACCGGACATCATTCCGCCCATATTGACGCCCGGCTTCCCCAGCCCCTGCATGCCCATCATCATGACCATGCAGCGCGCCCACTGGGCGCCCGTGGCGCCGCGACCCGCGCCACCAAACCCGGTGCCCGCAGCACCGGCCGAGAGGTATGTCTTCCTCCTCGCCCACAGGCGCGCCAGCGCACGCGCGTCGCGTGCCGGGACGCCGGTCTCTGCCTGCTGCCATTCGGGCGTCTTGGGCACGCCGTCCTCGTCGCCCATGACATAGGCGCGCCACTCGTCGAAACCCGTCGTGCGCTCGATCACGTAGTTGTGGTCGAACAGCTCTTCCTTGATCCATACGTACATGATGGCGATCGCCAGTGCGGCGTCGGTACCCGGGCGGATCGGGATCCAGCGCCCGCCGAACAGCTGCGCGGTCGGATTGAAGTGCGGGTCGATGTGGATGAACTCGATCCCGAGCTGCTTTGCCCACAGGCGCCGCTGCGTTCCCTCGAAACCCATGTAGCCGCCATAGGTGCTCTCTGGGTCGCTCGACCAGAACACGATCTGCTCGGCGTTCTGCAGACAGTCCTCGATGGTGCCGTAGTTGCCGGTGATGCCCACCCGCTGGCTGTGTCCCCAGTGGTGCAACGCGCCCCAGTACCATCCCTCCCAGCTGTCGGGGTTGGCGGCCATGCGCGTGAAGCCAATCAGGTTTCCGAATCGCAGGAGCGACGACAGGTAATATCCGACGTTGCCCCACTGATGGTGGGACGACGTCGGTATGCAGATCGCGCCGGCGCCATGCACCCGCTTCTGGCGACGGATCTCCCCGGCGACGATGTCGATAGCCTCGTCCCAGCTGATGCGCACGTAGCCGCTCTTTCCTCGGTTCTGCGGATTGCGCTCGCCCTTCGGGTCAAAGTCCGCGCGCTTCATCGGGTACGGCACGCGCTGCGGCGAATAGGTGGTGGACTTTACCGACAGGGCATGCGGCGCCACTAGACCGACGCGCCGTGGCGTGAATTCTCGCCCCCGAGCGCGAATGGTCCAGGGCGGCGCGTCCTGCGAGTCGTACTCGATCGGTGTGACACGCACGATGCCCCCGTTGCGCACGTACACGAACAGCGGCCCGCCGTTCGTGAGGTTGGTATAGCGCTGCGTGCCATCGGGCATCGGCGTGCCGAAGCGCAGTCCTGCCTTCGCCATGGCATTCAAGGTCTGCATCCACCAAGTGGCGAGGTGGTCTGGCCCCATAACCATGACCTTGAAGTTCTTGGCAGCGTGCACGACGGTTCCCATGTCGGCGTTCGGACTCAGCATCGCGAGCGCCGTAGCCACGTCCTTGAACGACATCACAACGTGCGGCCGCTCTGCGAGGCCGGCGCGTGAGCGCACCTTGCCGCCGCCGACCTCGTAGTGCCGGGCGATGCTACCGTCGCGCAACTGGATCTGGATCAGCGCGTCATGCCGCGCCAATAGCGCGCGGAAGGCCGGGTGGCGCCGGGCCGCGCCATTGATCATGGGCGATAGTGCTCGCAGAATTACGCTCAGCACGAGCCGCTGGACGCGTACCTTGCCACCGCCGCGCGCGCGCTGCGCCATCCTCATCCTCTCCTTCCAGGCTCAGGCCTCCTGGACGATGCGGTTCTCGATGTAGCCGATGCCTTCGATCTCCACGCGCACCGTGTCGCCGGGCTGCAGGAACTTGGTGTGCGCATCGTGCGTATATCGAATCAGTTTCATCTTTCTTCGGGCACCGGCAGCAGGTCGGCCGCCCTGTCTGGGTGTGCTGGTTACGGGTGTGCCGGTGGGGGACTAACCGGAGGCGATCTAGTCTAGTGGATTCTAGAATAAATCATCGATTTTTCAAGGACTGTGGACGAAAAGCCCTCTCAGCATCGTAGAGCGCGATGCTGTACGACAAGTCCGAGCGCTACCGGAATCTGGCCGAGGCGAAGCATCCAACGCCAACTAGCGGAAGAAGCTCCGCTCAAGCGTCGGCGCCCACTGCCACAACTCATTGCCGGTGAGCGGCGCAAAGCGAAGTCGCCGGCCGGTCTGGCCGATCATTGCATGGTAAAGCCGATCCAGCGGCCGAGGAACACCACCACGATCCACAGGGTCAGCGAGCTCGCCCCCGCGATGCGCACACCCAGCGGCGGCGGCAGGGCGTCGTTCCAGTGGACGATCCGCCGATAGGCGGTCAGGTGAAAGATGGCCATGTTGATCCCGGCGAGAAGCAGCACGACCATCTTGGACACGAACGGCCCATTGGCGACGTAGTTCGGCGCATTGGAGCTGAACAGCA
>Ga0182030_10004395_pt1 | contig 30060 bp, 29 predicted proteins | sample 812S3MmetaG_FD_121299 | JGI IMG/M metagenome (GOLD analysis project Ga0182030, IMG submission 121299) | Permafrost microbial communities from Stordalen Mire, Sweden - 812S3M metaG (Illumina Assembly) | ecosystem: Environmental > Terrestrial > Soil > Wetlands > Permafrost | place: Sweden...
TCGGCCGCGTCCTCCTGCGCCCAGCGATCGCTTTGATCCTTGAGGCCGACATATTTTTTGGCGCGCGCGTCCCAGGTTTCCTTCAACCCGTAGGCAAAAGCCACCGCGTCCCAGCTTGAATGAAAAGCGCTCCCGATCTTGGTGTAGGCAAAAAGGCAGCCATCGCCGTCGATGGAAACCAATTTTATTTTGCGGCTCATCGTTTTCTTTGGGCCAGGCGGCGCTGGAATTCCGTTATGATAATCTGGTTGGTTTGTTCCGGCGTCTGCCCGGACGTATCGATTGTGTGCGCGCCCAGCGCGACCATCAGCGGCGCGGCGGCGCGCTGGCTGTCCCGCTGATCGCGCGCGGCCAGGTTCTCCTGCACCCCTTCCGCCTGGCGGCGGCGTTTCCGCTCGGAGAGGGAGGCGTCAAGATAAAATTTAAAATCCGTTTCCGGGAAAACATTGGTGCCGATATCGCGTCCCTCCATGACCAGGTTGCCAAAGCGAACGCACTCGCGCTGCTTGTTCTTCATCCATTCACGGACTTTCGGAACGGCGGCGACATGGGAAGCGGCGGTGGTGATTTCCGTCATGCGGATTTCCTTTTCCGGATAATAGCCATCAATCAGAAGTCGAACCTTCCGCGCCGGTCCTTCCTCGCATTGCAGGGTCGTTTTCCAGCGGCGGCATGCGCGCGCAACGGCAGCGGGATCGTTGACGTCGATGTGGTTCGTCACGCAATACCAAGCCAGGGTGCGATACATTGCGCCCGTATCGACATAAGCGTAATTGAGCGTTTTGGCGGCGAGACGGGCAGCGGTGCTTTTGCCGCTGGCACTCGTGCCATCGATGGCAATGACAATGGGTTGGTCTTTCATTTGGAAGTGGCCTCTGGAATCGGTTTGACAGAAGCGGCGTGGGTTACTTTGCCCAAAATGGTCAGCATCAATACACCCCCGATGGCGCCAAAGGGAGCCATGAAATAAAAGTAATTTCCCAGGCTGTGATCAAGCGCATTGCCGAGGAAATAGCCCGACAGGCTGCCGCCAAAATATTGAAACGAATCAATCAAACCGAGGGCAAAACCGGCAAAACGCCGCCCGCCCAGATCCATCGGCGCGGCGCTGCCGAGAATGGAATGGGTGGAATTGGCCGTAAACGAAATAAGGGCAAAAAACAGAATGGCGCTGTTCACGCTGTGAAATTGGGCCGCCAATAAAATGATGCCTGTTTCCAGAAAATACAAAATCGCCGCCACCGGAGCCCGGGCGCCTTTGAAAATGATGTCCGACACATAACCGGAGAACAATGAACCCATAGACGCTACACAGGGAATAAGAAGGGCCAAAAACCAGAAACGTTCCGAGTTAAGGTCCAGGTTGTAAGCGTCCTGCATGTAACGGGGAAACCATTGGTCCACCGACTGCCGCACCGCGCCGGTGCAGGCGTAGGCGCAGGCTATCACCCATACGACCGGGTTGGTGACAATGGCCCGAAAGACCTGGCCAAAGTTCGCCCGCACTCCGTCAGCTCCGCGCGCTGTATCGTCGGCAATCACTCCACTCCAGCCGGCTTCTTCCGGTGTTTCCTTCACGATCAAAGCCATGGCCACAGCCATGACCGTGCAAATGATGGAAGGCGCCCAAAAAACCCACCGCCAATGCTGTGGCGGGACGTGCAACATGCCCAGAAATACGAAACCCGCCATCAGCGCCGGCCCCAGGGTGAAAATGCCGGCGCGGCCCACATTAATCGTAAAACCAAAAATCCCGGAGAATCGGCCGCGCTCCCGATGCGCGAACCACGCGGCATTCATTTTCACCATTCCCGGGGCGCCGAACGATTGCAGATAACCGTCCACGCCACGAATGGCCACGAATAACCCCAGCAGCCCCGAAAACGAAGCCACACCGAAAAGGATGTTCATTATCACCGTTCCACCCGCCCCGATGAGCATCGCGCGCTTGCCGCCGATGCGATCCGTGAGAAGTCCGTTGATGATTAAGCCGAAAGCGTAGGCCAGCAGCGCTGTCGTAATGATGTCCCCCATTTGCGCCCGGCTGAATCCATATTCCTGGCTGATCGCTTTGTTGGCTACAGACAGGTTGTAGCGGCACATGTAGAACGAGGTATAGAGCAACCCGATGAAACCCCAGTTCAACCCGCGCCGCGCGCGAAATCCCTTTGGATGCGTTATGGAGTCAGTGGACACAACGGCAGTTTACCAAGGTTTCCGGCCAGCGATAATTCGCGGCGGACGCCCGTCATCGACAGAGGGTTTTACAGTTCGTTCCACGCCCGCAGAATAACGGCTGTCCCCGCAAAAGCAAATCCATCTGTGCGCCAGCCCTGGGCGCAGATCAGCTTTTGGTAGAGTCACCTCGCCGAGGCGACTTCAGACGGCTCGGCGAGCCGCACCTCTAGGGAGGGCTTGCTCCGTCAAAAGCTGATTTGCCGCCATCTCTCTTGTGCTCTTTTCCGCCAGACCGCCGAAATTCTTCGTGCGGGCGGCACACCTTGAACTTACCTTGTGCCGGTGAATTTCATTCCACCCGAACTGGAAAAAATCCTGTTGCAGACCGCGGAATTGAACCGCGCCTATCTGGTGGGCGGTGCCGTGCGCGATGCCTTGCTCAAACGGTCGCCTGGCCGGGATTTCGACATCGAAGTGTTCGGGGTCAATTATGAACAACTGGTCCACGCTCTCTCCCAATGGGGGCGGACAGATCTGGTCGGGCGCTCCTTCGGCGTTGTTAAACTAAATACAGGCGGCGAATGCCAGTACGATTTCACCGTGCCCCGCCAGGATTCCAAAGTCGCCCCTGGTCACAAGGGATTTGAGGTGGAGTTTGATCCCGGCATCACGCCCGGGGAGGCGGCAGCCCGCCGCGATTTTACCATCAACGCCATCATGTACGACCCGCGCGCGCGGCAGGTGCTGGATTTTTTCGGCGGGGCGGCGGATTTGCAAAATCGTGTTTTGCGCCATACCAGCGCGGCGTTCTCCGAAGACCCCTTGCGCGTCCTGCGCGGCATGCAGTTCGCCGGGCGATTTGACCTGAGAGCCGCCGCGGAAACGATCGAGCTGTGTCGCCGCATGAAGAGCGGTTACGCCGAACTGGCCGTGGAACGTGTGCGCGAGGAATGGTTCAAGTGGGCGCAATCGAGCAAAACGCCATCGGCCGGCCTGCGTTTTCTAGCCGAGACGGAATGGATTGACCACTTTCCCGAAGTCAAAAATATGATGGGTGTGCCGCAGGAACCGGAATGGCATCCCGAAGGGGACGTATTCATTCACACTTGCCACTGTTGCGACGCTCTGGCGCAGCTGGAGCAATGGCAGAGCGAAGATTCCGAGTCGCGCATCGTCCACATGCTGGCCGTGCTGGCCCATGACTTCGGAAAGCCCGCCACCACGCAACACGCCATCAAAGACGGACAGGTGCGCATTATGTCTCCTGGCCATGAAGAAGCAGGCGCGGATTTGGCGGCGGCGTTTCTGGAGCGGATACGCGCCCCCCAAGCCGTGCAAGCCCGGGTCCTGCCCTTGGTGCGCAATCATTTGTTTCACTGGCAAAGCATGACCGACCGCGCCGTCCGCCGCCTGGCCCGCCGCCTGGAACCGGAGAACATCCAGGGCCTGTGCCTGGTCATGACCGCCGACAGCATGGGCCGTCCCCCGCGTCCGGCCGTCGAACCGGAACATGTTCGGCTGCTAATGGCGCGCGCCCATGAGTTGCAAGTCCGCCAAAAACCCCTCGAGCCGATCCTGATGGGCCGGCATCTCATTGAGATCGGCCTGGAGCCTGGAAGAATTTTCGGCGAAATATTGCACAAAGCCTACGAAGCGCAACTGGAGGGAGCTTTCTTCGACTTGACGCAAGCCTGGCAATGGCTGGCCAGCCAAGCGGACATTGAATTATCTGCCGAGGCGCGGCAAAAACTGGAGAAGAAACTGGAAAAGGACGAATGAAAATCGTCAAAGAAAACTGGGCTTTCCGGCCAAAAATCTGCAGAAAGACGCCGGGATCCACGCAGACCGTCATGCGTAGGGGTGCTCATCGCGGAAACGTACGTTTTGAGTTCACCCAATTGGGGGCTCGCATCAGACCATCGCTCCGTGGTGGCAGCTTTGTTGCGGAAGCCAAATAGTCTTCGAAGCATTAAATCCGACCAAGCCTGACAGTTGTCATACGTGTTCGGCTGTCGGTCCATTCACCCTATCTCGATGCCTTATGATACATAGGTCTGACAAAAGGGCAACATCGGATAAGTTATTGATAGTCAACAACTTAACTGGCAACACAAACCGTTACGGCCCAGCTAAATGTTGTTAGTTTCTATTGCCTCAATAAGAAAATGGTTAAATTTAGCCACATTCTAATCGTCGGCGGCGGCGTCAACAGTCAAACGTGCCAGACCGCGCTTTTGTCAATGTTGACAACTATCCGCAAGCCTTATTTCAGGAAGTGATTTGAGTTCTCCTGCCAAAAACGAATGCTTAGTCAAATTTAATTATCGATAATCATGGTTTGATAGCCTTTATTGATCACTCCACCCTATACGTTCTTGTGCGTTTTGAGACGGAACTTTGACGCGTCTAACCTCGCCGAAAATTAAGCAAAAATCGGATGCGGCGGAGCAAATACGCATTCACGCGACGATTTTGAAGGTTGACTTTCAGCATCCGTCCGCAAGCATCGGGATGTTCTCTTTATGCGCTATAATTCAATACATGGTGTCATTCCTCCCGCAATTGGCGCGCCGCTCTTCGGATTGTTAAGTCTTGTCTTGAATCAAAGCGCATCGGCTGACGAAAACTTGACTGCCGAGTTTGCCGCGCGCACGAACCAGTGGACCCTCAGTTACCAGGGGAAGCCGGTCATGACATACGTGATTGACCCGCAGAAATTCAAGCCTTACGTCCAGTCGCTCAACACGCTGGACGGCTACGGCGTTTTGCGCGATTCGCCGGGAGACCATCTGCATCATCACGGCCTGATGTACGGAATCCAGGTCAATGGCATCAATTTCTGGGAGGAAACAGCCGGCTGCGGCGTGGAAAAAGTTGTGGAAACGTCTGCGCCGGAATTTCTCAATACAGCAGAAGGACTGCCGCAGGCGCGATTGGTCCAATTGCTTTACTGGCTGGCGCCGGAAGACGCTTTTCTGCCCAATAGCAATGCTCCGCCGCTGTTGATCGAACATCGCGTCCTGACGCTGACGCTTGATCCGGGGAAACGGGAAACCGCTTTGCAGTGGAAATCCCAATTTGAGGCCGGGTCCAAAAGCAACGTTGTGACGCTAACTGGCTTCAACTATCACGGGCTGGGCATGAGATTTTTAAAGGAATTGGATCCGCTGGCCCGTCATCTCACGCCGCAAGGTCCGCTCGACTTCGCCACTGGCCAGCCTGCTGGCAAACAGATTATTTCATTTGCCCCTTGGGAAGCGGTGACCTTTGACCTGCCCGGCAAACCGGCCACCATCGCCTTATTCGGCGCCCCGCGCAATCCGCGCGGAGAGGCTCATTATTTCGCGATGGAAACGCCTTTTGCCTACTTGTCTGCCACACAGGGACTCGACCGCGAACCGCTGGTATACCGGCAGGGCGAACATTTTGAGCTCAACTACTTGATCGTCCTCTATCCGGAATTAAAGTTACCCGCGGCACTGACCGATCGCGGCCGGCAATGGATTTCTTCTTTATGAGCAAAATCAAAATTGGCATCAACATGGAATTCGTCCGCCATGACGACAAGTCCTTTGAATGGGGCGTGCGCAAGGCGGCGGAACTGGGCTACGATTTTGTCGAACCGATGGTCCATTGGGGCCGTGAACTGCTGAGCGAGGCGGGTTATTTCCATAGCGTTTCAATGCTGGATGACCCGTTGCGGATCAAGCGGACCTGCGCCGAAGCGCGCATTGGTCTTTCCGGGCTTTCCACCCACACGCCGCTCTGCAAACCGGAAATCAGCGTCGAATACTTGAAGCAGGCCATTCGCTTTGCCGCGGAATGCGGCGCGCCGGTGGTCAATACCGATGAAGGCCCGAAAGCGGGCTGGACCACGAAGGAGGAGGACCACATCCTCATGCGCTATACGCTCAAGGAAGCCGCCAGAGTGGCCGAACCCCGAGGCATTGTCATCGGGCTGAAACCGCATCAGCAATACAGCAAAGACCCGGCGGGCTTGGACCGTATTTACCGGCTGGTCAAAAGCCCTTCCATTGGGATCAATTTTGATACCGGCAACAGTTACCTTTCCGGACACGATCCCTATCAATGGCTGGAACGCGTTCTGGATCGCCTCGTCCATTTGCACGCCAAAGACATCTCAATGCAACAATCCTCCAGCGAACGGGGCAAAGTCACCGGCACTCCTGTTGGATGCGCTTGCGGAGACGGTGTTATAGACTGGCAGCGCATCATCCGCCTCTGCCGCAGGGCGAGGCGGGACATTGTCATGTCGGTGGAATGCGGCACCGTGGACCAGGCGGCGCGCTCGATCGTCCATCTTAAACAATTATTGACAAAAAAATGAAAACTGATAACAAAGAACCCCTTTCGGCTGCGCCGGTGACACGGCGCCAATTCATCGCCACCTCCAGCCGCGTTGCCGCCGGCGCTGCTTTGGTCGCCGCACTGCCGCGGGCCGGCTATACGGCGGAAAATAACACCATTAAAGTCGCGCTGGTTGGCTGTGGCGGGCGCGGTTCCGGCGCGATCGTGCAGGCACTTTCCACCAAGGGGCCGGTCAAGCTCTGGGCCATGGCCGACTTTTTCCGAAGCCACCTGGATAGCAGCCTGGCCGCCGTGCGCCAGCAGTGTCCCAACCGGGTCGATGTCCCGCCCGAACGGCAGTTCGTGGGACTGGACGCTTTTAAGAAAGCAATGGATACACTCGACAAGGGCGACGTTGTTTTGTTCGCCACCCCGCCCGCATTTCGCTCGATCCATGTCGAATACGCCGTTTCGAAGGACCTGAATGTGTTCATGGAAAAATCCTTCGCCGTGGACGGGCCCGGCATCCGCCGCATCCTCCGATGCGGCCAGGAGGCAAAACGAAAGAATCTTAAAATCGCCGGCGGGCTGATGGAGCGGCACAGCGTTCCCTTGGAACAGGCTGTCCAGAAGATCCACGACGGGAAAATTGGGACGATCATTACCGGATGGACTTACCGGGAACACGGCCCTGTCGCGGCCCCCAGACGCGAGCCGGGCTGGAATGAACTGGCCTGCCAAATCGCCAACTACAGCAATTTCACCTGGCTCAACGGCTCTTTCATCGTCGATTGGCTGATTCATAACATTGACGTCGCCTGCTGGGTCAAGAATGGCTGGCCTGTTTCCGTCCAGGGCATGGGAGGCCGGCAGGTTCGGCAGGATCACGACCAGCTCTTCGATCATTACGCCGCCGAATACACTTTCGCCGATGGCACCCGCATGGTGGCGCAGGGCCGGTTGATCGAAGGCTGCTGGGATTTTTGGGGCGTGCAGGCCCACGGAACCAAAGGCAGCGCGATATTGGGCGAAGGGGTTGATCAGCCGCGCCTCTACAAAAGCTGCAATCAAACTGCCGCGGATTTAATCTGGCATTTTAAAGGGCAGAAGAACAACCCCTACCAAACGGAGCATGACCTGCTTTTTGACGCCATCCGCAATGACAAGCCTTACAACGAGGCGGAGCGTTGCGCCAAATCGAACCTGACCGCGATCATGGGCCGCATGGCCTGCGAGTCCGGCCAGAAAATTACTTGGGATGAGGCGATGAATTCCAATCTGGAACTGGCTCCCGGCCTTGAGTCGATGACGGTAGATTCCAATCCGCCGGCCATGCCTGATGCCGAGGGAAATTATCCCATCGCCAAGCCCGGACGGACCAAGGTGCTCTAATTCAGCGGCACGCCGCGGCGGATGTAGGTCGGCAAATCAAGATCTTCGCCGTGGCGGATGGTCGGCTCGCTTTTTTCGAACCGGCCTTTGAAGACAATTTCCAGCGGCAATTCTCTTTGCAGACGGGGCAGCTTTTTGCGGCTGCGGGCGCTTTGCGTTTTGAACAGCTCGGTCTTTTGTTCCGACGTCATCTCCGGCGCGGGCGGCGCCAAACGCGGCGAATGCCGGACGGGGGTTGTCGTATCGAGGAACTGCAAGGGCGACGCTTTGCCCGCGCCATTTTCATCCGCTTCCCCTTTGGCCTCTTCCGACTGACGACGGGAAGTGATGAGAGTGACGGCCATTCGATGGGTGTATTGCTGATCGATGGCCGCGCCAAAAATAATATGGGCGTTCTCGCATTGGCGCTTGAGCGGCTCCATCATTTTGTCCAGTTCCACCAGAGTCAAGTCGGGCCCGCCCACCAGGCTGACCAATACGGAGTCGGCCTCGGTCAGAACCTGGCCGCCATCCAGCAAGGGATGGGCCAGTAATTTTTCCACGATTTGCTCGGCCCGCCGTTCGCCCGAAGCTTCGGCGGTGGCGAAGGAACTGCCCGCATGACGGCCGCGCGTGACCGAACAAAGATCGGCAAAATCCACGTTGATCAGCCCGGTCTGCGTGAGCAACCGCCAAATGCCGTGCAATCCTTCCGCCAACAGGGCGTTGCTGATTTTGAATCCGTCCACCACGCTGGTTTTTTCATCGAGCAATTTGAAGAGCTTTTGATTGGGCAGACAGATGACCGCATCCGCGGCGGATTCCAGCGTGCGCAAACCCGATTGGGCCTGTTGCTGGCGGCGCTGGCCCTCGAAATCAAAGGGCAACGTGACAATGGCCAGAACCAGCGCGCCGCCTTCCCGGGCCAACCGGGCCAGTACGGGGGCCGCGCCGGTGCCGGTGCCCCCGCCCAGTCCAGCCAGGATGAAAACAATATCCGCGCCCGCGCAAAACGAAGCCATTTTCTCCGCGTCATCCTCCGCCGCCGCCCGCCCCAGATCGGGATCGCCGCCTGTCCCGAGGCCGCGGGTGCGCCGCGCGCCCAGCACCAATTTGTGCGCTGCGGCCGATGCGTCCAGAGCCTGTGAATCTGTATTGACAGCCAGAATCTCGACCCCCTCCAGCACGTTGGCGTCCAGGGCGCTGACCGCATTGCAGCCCGCGCCGCCGACGCCCCATACTTTGATGGAGATTTTCTTTTTGAGCGCGGGCTCCTCAATTCTTTCTTCGGTGGGCAGTGTCATAATTAGGCCTTGAAGAGACTAGCCAGGGTTCTTTTCAAACCGCCGTTGTCAGGTTTGCGTTTTTGCTGGAGCGAACCAAACTTCACCAGGCCAATGGCCGTGGCAAATTCCGGCTGGTCCAAAGCGGATTTCAACCCGCTGATGGAGTTTGTCTTGGCGGGGAAGGCGGGCAATTGGAAAATGCTTTCGGCCAGGGCATCGATTCCCGGAATGCGCGCCCCGCCGCCGCAAATGAACACGCCGCCGCGCAGCCGTTCCAGGAAACCCAGCTTGGAAAGTTCCGATTCAATAATCGAAAATGTTTCCTGCAAGCGCAACGACATGATGCGGCGCAGATGCTCGAGGTTGATGGTCTTGGGCGCCAGCCCCACCTCGGCCGGGGCGGAAATAGTTTGACCTTTGATCGCAGGGTCCAGCAGCGCCGAACCGTGGTCCCGTTTTAATTGCTCGGCGCGGTTCATCGGCACTTTCAGGCCGTAGGCCAGGTCGTTGGTCACGTGATCGCCGCCGACGGCCAGGACGCCGGTATGTTTAATGATTCCATCGCAGTAAACGACGTACTCCGTCGTGCCGCCTCCCATGTCGATCACCAGCGAGCCGAGTTCCTTTTGCTCGTTGGAAAGCAGCGCCAGGGCCGAGGCCAGCCCGGTGAAAACAATTTCATCGACCTCCAATTGCAGTCCTTTGACCACTGCAATGGAATTTTTCAGGCGGTTGACATGGCCATGCACGACATGGACATCGACTTCCAAGCGCGCACCATACATGCCGACCGGATTCAAAATGCCGTGCTGTTCCTCCACTTGAAAATGCTGGCGAACGGCGTGAACCACACTGTTGTCGGCCGGAAGATTGATGGCTTTGGCGTTTTTAATCACGTCCTGCACGTCGTCCGAGGTGATTTCCCGGTCCGCCGAAACCACCGGATGGACGCCATGATTGTTGAAGCCGCGAACGTGATTGCCGGTCACGCCCAGATAGACGTTGCGAATTTCCACGTTGGCCATCTGCTCGGCTTCGACGATGGCATTGCGCACATCTTCCTCGGCGGTGGCGGCGTCGGCGATTTCCCCCTTGCGCACGCCGCGCGAGCGCGCCTGGCCAACGCCGATGATGTTCAAGTTGTTGGCGGCGTTGATCTCGCCCACCACCACGCAAATTTTTGAGGTGCCTATTTCAAGGCCGACGATGATTGAGGGATTGTCAAACATGTTTTCTTTTGGTTCGCGGAGGTTTGTCCGGCTTGGGCGGAGGAGGGGGCGGCGCGCCGTTGAGCGCCACCGAGCGCACCGGCAGATTGTTCAGGATGGACAAGTCCACCCAGGTGATGGCCCGGCCCCATTTCTGGTATTGATCGTAGATAAGCCGCCAGCGCCGCAATTGCACGTCGAATTGATTGAGGGAAAAAGTCACCTGCGTCCCCTGGCTGGTCGTGACCTGCAAGATTTCCGGCACGCCGACGTCGATGGTTTTCAGATCCACCATGCCGGCCATGGGCGAATGATCAAATTCTGAAATCAATTGCAGCGCCCCGCGGATTTGGGGTGATTCGGTTTGCCGGCCCAATTGCGCATCGACCGGCGGGACGTTGACCAGGATGGGCAGCCTTTCACTGGCCGGCGGCGGACTGGTGCGCCAGCGCGGATCAAGCGGTTGCAAGGTGAACCCGTCCTCGTCGAAATCATAAATGGCCTGGTCCATTCCGCCGTCGGGGCGCGTCACCGTGATCATGGTTTGCGCCACCGGTTCGCGCTCGGTGATGCATAATTTCAATGTCCGCGGCAGCACCCGCTCCACCGCCGCAAACTGGATCGGCGGCTGCATTTCCAAATCGCGCCGCACCAGGGCCAAATCCAACGCCATCAAATTCTGGCCAGTCTTGACCATGGCCCAGCGCCGGATGGTTTCGGAAGTCAGCACGCCGTCGGTTTGCACTTCGATTTGCTGGATGGCAAAAGCGTCGTTCTTGTAAATCAGACAATCCAGCAACAATTGGCCGCCGCGCCAGGCCGCCGCCAGCGACAGGACGACGGCCAGCCCCGCACCGAAAACGCGCAGCCGCTCGTTGCGCGCCTGGCGGGTCCGCAGTTTAACGTCCAGCAGATGCTCGCGTTCTCCGAACCGGCGGTTGCGCCGCCTGCCTCTCAGCCAGTTCATCATGTAATTTTGCCTGTTCTTTGCAGGGCCAGGTCGATCATGCGCTGGCACAATTGCGGGTAACTTAGGCCGGCTGCCGCTGCCGCTTCGGGCAGGATGCTCAATTCTGTCATGCCGGGCAGATTGTTGACTTCCAACACCACCGGGTCGCCGTTGGCTTTCACCATCACATCCACCCTCGCGTAATCGCGGCCGCCGATGGCGTGAAACGCGCCCAGCGCTGCCGCTTGAATGCGTGCCGTCGTCTCCGCCGGAAAATCCGCCGGGCAAAAATGCACTGCCGCGCCGGGCGTGTATTTATTTTTGTAATCGAAATGGCCCGTCTTGACCCGCACTTCGGCCACGGGCAGCACCCGGTTGGCCAGGATGCCGACAGTCGTTTCCCGTCCGATAATTTTTTCCTCCATCAACACCTGGGTGTCGTGGAGAAAGGCTTCGGCCATCGCCTTTTGCCATTGCCCGACTTCGTCCACCATTTGCAAGCCCACGCTGGATCCCTGCCGCACCGGTTTGAGCACGACGGGCGGTTGCCAGCCTTCCGGCCAGGTCGCTCGCGGCGAATCAAACACCTGGAATCGCGCCGTCGGGATGCCGGCCTTGATGCAGCATTCCTTTGTCAATACTTTATCGAATGCCACCCGGCTGGCCTCGGGGCCGCAGCCGGTATAGGGCACGCCCAGTTTTTCCAGTTGCATCTGCACAGTGCCGTCTTCGCCATAGGAGCCGTGCAGGGCCAGGAAAACAACTTCAGTGCCCGCCGGCAGAACCCATTTGGGTTGTTGCGGGTCCAATTCATGGACGATGTGGCCTAGCCCTCGCAAGGCCTTCGCCACAGCCGCGCCGGAGCGCAGCGATACTTCACGTTCGGAGGACGGGCCGCCCAACATGACGGTGATGTTCAATTTCTTACTCAATTTCTTCTCCAATGATTTCCACTTCGGTCCGCAATTCGATGCCCCTTTCCTTGCGCGCCCGAGTCTGGATAATTTCGATTAATTGCAATACGTCGCGGGCCGTGGCCTCGCGCTCGTTGATGATAAAATTTCCATGCACCTCCGAAACCATCGCCCCGCCTTGCCGAACCCCTTTCAATCCCAGTTCCTCAATCAATTTCCCGGCCGACAATGTCGCGGAAGGATTCTTAAAAATGCAGCCCGCGCTCGGTTCCTTGGGCTGCGATTTCCAGCGCTTTTGATTGAATTCGTCGGTCCGCCGGGCAATCGCCTCCTTTTGGCCGGCTTGCCCGCGAAAACACGCGCCCAGCGCGATGTTCGTTTGGAAAAACGGACACGAGCGGTACTCGGCCGGCACTTCCGCGATATTCCTTTGCTGCGTTTCTCCGGCCCGATCCATGAAGCGAACCTTTGTCACCACGTCAAAAATCGCGCTGCCCATGGCTCCGGCATTCATGCGCAATGCGCCGCCCACGCTGCCGGGGATGCCTTCCAAAAACTCCAATCCGCTCAGGTTCAATTCGCGGGCCTTGGCGGCCACCGCTTTGAGCCGCGCCCCCGCCCCGCACTTTAATTGCGTTCCATCCGCCTCGATGCGGGAAAAATTGGGATGGCACAGGCAAATCACCACGCCTCGAATACCGCCGTCGCGCACCAGCAGATTGGACCCGCGTCCCAGGATCAGCCACGGCACGTCCGCCCCGTTGCAAAACTGAATCACCCTGGACAAATCCTCCTCCGAATCCGGCTCCAGGCAAACATCGGCGCAACCGCCCACCCGCAAGGTGGTTCTTTTGGCCAGGGGTTCGTTCTGCAACACTTTGGAATGGGGCGCCAGAGCTTTCAGCTCGTCGAAAATCGGGGTCGCTCGGGTCATGGTGTCAAACATTGAGCGATCCCAGCTTTTGAGGTTTTAATTTCGGGCCGGGCAGCACCTCGGTCTCTGCCTCGGCCGAAGGCCAGCGCAGCATTTTTTCCGCAATGTCGCCTGAAGCCGCCGGGGTGTGCCAACCGGCCAGCGCCTTCTGCATGGCCGAGCGTTTCAGCGGATTGCGGATTAACTCAAGAATTTCATGGGCCAAATGCTCGGGCCCTGCGTTCTCTTGTTGATACATGCGCGCGGCGCCGCTCTGCACAAAAGCGCGCGCGTTGAAATATTGGTGGTTGTTCGCCGCGTACGGGTAGGGCACAAGGACCGCGGGCAATTGCCGCGCCGCCAGTTCCGCCAGCGAAGACGCGCCCGCCCGGCTGACAGCCACGTCTGCCGCCGCCAGGGCCAGTCCCATCTCATTCCAAAAAGCATGGACCCGCGCCGGAATATCCAGCGCTTTGTATCCGGCCCGGACGGATTCCAAATCGTGATCTCCTGTCAAGTGAACGAATTGCAGATTCGGTATCGCCTGCTTTAGATGCGGAGCGAAGTGCAGCACCATTTCATTGATTTTCCTTGCTCCCTGGCTGCCGCCCATGACCAGCAGCACCGGCGCTCCTGGCTCCAATCCCATCCCCGCCCGCGCCGCTCCCGGCGTCATCGGTTCGAGGAATTGCGAACGCACCGGCATCCCCACGACTTCAACCCGTGGCGCATCCAGCTTGTCCCCTGCGGATGGAAAATAGACAAATGCCCCATCCACCCACCGCGCCAGCCATCTATTGGCCCGCCCTGGAATGGAATTCGATTCGTGCAGAAACGTTTTCGCCCCGCAACGTTTTGCCGCCATCACTGCCGGAGCGCTGATGAAACCGCCCATGGCCAGAACCAGCCGCGGCCGCTGTTGCGCGAAACAGGTTTGAGCCACCCGATAGGACCGCCACAGGCAGCGCGTAAATTCCAGCCAGTGCGCGCGTCTCAATCCCACCGCAGGCAAAGTGACAATGCCCATGCCGCTGATCGACTGGATGGCTTGTTGATCAACGTCTTTGGGGGATACCATCAACGTTACTGCGCAGCCGCGCTGGCGCAATTCCTGCCCAACCGCCAGCCCCGGAAACAAATGACCGCCAGTGCCGCCGCACGCGATGACGACGTTTTCCAAATTATTATTGCGTATGAGTTCTTCAGGCATCGGCTTGGGTCAATTCTGGAGCGGCTTCAAAGGGATTGATTCTCTTCTTTGCCGGCTCCACGGCAAAACGCGAGATGCTGAGCAAAAACCCTATGGCAATCAGCATGAGCAAAAGGTTCGAGCCGCCATAGCTGATAAATGGCAGCGGCATTCCTTTGTTGGGCAACATGCTGGTGACCACTCCAATATTGATCATGGCTTGCAGTCCAATCATAAACGTGATGCCGGTGCCCAGCAGGAATCCAAAAGTGTCGTTGGATCGCCGGGAGATATAAACCCCGCAGACCACCACCACGATAAAAAGCAGCACCACCGCCAGCGTGGCGATCAATCCCAATTCCTCGCCAATGATGGAAAAGATAAAATCCGTGTGATCTTCCGGCACGAAGCCCAACTTCTGCCGGCCATTGCCCAGGCCCAGACCACTCCAGCCGCCCGACCCCAGGGCGATCATTGCCTGGTAAGCCTGATAGCCCGCGCCTTCCTTGCTCGCTTCCGGGTGTATCCACGCCATAATCCGTCGCAGGCGCATTGGATCATGCCAAAACGAATAGGCCAGAGCGCCCACCAGCAGCGGGATCGCCGGCAGCAAATAAACCAGCCGCACTCCCGCAACCATCAGCATCGTTCCCGCCACCAGCGCCAGCAAAATAGTGCAACCCCGATCCGGTTCGATATAAATCAGCCCCAGCACGACCGCGATGACGCAGCACGGGAGAACCAAGCCCTGCCGAAAACCCGTCATTTGCCTCTGAAATCTCTCGCCATAAGCGGCTAGGAAAAGGATCAGGCTCAGTTTGGCCAGCTCCGATGGCTGAAAGTGGGGCAACCCGGGCAACCCGATCCACCGATGCGCGCCTTTTCGGCCAATACCGATCACAGGTGCAAAGACCAGCAGCAGCAGCAAAACCGACGCGGCCAGCAAATACGGGGAGATCTTCTTCCACTGCCGGTAATCAATCCGCGCCGCCACCACGCAGCCAATCAGTCCAAAGGTAAGCCAGACTAGTTGAGAGAGCAGATAATCAGCCCCCACCGCCACCGTGGTTTTCACGGTGGGGCCCGGCCTGGGCACGGACAAAATAGCGGTTCCGGCAGTTTTCAGCGCGGATTTTTGCGACACTTCCATGTCCATGCTCGCGCTGTAGAGCATGACCAGCCCCAAACCGATCAACACAGCCACGCAAAAAACCAAAATTGTTGTGGCCCATTTCATCGCAGTGCCGTCAGTCTGCGGGCGCCAGGCAGAGGAACCTGGCGCTCCGCAATTTCCTATTGATTGGACACAGGGGCTGGAGCGCTGGTCGCCACCGGGGTCGCGGGCGCTGGCATCGGTGTCACCGGTGCTGGCGCGACCGCAGTCGGCGCCGCCGGAGTTTCGTTTGTCGCCGCCGCAGAGGCGGGCAGTTTCAATTTTTGCGCCACTTTAATCGACGTTGTTTTCATGTCGTTCAGGGCCATGATCTTCTTGACTGACGTATGGTGCGCTTTGGCAATCTTGCCCAGCGTGTCGCCCGATTTTACGGTATAAAGGGCGGGGGCCTCAGCCGCGGTGGAAGCCACGTCCGCGCCAGGGGTCGCCGGGCTGGCCGCCGGGGCCGCCACACCGCCACCGGCGGGAATTTGCACCTTGTGGCCGATCTGGAGTTTCTTGGGATTGATGCCCGGGTTGGCCTCGATCAACGCCTTGAGGGAAACGCCGTTTTTCTTGGCAATGGCCCCCAGCGTGTCCCCGGACGCGATTACATATTCGCTCGCACCGGCTGCGGCGGGAGCAGCCACGGTCGGGACCACAGGCGCGGGCTGCACAGGCGGCACGGCGGTCGGCATTGGCTGTATCGCCGGCGGCTGTTGCCCGGTCACGGGCGCGGCGGGCGCGGGATTAACCGCGGTGTTGTTCGACATGTTCGTCGCAGACGTCACCGGCGGAAGAGTATCGGTGTTGGTCGCGGCGGCGGCAGTCGTGTCCGTGGTCGAGGTGGTGGACGTGGTATTATCCTTGGTGTCTTTGCACCCTTGCAGGAGCATCCCGCCAATGACCACGACATGCACGGTCAAGATCATTAAAACTTTAAAAAAGAAGCTGGCCTTGGCCCGGGCGGGCGTTGTGCCCTGCGGTATCAGTGGGCTTGGAGTATTCATATTGAGTTCGCTATTATTTTTCTGAGGTGTTTTTTAGTGTTTGTTTGCCCCGGGGTTTTCCCTCAAAAAACCCCGGGGCAAAGCCTGAATTCTTAAAAAATCTATCTTGCATCTTGCGGTGCGCCGACCGCGTGGCGGCTGGGGAAACACGTCACCCGCTCTTCGGGTCTCTTGCAGTGGATCCTTGCTCCATCTAGCCGGCGCATTAAAAATCAAGGCGCCTGGAAACGGAAATTTTTCCGTTACAAAAGATAGTTTTAACAACGATATTTCTCCCTTGCAAGCGGGAAAATGATCCGGCTTTGAAAAAGGGCGCAAATCAGCTTTTGGTAGAGTCGCCTCGCCCAGGCGACTTCGAACGGCTCGGCGAGCCGTCCCTACCTCCAAGGGAGATTGCTCCATCAAAAGCTGATTCGCGCTCATTGGAGAATATCCCCGACAGCCTTCCCTGATTGTGTCATTGAGTCTCATCTGATTTTCAAAGTGCTCAGCGCCACCACCGCACACAACACGCACAGAATGTAAAACCGGGTCACAATCTGCGACTCATACCACCCCATTTTTTCAAAATGGTGGTGCAGCGGCGCCATTAAAAATATCCGCCGGCCCGTCCCAAAACGAAATCTGGTGTACTTAAACCAGCCCCGCTGCAAAAGAACGGAAGCGGCCTCGGCCACGAAAACTCCGCCCGCAATGGCCAGCACCATCGGCTGGTGAATCAAGACCGCAATCATGCCCAATACCCCCCCCAGCGACAGCGAACCAGTGTCGCCCATGAACACCTGTGCCGGATGGCAATTGAACCACAGAAACCCAAGGCTGGTCCCGATCATTGCCGAGCAAAACACAGTCAGCTCTCCCGCTCCGCTCACGTGGGGGATTTGCAAGTAGGCCGCGGCTTTCACGTTGCCTGCCAGATATGTCAAGACGAGAAATACAAACGATACAATCGCGGTGCAGCCCACGGCCAGTCCATCCAGGCCGTCGGTCAGGTTGACGGCGTTGGAACTGCCGACAATCGTCACCGCAGTCAGCAGAATCCCCGCCAGCGCCCCCATCGTTCCGGTCAGCACCGGATGTTTTAGAAAGGGAACCATCACGTCGCTGATCAATTTGCTGGTCGCCGGCACCCGCCACAAATAGATCGCCACGAAAACCGCCAGCGTCCCCTGCACCCACAATTTGATGAATTCCTGCACGCCCTTGCTGTTTTGTCGCGTAATTTTTGCGTAGTCGTCCAGAAAACCCAACCCGCACAATACAACCACCGTCAGCAGCGTCAGTTGAATCAGCGTATTCCATTGCGCCCATAGCAACGCCGTGACATCCAGCACCAGCACCATCATCAACCCGCCCATGGTCGGTGTCCCGCGTTTGCTTAGAATGCGGGCCGGCAGCCCTTCGCCTTCCTGGGCGCGGTCCGTGTAATCCTGCCCGAATTTGAGCCGCTTCAGCCACACGATGCAGTAGGGGCCGAACCACCAGCTTAACGCCAGCGCCGTCACCGCCGCGCCCGCGCTGCGAAAAGTGATGTAGCTGAAAAGCCGCAACGGCGAAACCGACCCTTCCCACGCCGTGTCCTTGGCCAGTTCCAGAATTTTTTGGCTCGCGTAATAAAGCATGTTAATCGCCCGCTCCTTTTCCCAAATTCGTCCGCAACGCTTCCGTAATCCGTTCCAATCGCATCGAGCGCGATGCCTTGACCAGGACGACGTCGCCGGGCCGGGCGAATTTTCGCACGGTGTGAACGGCCGTCTCCACTTCCGGAATTTCCACCACCGTTTGCAACCCGCCGCACCGCGCCGCCCTCGCAATTTCCCGCGCCTGCGGGCCGACCGTAAATAATTTGTCCACGTGGAACTCCGCCGCGCGCCGGCCGACTTCGGCATGGGCCGCCTGCGACGACTCTCCCAATTCGGCCATGTCCCCCAGCACCGCCACCCGCCGGCCCTCGCAAGGCAGGTCGCACAGCGTTTGCAACGCCGCCAGCATGGAATCGGCATTGGCATTGTAAGCGTCGTCCAACACCCGTATTCCCCCGGGAAACTCCAGTTGCAAACGCATTTTCGCCGGGGCGCAAATCGCCAGTCCATGCTCGATGGCTGCCCGGTCCAATCCGAGTTCCGCGCCCAGCGCCAGCGCAAACAACGCATTGGTCACTTGGTGACGCCCCAAAAGTTTGATGTGGTAATCGCCCTCAAAATCAGACTGGCGGCATGTCACGGCAAAGGTCGAACCGTTATCATCCACCCGCACCTCTCGCGCCACCCAATCGTTGCCTTCGCCAAATCCGACCCGCACCACCCGGCAGTAGCACCGCGCCGCCAGAGTCTTGCTCCAGGCATCGTCGCCATTGAGGAAGAGCACGCCGGCCGGCGGCAGCACCTCCGCCATGGCCCCTTCTTCCCGCGCCACTCCTTCAAGGTCGCCAAAAAACGCCAGGTGCTCCCGCCCAATATTCGTGATGACTCCAAAATGAGGGACCATCATGCGGAGCAAAGGCGCCAGCTCGTTGGGATGATTGGTCCCAGCTTCGAGCACTGCCGCATGATGGGTGTGCTCCAGTTTGAGCAGGGTCAGGGGCACGCCGATTTCATTATTGAAACTGCCTTCGCTCCAGAGGACGGAACGTTTCTGCCGCAGAACCGAAGCGATCAGCTCTTTGGTGGTCGTCTTGCCATTGGAACCGCCCACCGCGATCAAGGGCAGGGTGAAATCACGCCGATAGCGCGCGCCCAGGCGCCCCAGCGCCGCGCGCGTGTTGTCCACGACGATGACGGCGCAGCCTTGAAGGTCAGGGGGAAGTTTCGCGCGCTCGGCCACCACCGCGGCCACACCGCGCCGCGCCACTTCAGGCAGAAACGTGTGGGCATCAAATCGTTCACCGGCCAGGGCAAAAAACAAATCGTTGGGCTGCGCCTGTCGCGAATCGGCACAAATGCGCGTCACCACGGCCTCAGGCGAACCCTGGCAGAGTTCGCCGCCGGTGGCTTCAGCAATGTATTTAAGCGATCGCGGTTCCATGACTCATTTTTTCACAATGCGCAGGGGGACGTCCTGCTGTGCGGCGGCGTTCATTTCCGGATTGACGGATGGCTCCGGCAGAATGTCGGGTTTCAAATTTAAATAGTTCGCCGCCCTTTCGGCAATGGCATGGAACACCGGCGCCGCCACTAATCCGCCATAATGGCTGTCCCGCGGTTCGTCCATGACGACCGAAATGCAAAGCTCCGGATTGTCCGCCGGAAAAAAACCAATAAACGACGAAAAATATTTATGGACATATTGCCCGTGCTCGACTTTTTCCGCCGTGCCCGTTTTACCGGCGACAGTGTAATGCTCCAGCGCGCCTTGCACCGCCGTTCCGTCGCGGGTCACGACCGTCTTTAACGCAGTAACCATTTTGTTAATGGTCTCCACGCTGGCCACCTGCCGCACCGGCTGCGGCTCGTAATGGACAACTAATCTTCCATCCGGGTCCTCCAGCCGTTTGACCAGCATCGGCCGCATCAACAAACCCTGGTTGGCGATGGCGCTCATGGCCATCACCGTTTGCAACGGAGTTACTGTCACGCCCTGGCCCATGGGGATTTGCGCGATGGATACCTTGCTCCAGGCTTTGACCGGATAAACGATTCCATCTCTTTCCGCCGGCAGCGGAATGCTGGTGCGATGCCCGAATCCGAATTTTTGGATATATTCGTATAGCTTACTTTCCCCCAGCCGGATGCCGATTTTGGCCGCGCCAATGTTGGAGGACTTGGTGATTATGTTCTCCACGGTGAGAAGCCCCAGCGGTTCGTGGTCGTGCAGCGTTCTCCCCGCGAAACTAAAATGTCCGTGCTCGCAATCGAATACGTCGCTCAGGGAAACCACATGTTCATTCAATCCTGCCGTCACCACCACAATCTTGAAAGTGGATCCTGGCTCCGCCGTGTCACAAATCACCCGGTTGCGCAACGCGTCCATGGGTGAGCGTCCCGGCTGATTCGGATCGAAATTGGGCAGGGTGGCCATGGCTAAAATCTCGCCCGTGCGCGGGCGCACCATGATGCACGACGCGCTGATCGGATTATGTTTTTCCACGCCCGCCGCCAATTCGCTCTCCACAATATTTTGCAAACCCGCATCAAGGGTCAGAACTACGTTCAATCCGTCACGCGGTTCCACGTCCTGATCCCGGTAATGCACCAATTCGCGCTGATGCTTGTCGATTTCCGTTTTGCGCCAGCCGGGGATGCCGCTGAGGTCGGTGTTAAATGCCGACTCGATGCCGCTCAAGCCCGTCTCCTCCTCGCCGTTGGAAACGAAGCCGATCACATGCGCGGCCAGGCGTCCGCTGGGATAGTAACGAACCTGGTCGTCTTCCGTAAAAATGGACTTGGTCCGTATGTTGCGATTGAAAGCACGTTCGGCTGGCTTGAGCTTGGATTCGTCCGTTCCGAAAGAGAGCTGGGCCATGGTTTGCCGAATTTTTTCCCACGTCTCCAACGGCACTTTGGTTTTGAGAACCACGTATTGGTTCACGTTGGTTTTTCCGTTGGCCTCGGTCACGCGCGGAATCAGGCGGGCCGCCAGCGCGCTTTCATCCACCTGAAGCAGCGGGGCCAGGGCTTGGGCCACGACCTCGCGCTGGCACCCGAGCAAGGCAGGATTGGCGCACACGATTTTGGCCGGAAGGCTTGTGGCCAGGGGATTATTGCGGGCGTCGAGGATTTGTCCGCGCATCGGTTGGCGCATCACCGTGCGCACGGTATTGGCGTTGGCCACCTCGCGCAGCTCGTCGTGCCGGACCACTTGCAAATCCACCAGCCGGCCGCCCAGCACCGCCAGTGCCGCAGTCAATCCGAACATGAGCAGATACAATTTCCGACATTGGCTTGCCACTATCATATGCAATATTTCAGCCGCCCGCCCGCGCCGCTCGGTTCCTCCTTCCGAACAACGCGGGCGACGGCTAAATTAATTTTTGCGTTCCCCCAAAACCGCCTTCGCCTGCCGCTGGTCCGGGGACCGCTGGCCGGCGGCTTGTTCCACCACCGGCGTTTCGATCATCCAAATGACTTGGGACTTGGCCGGCGGCCCCAAGCCGAGATTCAATTTCCTGACCCGCGCGTCCAGCGCTACCGGCGAACAAAGCGTGGCCAACTGTTCCCGCCGCATCTTGTTTTGGCGTTCCAATTCGGCCAGCTTGGTTTCCCGTTCCTTAATCTGGCGGCCCAGCACGTCGATCTGGTTTTTATACCAGACATAACCGACCCCCAGCATGACGAACAAGGCGCACAGCGCGATCGCCGTCAGAACGGAACCCGGCCCCAGCCCCGGCTCGTTTCTTTTATTTCGGGCCATGATCTTTCAAAATTCTTTCATTCACTCGCCGCTGCCGGGAGATTTCCCAGCTTTTCAAATACCCTGCACTGCGCCGAACGGCTCCGCGGATTTTCCTTTTCTTCCGCCGCGCCCGGCACGATCGCCTTGCGTCGCACCAACTTTAGCTGTGGCGCCCGCGGACGGCGCAGCTCCGGCCTGTCCGTTTCCCCGCCCGGCTCATAATCCCGCGACAGCCTCCGGCCAAATTCCTTGACCAGCCGGTCTTCCACCGAGTGGAAACTAATGACAACAAGTCTGCCACTTGGTTTTAAAACATTCAGCGCCGCTTCCAATCCCCGTCTTAACGAACCCAGTTCATCGTTGACTGCTATGCGCAACGCCTGAAAAATTTTCGTCGCCGGATGCGTTTTCCGCCCGGCACGGGGCGAAATTCTTTCGATCAATCCCGCCAACTGCCCCGTCCGCTCAATCCGGCGCCCCTGCCGCTCATCTACAATCTCCCGCGCCAGGCGGCGTGAATCTCTTTCGCCGCCATATTCCCAAAATATCCTCGCCAATTCCTCTCCGCTCCAATCGTTGACCAAGTCCGCGGCGGTTGCTCCCTGCCTCGGGTCCATCCGCATGTCCAACGGGCCATCCTGGAAACTGAACCCGCGCTCGGGCCGGTCGAACTGCGGCGAACTCACGCCCAAATCCAGCAACACCCCGTCGCAACTTTCCCGCTCAATCCACTCGCCCACATCCGCGTAATTGCCCTGCCGAATCTCAAGACGCCCGGCAAATTGGGACAATCGTGCCCTGGCTGCCTCGACTGCGATACCATCCCGGTCGCAACCGAACAGCCGTCCATTGGGTGCGCTTGCCTTCAGAATCGCTTCGGCGTGCCCACCGCCACCGACGGTTCCGTCGAGGAACGTCCGCCCCGGCCTGACTTGCAGGTTTTCCAACACTTCCGCCAGCAACACCGGTTTGTGTAAAAATAGTTCCACTTGTCATGGGTCGTTCCATTAAACGTGAGCGCTCACTTCCGCGGAGGACTTTGTCTCCTCCCCAACTCCCGCGCCGCTTTCGCTGTCTTTCTTCCGGAATGGCGCGGTCAGGCGAATCCACGCCTCGCCCGTCATTTCCAACCGGCTCAATCTGGCCAAAGGTTTGGCCCCCGTCCCAACCTTCCTTTCGACCAGCACCACCTCCAAGTCGTCTTCGTTTAAATCGTTTCGCAATACGGTCACCTTCTCCAACGCCAGTTCCGTCTGCACGCCTGTCCCGTGAATCTCCCGGCGCTTGCGCCCATAGATAATTTGGTCCGCCAACCGCCTGGCGCCAGACACAAGCCGGTTCCAGGTATTTGGCGCGCACGCCCTTTCAGAGGTCTTGGCCCCCTCAGCAAATGGGCTGGGCGGAATGACAGGTTGCGCGGCTGGCGCCGGCTCAATCTGTGGCTGCTGCTCCGCAGGCTTGGGCGCTTCGACCAGAGGCGGCTGAGCCGGTCTGGCGTGACGCTCAAAAAGAGACGGCTGCGCTGTGGCCGGCGCTGAGTCTGGCGAGGTCAACGCCGGTCTTCGGCCCCCCGTGAATTTCGGCAGCGCCCTTTGGTCCAGCAGCTTATAAGTGCAGGGCCGATCCGCCATATCTTTAAAAGTATGTCCTTTGGTTAATAAGCTAAGCGCATTCATAGTATTTAATCCATTTCCTGGAGTGCTTGTGCCACCATCGCATCGTCCGACGCTTCAACCTGGGCGTAACGCTTTGGACTCCAAATCTCAAACCGACCGAACATTCCAGCCAGCACCGCCTCATTTGTTATATCAGCGGCTTGCGCCATCTCGTTCGGAATGGCGATGCGGCCGGCATTGTCTATTTTTACCAGGGCAGCCCTGGTGGCCAGGCCCCGGCTCAAAACCGTCTTGTTCGGGTCTTTGTTCGGCATGGCCTCAATGTCCGCCATCAATTTGGCCCATCGCTCCGGAGGCAGGACTCGCAAACACGCCCCGGCCGGGTGCTTGGGCCAAACCAACAGCGTAAATTCCATCGGCTCTTCCGGTCTCCATCGAAAGGGTATGGGCAGGCGTTTCTTATCGTCCAACTTGTGACGATAACACCCGTAATACCGCCCCGAACTGGTAACCGCGTCCGCCATATTATTTCTCTTGCATCCTGGCCTCAGATGGGTTTAGTTCATCCCATCTTCTCCTAACTTCACCCATTCTGGCCCCCTCTGGCCCACCCGTCAAGCGCTTTCTCGATAATTTGCTTGATTAGTTGTCCACAAGTTATTCACAATCCCGGACTTCGGTGAATTGAGGCTTGGCCCTCCACCCAACAAACGGCACCTTATACAGGAATGCGCACTGACGACTTCGATTTTGCCTTGCCTCCAGACCTGATTGCGCAAATTCCCGCGCCCGAACGGGATCACTCTCGCCTCCTGGTGCTGGATCGCGCCTCAGGCCGGCTCGACCACCGTCACTTTCCCCAACTCCTTGATTATCTTCACCCGGGCGACGTCCTGGTCCTCAACGATTCCCGCGTCATTCCGGCCCGGCTGCGCGGACGCAACCTTCGCAGCAGCGGGAAATTCGAAATCTTGCTGCTGGAGGAAAATTCGCCGAATGACTGGTGGGCCATGCTGCGCCCCGGCAAGAGGGCCGCGCCCGGCGCGAAAATAGAAATACTTGACAGCAGCGGCCGGCCGTCTTCCGTGGCGGCCGAAGTGATCGAGACCAATGCCGCCGGCCACCGCCGCCTCCATTTTTCCGGAACAAAAAATATTTTGACAGATTTGAATGCGCTGGGCGAAGTTCCGTTGCCGCCCTACATCACCCGTCCCGCCACCCGCCCGGAAGACCGCGACCGCTACCAGACTGTCTTTGCCCGCGCCGACGGTTCCGTCGCCGCGCCCACCGCCGGCCTGCATTTCACGCCGCAATTTCTACGAAAAATCCACCAATACGGCGTAACAATTTGCTTTGTCACTCTGCACGTCGGTCCGGGTACTTTTGCCCCGGTCAAGGTGGACGACCTCGCCGGGCACGTCATGCACGAAGAACGTTATGAAGTGAGTGACGAAACCGCGCGCGCCATAAACGACGCCGCGCCGGGCGCAAAAATCATTGCCGTTGGCACAACCACCCTGCGCGTTTTGGAAAGTGTCGCGCGCGACCATGAAGGCCGCATCGTGGCCGGCGCCGGGCGAACGCGGATTTTTATTTATCCCCCTTTCCAATTCAAAATTGTTGACGGCCTGCTGACCAACTTCCATCTGCCCCGGTCGACCTTGCTCATGCTGGTCAGCGCCTTCGCCGCACCCGAAGAAACCCGCGGACGCGACCTTATATTAAAAGCGTATGAGGAAGCGATTGCCCGGCGTTACAGATTTTTTAGCTACGGAGATGCCATGTTGATCGCTTAGTGTCTCTCAATACCGCGCCAAGTAGCGCTCCGCATCGCTGTGCCGGGGGAAGATGAGCCGCTTCTTTCCGTTTTCCAAAGTAATCAGGCCAATCGGAGTCTTGGGAAACATTGCCAAAAGTTGGGCGTCCGTCAAACCGCCGGATTGCTCTCGCGAAGCAATCGGGGTTATCGCCTGCGGCCGCGGCCCCATCACTTGCTGGGCGGACAATACAATCAAGGCCAGAATCGCCATCCCGGCAAAACTCCTTCCTGCCATCCGCCGCCACCGCCGCCGTCTTAGCAATCGGCCACCCTCCTGCAAAGTTATTTGCCGGCGGGCGGCTTGCTCCTCGTCCACCAGGCTTTGGATTAAATTTTGTTTCTCAGAATTCATTGTTGGAAATTTTTTGTTTCAGCAATGCGCGCAGGTTGGCGCGCGCTCGTTCCAATCGGCTCGAGGCGGCCTTGAGCGATCCGCCCAGTCGATCTGCAATTTCCTTGTGGCTCAGGCCGTCGAAGTAAAACCATTCGATCAATTGCCGTTCCAATGCCTGCATGGATAGCAACGCCGCATCGAGCTGTGCCTCAAGCGCATGATCCGAGGCATCGATATTGACCTGCTCCGGGACCTCGGCCACGTTTAACATTACCGGATCGCGTTGACGCTGACGCCAGGCCTTGCCCAAGTGCTGCCGCGCCACATTGGCCAGCCAGTTCCATAGGTGTTCTTCGCTTTGAATGCTGCGCAGTTTCGCCGCGGCAGTCAAAAAAGTGGATTGCACGGTTTCATGCGCCAGCGTTTCATTGCCCTGCCCCAACGCCAGCGCGAAGCGAAACAATCGCTTTTGGTAACGATCATACAATTCCACAAATGCACTCTCCTCCCCGCGCGCGATGCTGGCCGCCAATCGGCGGGCTCGGTCATCGGCTTCGGGCGCTGAGGTTTGCACGGCAAATGCCTTCACAGTGGACCGCAGCTTCCGCTCGCTCACCGGGAAAGGCATGGAGTGGATCATTACTGTCATTTATTCAGTTTAGCAGCGGGGTCGGGCTTCTTCGGCGCCTCCGTCTTTGTTTTTGCGGCATCGGCTTTCTCTTCCGACATCCGCTGCTTTGCTTCCAAGGCTTCCAAAGTATTTCGCACGAATTCAATCCTGTCAGGGGAGGCATTCACAACGATTAATTGCGCCTCTTCATGATACTTGAGGTCGCTCTGTGCATCTGAATAGCCCATATCATACACTTCGCTCAACGTCTTGAAAAGTTTTGCCGTGGTAATCCCGCCGGCTTTGACCAAGTCTCCCACAAAGAAAACCATGAGTTTTTTTTCCATAGGAGCAGCGGCGGGTCCGCCGGGAGGAGGCGCGATCGCCTGCGGTAACAAGGCCGGCACCACCCGCAACAAGGCCAGCGGTCGATTGCCATTCATTTTGAGTTCCCAACGCAACGGAGTATCTCCGGAGCTAAAAACCAGATTCATGGCATTGAAAATCTCGGTGGCTGTGACATTTTTCAATTGCAAGCTCAGGGTAATGCTGCTGGGGTCGATTCGCGGGGCATTCGGGTTCTGCCAGTCGCAACTGCCTGGAAGGAGCACGTCAAACCCCTCCTTGAATTTTTCCCGCAAGATTCTTGCAATTTCAGACAATGGCAGGCCTTGAAAAGAAATGTCCGGCAACACTTCCCATGGATCTTTCCAGTTGGGGGCTATCCATTGCTCGGCCTGCGGCGAAACAGGCAGCCCCGTGTATGGGTCGGTCGCGACCGCCCCTGCTTGGGTGGCCGGGAGATTGGTGGTGTTCTGCGGATCGCCTGCATGGGCTATCAACGCGATTCCCAGCATGAGCGCGGTAATGGCGGCAGCAGTCGGAACTTGTCTGGTCAATATGGGTTTCATGATTGAATCTCGGTTAATCTTTTTCCCTGCACCTTGCATTAGCCAGATTCAACCAAAATGCCTCGAAGTATTTTCGTAAATTCTTATTGGCGCCGCATCAATGCTCCCAAAAAAGGCCGCCTTTAATTATTCCGTTTCCGCCCAGCGCGCCATTAACCAAAGCGCATCCGACAGACGATTCAAAAAAATAATAATCTCCGCGTTCCCGAGTTGCCCGCTTTCTTGCAACGCGCACACCCGACGCTCCGCCCGGCGGCAGGTGGCCCGGGCGACATCGAGGGCTGCGGATGCGGGGTTCGCCCCCGGCGTGGACCAGCCTTTGAAAGAAATCTTTTTCGCCTCAATCTCCTGCACGATGCGGTCCAGCTTCGCCGCCAGTGCCGGCGTCACCACCGGAAACCCGTCCTTTACATAACGGGTTAAATCATCGGCTTGCGTTGCCAGTTCACCCATGACAACGACCAAGTCCTTTTGCATTTCCAGCAATTGCTCGCGCAGCAGCGGTGTTGCGGCAGCCGCGCGGGCCGAGCCCAGGGCCGCGTTCAATTCATCCACGCTGCCGTAGGCTTCCACACGCGGATGACATTTGGAAACGCGCCGGTTGTACATCAAACCCGTCGTGCCGTCGTCTCCTTTTTTTGTGGCAATGCTCATGGCGCGCTTTGAAACTTCAGGACTGCCCTGCCGTCATTCCAATCCGAGTATCTTTCGTCCGTCGGCCGTGATCATCGATTGATGCCATGGCGGGTCCCAAACAATTTCCACCGCCGCGTCTTCCACGCCCGGCAGGTAAAGCAGCTTTTGTTGGGCGTCGGAGGCGATGACTGTCCCCATGCCGCAACCCGGCGCTGTCAAAGTCATTTTTACCAGCACCTTGCTCCCGCCTCCCGCCATCGGCTCGATCCGCATGTCATAAACCAATCCCAAGTCAACAATATTCACCGGTATCTCCGGATCAAAACAGCTCTTCAAGGTGTCCCAAACCAGTTTTTCTTCCAGCGGCCCCTCTGCCGCCGCCGGCTTCTGCGAAACTTCCTCCATCAAACTGGTCGCACCGAGCCCCAGCGCATCGGAATCGCCCGCCGCGATGCGAAATAATCCGGCATTCGTCTGGACGGTGTAGCTGCCGCCCAATGTTTGGGTGATGGCCACTTCCGTCCCCGCGGGCAGCGTCACCCCGCTGCCGTGGGGTATCTGCACCGCCTGGCAATCGCGTTTCAATTCTATCGTGGTGTTTTCCGGCATAATGACTGGTTTCTATATAACCCTGAAAAGTCCCCGCCGAAAGGAGAAACATTGAGCTTTGAACGCAGGCAGGCACACTTTAGTTTTACGGCGTGGACAACAGTTTGCCAACGGTCACCGTTATTATCGCCGCCCGTCCCGATGAATCGGAAGTGCGCGCCGTCGCCGCCGCCCGCCAGCTCGATTATCCATCCGATCATCTGGAGATTATTCTGGCCCGCGGCAGGCAGCCGTCCGTGCAGCGCAACGCCGCCGTTCGCGCCGCCCGGGGCGAACTCATTTATTTCCTCGACGACGATTCACGTCCTGCGCCGCAAAACTTGCGCCGCGCGGCGGAAGCTTTCAAATCGCCTGAAGTCAAAATGCTGGGCGGCCCGAATCTGTGCCCCCCGGACGCCCCAGCCCTCGAACAAGCCTTTGCCCTGACCATGGGCAGTTGGGCCTTGGGCCCGAGTTGCGCCCGTTACCGCTCCGTGGGCCGCACCCGCGCTTCCAGCGAAAAGGAGTTGATCCTGTGCAATCTTCTGGCCCGCCGCGACGCTTTCTTGGCATCAGGCGGCTTCGATGAATCGCTTTATCCGAATGAAGAAAACGCCTTGATGGACGAATTGCAAAAGCGCGGCGGAAAATTGGTCTATGACCCGGAATTGCTGGTCCATCGCCGCCCGCGCGCCACCTTCGCCGCCTTTTGCAAAATGCTTTGCAATTACGGACGCGGCCGCGCCGAACAATTCCGCCTGCACCCCACGCCCCGGTCGGCCCTTAATTTAGTCCCGCCGCTCTTTTGTCTTTTCCTGATTTTGCTGCCGTTTCTGCCCCGCTATTTTGACTGGGTGCTGGCGGCCTACGGCGCGGTCCTTTTTCTCATGACCTTGCAAGTGCTGCCGCTCAAAAAATGGTACTGGCTGCCCTGGATCATGTCCCTGATATTTGTCATACATATTTGTTATGGCTGGGGTTTTTGGCGCGGCTGCCTGACCCGTCCACAACCTCCCGCCCCCTCCGTCACCGCCGAAGTGCAATTGGAGAAGCTTTAGTGCCTCTTGCCAATCGAGGCGACGGACGCCTGAATGAGCCGGACGATCAACCAATCAAATGAAAACCGCCAATGTGATTCTCCCTGGGGGAGACCTGCCTCTGTAGTCCTACGAAGGATGGAAGGTGAAGGATGAGAGCGAGCCAAAAACTAACTCCTTCCCAAGATTCATCTGAGAGGAAAAAACCAATCCGCGTTGCAGCACCAAAATCGACGATTTCCGGTTCTTTCACCATGAAGCGAAAAACGCGAACGCCGGAAACTGCATTTGGTTTTCCAAGGTCTTCGCTCAGCTTTTTTTTGGATCGGGTCGAGGTGACGGGATTGCGCCCGTCACCCCTCCCACACCACCGTACGTGCGGTTTTCCGCATCCGGCGGTTAAACGCAGCAGCCTCATGGGGACGCAAGGTCTGATGGCATAAGGAATCCGAAGCGGCCCAGCAATTGATTGCTCAGTGCTTGGTGGAGGGCTCCGTTTCGGGCCATGGACCAGGCTCCCTTGCTGCTGAAGGCCACTTTGAGCAATCTCCCCTCGGCTTCCAGCCTCTTCAAGTATCGCAGTCGGCCTGCCATGCTGTGCCACCGCTCCCAAAAGCATTTGCGCATGTGTCGTCGTATCCAGCCTTCCAAGTCAAAGATATTGCGCCGTTCCTCGGCCAAGCCGTAATAGGCCCACCA
>Ga0182030_10004396_pt1 | contig 30055 bp, 29 predicted proteins | sample 812S3MmetaG_FD_121299 | JGI IMG/M metagenome (GOLD analysis project Ga0182030, IMG submission 121299) | Permafrost microbial communities from Stordalen Mire, Sweden - 812S3M metaG (Illumina Assembly) | ecosystem: Environmental > Terrestrial > Soil > Wetlands > Permafrost | place: Sweden...
CAAAAATCTATTTTAAACATAATAGAATTTTTATTATTTTTATTATTTTTGTTTTTAGATATATTTTTTAGACATATTTTGAGACATGTTTTTAGACACTAGAACAATCGCATGTAACTGCAGTATCTGAGCTGGGATAGCTCTTGAACATAGTTTGTCTGTCTCTCAGAGCTGTGCAGCTGTGAAGGGGGGTCAAGATTTCACAATGTCAGCCCTTAAGCAAGGTCTAGAAGAATTCTGGAGCCATCTGTCAACACTGAAGTGTCCCTTCAAAGTTCATTTATGCTGCAACGCCGTAGAGTAACTCGACTCCTACTCGAGAAAGTTGGAAGTGCCCTCAGCGACGTCACTCTTTTAGCGCTCCAACCGAGCTCGCTTGCCGCACTCGTTATCTCCATTCTGCAACAACGTACCATCCTCAACATCGAGAAAGGTTCTTCGCGGGTCCCTCAATTGATCCTGCGTCTTCTTTCCCTCTGATTCAATTGTTAGCGGGTATCTACTCCCTCTTGTAGTACAGTTACCAGCAAGAACGTGCTGGTCCGTATCTACTCGGTGATATCAGATAACTCCGTGCTGTATGTCGACTCTCAATGATCACCTCTCATATCGGGATCATCTTATAACTTCTACAGTGAGATATTCTGTTCAGCGACTAATATTTGCCAAATCCAGATTTTGCCGACATGCCTCTTCTATTCCCTTCTCAAGATACCCTCCATGATGTCTTCCATCCCGCAATCCCTTTTGGTCGACCTAGGAGCCAACCAGAACCTGCTTCTCCCAAGCGAACTCCCCTTCAAGCTCGTGCCGAGCTATACACTGCGTGGTCGGTCGTTGACGATGCAAAGAACAAGGCCAATGCTCTGAGTGCAGAGGCTACCAGGGAGTTCGAGAAGGCCAGTGCGAAAGCTCAAGCTAAGACTGGTCACATTGAACTCTATTCAGCTAAATACTACGCCGCTTGCACTTTTGGTGGTTTACTTGCTTGGTATATTGTCTTTCATGAATTGTGTGAGATTCTACAGCTAACAATTCACAGTGGTCTCACCCACACTGCTGTCACACCATTAGATTTGGTCAAATGTCGTCGTCAAGTCGACTCAAAGATGTATACCGGAAACTTCCAAGCTTGGGGCAAGATTGGTCGTGCTGAAGGTTTCCGTGGCATCTACACTGGATGGAGCCCAACATTCTTCGGCTACTCAGCCCAGGGAGCCTTCAAATACGGTGGTTATGAATTCTTCAAGAAATTCTACTCAGATCTTGTTGGTGCTGAAAATGCATCGAAGTTTAAGACAAGTATTTACCTCACAGCTTCTGCTTCCGCGGAGTTTATTGCCGATATTGCGCTCTGTCCATTTGAAGCTGTCAAGGTCAGGATGCAGACTACAATTCCTCCGTTCGCCAAAGGAACCTTCGATGGTATCAGTCAGGTTGTTGCCAAGGAAGGCACTAGCGGGCTTTATAAGGGCCTGTATCCTCTTTGGGGACGACAGATCCCTTATACCATGATGAAGTTCGCCTCATTCGAGACGATTGTTGAAATGATCTATGAACGTCTCCCAGGTCAGAAGTCCGATTATTCGAAAGCCGCTCAGACTGGAGTTTCCTTCACTGGTGGTTATCTTGCTGGTATTCTCTGGTTTGTCTTCCTGGCCTTGATTTTACATATGTGAAGGAGCCGAGCTCTTGAAACACGTTTCCAGAGCTCGTTGCCTCCCTAATCTGTGGAAACCCCATACTGACTGCCTGATCAGCGCTATTGTCTCACATCCTGCCGATGTAATGGTCTCCAAACTCAACGCTAATCGTCAAGCTGGCGAGGCTTTCGGAGCTGCTATGGGACGAATCTACAAGGACATCGGATTCAGCGGTTTGTGGAATGGTCTGCCTGTGAGAATTGTGATGATTGGTATGCATATCCTGATGGGATTACTCTTGAGTTGGCTGATACTAACTCTTCTGACTACAGGAACCTTGACTGGTCTCCAATGGATGATCTATGTAAGTTTGGTTATCTGATACGAAGGGGCATAAGTTAACACAGGGTCTAGGATTACTTCAAGATATTCATGGGCCTACCAACAACCGGGGGTGCGGCGCCTCCACCACAGAAAAGCTGAATGAACATTTCAAAGTGTTGAGGATCCTATGGCGTTATGATTTGCTTTGATAGGGCCCTCGGTTTGAACCTTACCACTATTACACCAAAGCTTAAACGAGACGTTGGCTTTCTTACATTTCTCTAACTCATTATATCTTGTAATTGCTATCGAAGAATGAGATTGATATACTCGATAGTGTCACTTCGAGGGATGGAGACGTATATGTTCCCCGTAAGAATAAGCAGGACATTGCTGAGTAGATAACAGTGCCTATTTCAGGAATATATCGACTCGTACTGCTTGCTACAAATTCTAAAATACCTTAGTAGTGGCCAAAAATTTCTAGATTACTGTCTCCTGCTGTTGGTATCTGCATGAAACCTACTAACAACAAGCACATTTTCAAGCTTCAGCTGATTCGGCTTCCTCGGAAGTCTTATTGGGCTCAAAAAGAGCTTAGTGAAGGTCCACTAGAAGCGTTACACTGCAGATGTCCCTCGAGCAATACGATATGCAACAAAACAATTGTGATATTTTCCTTCCATCCACCTAAAGCTCTACCTGCGTAAACACACTCATCTCATGTACCCCTCCTCGCACGTGCATCACACTACTTCCCGTCCGCAAGAAGCATCGATAGGCGAGCAGATAACAGCCTTATCTACATAATGACATATCCTCCATCAGCAAACCAACAGCAATACCTGCAATGCACAACCAATTGAAGAAGTGACAAGAGGTTCCGGTGCCTTTTGAATACCACAATGGCGTCATCGTCAATAACGAAAATTTGCTTTGACGATATAGACTTGAATGGTTGCACTCAGGTCTTGCCAAGAAGTTTACTATCCTTGCACACCATCAGCTGCTCTCGTTGCTTTTGCTCTTGACCTGACAAACACAAACCCCCATCTTGAGTCAACACCAAGAGGTACGTACCAATCAACCCCCATGAATTTTCCCTGTTCAGCTTTCCCGTGTCCCAGAGTAATTAAGGACAAGGCCGCCGATGACGGGGCGAGGCTAGGAAGGGAAGCCAAGACAAGCCTCTCTCTCGACAAATCCTCTCATGATCGGGCTAAAAGGCCCAACATCCCAATTTGCATACGAGACTGACTTGCAGATTTTTCTATTCCTTACCTCTGTCCCTGACTATTTTCTATAGAGACAGCACTGCGGCTACCGTCAATAACGTCACTAGACGTTGAGGCCTCTTCAGAGAAGCAGCAATGAGCGCCAGAAACAGCACAGAAGTCAGCCACGGCCGTGGAGGTATGCTTCTCAATGTGACTCAATATGATAAGACTTGCAATTGACATCCAACAGGAGCCGGAAATATTGGAACTGATACCACCCCGTACGTCCTATCCATTCCCATAAAACCCCACGTTGGAGTTCTCCTTTTAATAGATCAGCAGATATGGCGATGGCGAGATTGTCCGCGAAGGAGTAGTTGGGGATCATGGAGATGGGGCTTTCAGCACAGGCAGAGGTGGTGCGGCCAACATTGGATCCCCAAAAGTTGCAGCTACCCAGCGCAAAGACGACATCGCTATCCCAGAGGTAGCTCTTCGACCCAGCATGGAGAACGAGAACTTCCATACTGGACGAGGAGGAGAAGGCAATGTCCATGTTGCAGATTCAAGGGCCCCAAAGCACCCGGAAGGCTTGGCGGATAAGTTGAAGAATAAATTGTTTAAGAAGAAAGTTGCCAAGGAGGAGAAGGCATAGATGGGCTGCACGGACGGTGTGAATATTGGAAAGTACTGAGCTTCGTACGGTTGGGATGAAAGGCACAAACACGGATTCGGTGAAGGTGATGAGAGGGGAGTTAACATGAATTTTTGTGATACCACATTTGTGCTTCTTTCTTGCTCATTGCTTGGAGGTAGGGCTTAGCACATAGAGATAGAGCTTAAGAGCACAAATAATCATATCATCAGTCTGAAAATGGAAGTATGTGAGTGATTCCAGCATACGAAGGAGCTGCCAGAGATATTCACCATCTCGTCTCCCAGAAACCGACAATAACGGCTCCCAGCCCAGACTATGTATTCCCCAATAATTGTCCCAAAACATGTCAAACTCTCAGCCTCGCCCTGCTTTCATTTGATCTTAGGTTTCCCTTGCCAAAACCCACTTCGAGAGCTCCTTTGGAAGCTTATCCTTCTGGAATAGTCGTCGGCAGGGGTCTACCTTAGCGTCCTCTGTCTATCCACCGCGTTCTTGCGCGTCAATATGATATTATTATTTTTGAGTTCAATACAATTCATCTTCTCTACATGAACCCTCTTGACTCTCGCGTGGGATTTTAATGTTCTTCGAGCTTTGCGACGGATTGGTATTCGTTTATCTGCAAGTGTCATCCTGTTCGCGAAGAGCTCCTGGTCGGTACCTGGTCAAAACTTTACCATTCCGTCAGTCAACCTTAGCCGCCGCTCCTTCCTTTCGCAACTCTTGCGACAAGTCAACAATCCATTGATCGCACTCACTGGCAGCAACGCATCTCACTTCTAGTGGGCTACAGTCGCTTTTCGCCACTGAAGCACCCGCCGGTGACGCGCCCACGGATCGCCCTCGAAATTCGACGTGTTATCTATCGTCTTACTTCATCAACAGACCACCAACATGGCACCCAAGCACGGTCTCAGCGCTCTGCAAGCTGAAGAGACTTTAGCAAAGCGCGCGAAGAACTCTGAGACCCCAGCATCTCGTTCAGCGACCCCCGCCGATACGACAGGCAAGGTCCCATTCGCCGTGCATTACCCACAGATGGACTCGAAGAGGTCCCTCTCAAAGAGAGACCAGGACCTTGTAGACCATGCCGACTTTCAAGTTTCGCCCTTTGTCGCCAAAGGCGCAACCAAAGAAGGAGAGCTGGATCAATATTACACGGTCACACCTTTCCAAGAGTGGGAGTCTATGAAGAAGTACAACAATTTCATTAGTAAGTAGCATAGCTTAGACCCCGCGGTACGGGCAGGCTCCCTACTGATACAATATGTCTAGTCCAGGGTGAGGTATACAAAAATAACCACTTTGTGTATGTTCGAGGACAAGACACCCCGAAGGGTGCTATCGAGCGAGACAAGGACTTCTGGGTCGCAAGAATCTTACAGGTCCGAGCGACTAACCCACAACACGTTTACGCGCTAGTAAGTACTGTTTAACATTCGACAAATAGCTTACGGAATGTAATCACTGATAACATAGGTTGCGTGGATGTACTGGCCAGAAGAGCTACCCCCTCCGAAAACTAAAGTATCTGACACTGTGAACTCGACCTCGGGGCAAAGAAAGTATCATGGAAGCCATGAACTCATCGCATCGAATTATATGGAAGTATTGGATGTCCTTTCGTTCGCAGGCAAAGCGGAGGTATATCACTGGGAGGAAGAAGATGACAACCTGCAACACAAATTGTACTGGCGTCAAACATTTTGCAGGGAGACGCAAGAGTTGTCGGTAAGTTCTAAATTTGGTATTTCCAGAACGCGTAGGACTAACACTTTTTCATAGCCAATTCGAGAGCACTGTATTTGTGGAGGTCATTTCAACCCTGAGGTAGCTATGGAGATTTGCGAGAATCCATCTTGTAAGGTTTGGCTCCACGAGGAGTGCTTAATCGACGACATCCTCACAAAGACATATAACAAATTGGTCACAGAAAAGCGTTCAGAGGAACCAGACACAAATGGCACGGCAAAGGCGAACGGAAAGAAAAGCAAAGGCAAAATTTGGAAGGGAAAATTTCAGGCCAAACTCAATTCGGATGATGGACGTACCACTGCGACAATCACAGATATGAGAAATACCGGTACTGGACCAAGAACATGGACGGAGAGAGTGGCGTGTCTAAAGTGCGATACTCTGCTCGAGTGAGGGGCTCGCCTTGAAAACTCTTTCAGCATCTCGACTCACAGATGTTGATGGAATCCTCTGCCAACACACTACATACGTTTTTCCCATTCTCGGCCTGATCCTCTCAAATAATGGATAGGCCAAGCACGCCAAGATTTCGATTTTCGAGTCATTGTGTTCACTTCAGGGAAGCCAGCAATTCTACGGGTCCTTATTAGCGTTCAGCATTTACCCTTCCTCTCCACAACTGCCCTTCACCTGCACATATCTTCCGCTTACATTGGACTCGAACCCGCAATCAATCTCATTATCGTATCGAATTTTCTCTCTATGGGGTTAGGTGGATGACTGACTTTTGGGCGCCTGGGCGCATTATACCCACTATGGGACTTGATGTGTAACACCTTATAACATTATAAACAAATTTTCGCATGTTTTAAGAGCCAATCAAGAGCTGAGAATTGTGAAACTGATTTAAGAGCTTAATGAAAAAAGATCTTTAAATTCTCTTTTTCTGGCCTTGAAATATTTCTATATTTTTTACCCCAAAAAAATTTAACAATATTGCATAAAATTCTTAATTTAAAAATAAGTAGAATTATTTTAGTAAGTATTTTTTTACTGACAATATAATAAATTTTTTTTTGTGGAAAAACTTGACAATAAATATTAAGTTTTAAATTTAATATATAAATTCACATCAAACTACTTGATTATTATACTTATTAATTAAAGTAACTTAAATACCACAAGTTTTCAGCATTTCCACACTTTTACTAGTAAGATTAGCGATTTTATTTTAGGGCATCTACTCACTAATTTTATAAGGCCTTCAGCGTACCTATCCACTAATGACTATAGAGCCTCAGCGTACTCACCCGTAATGACAATAAAGCCTTCAGTATACTCATCCACTAATAACTGCAAAGCCTTTAAATACTTAATAAATTTAGTAAATTACTCGCTATAAAATAGTAGACTATACACTAAAAATTAGCAAGCTATACATTAAAATTTAGTAACTACCCTCACTAATTTTTTAACTTGTTTATTTATTTAATAACCTTTTGGTTTTTTTTAATAAAAATTGAGAAATATTTTATATAAATTAAATACTTTATAAATAAAAGAATTAATATCACTATAAATGTGGCAATACTGAGACATTATTCGAAGCTAATTAGCTCTATTGAACTATCGAAATATTTGAACTTCTAGAAAGCTGTGGTCTTATTGAAAAGAAATCCCTCCCACCTTGTTCTTCTATCTGCCAACGGATTCGTATCTTGAAGAAGACGTCGGTGATGATTTTCTGATGAAAAAAAAAAAGAAAATTGAAACGGAATTAATTATATAACTTCGCTTTCTGAACCTCAATATGATGTGGTGAATCTAACGAAAGCCGGGGAAAGGAACACTTTTGCGTTTCAGAAAATATCATTACTCCATTTTTTCATGCCTGTCTACTCTTTTTAATGAACATAAGTAAGATCGTCTCTCGACCACCTACGATCATATGAGTGTATGCAACATCTTTATGCATCGTCGCCTCCTGGGCAAGTCTTTAAAATGAAACCCAAACGCCAGTACTCATGCTTCATACAAAATTCCATATCATACGAGCATCTCATCTCCATCCTCATCAACCTGCAAACATTTTTCCTTTATTTCAGAAGTAGAAGCCTTCTTCTTCGTGACCATATCAAGAATGCCCGATTTTTTTCGTTGGGAAAGAGGTGGGAAGGTCTTGCTCGCCGGTTCGAGTTTTCCCTTTCCCTCTTTGTCGACCTCCTCAGACTCGGGTCCGGCATCTTTGTCGGTTTTGGTGATCCCCAACAGCATTTCGCTGACTGCTTTCTCGCCTGCTTCGTCACCAGCACCTTCTTCGTCTCCTGCGACACGTCCGTCAAGAGCGAGCTTGCTCCTTCCTAAAGCCCAGATCTGCTCTTCGATAGTGTCCCGGGTGACGAGTCTCACAACTTCTACATCGCGGGTCTGTCCCACTCTGTGCGCTCGGTTCTCTGCTTGGCGATCATCCTGTGGGTTGAAACTGCCGTCAAAAATGATGACTTTGTTCGCGTACATGAGGTTGATCCCAGTTCCACCCGCTTTTGTCGTCAAAAGGAAAGCGGTGATGCTCTCGTCGTCGCGGTAGGTATCAATGAGGGATTGGCGCTCGTCGATCTTGGTGCTACCATCAATGCGTGTGAAAGAGATTAAGGAGGAGTTGAGGACAGCTTCAAGTATGTCAAGAACAAGGGCAAACTGAGAAAAAATAAGGACCCGGTCCCCATTCTTCTTACAACCTTTGACGAGCTCGACCATAGCTGCAACTTTTCCCGAATTGAGCCAAGCGAGATCAGGGATGTCGAAGGATGAAATACAAGGGTAGTCTAAACACCATTGGTGTAGCCAGAAATCCGAACCAGCCTTCATCTCCTCGATGAGATGAGCACGCTTGTGAGAAGCAGGGAAATTAGTTGGGTCTTTCTTGCGGAGAATGTCGGCCATCTTTTCTATCTTTTCATTCGTGAAATGGCGACGGAAAAGTAGCGGGTGAATAGCAGCTTTTCGAAGTTGCATCAAAGGATTGTTCTCATCAGATTTGGGAACTTTGCCACCTTCCACGCGGAGTCGAGCGCGCTCACGGGCTTGATCAAGGTGACCATCGTAGATCTCTTGCTGAGAGGGATGCAAGGAGCAATATTGCACCCGGCATGTTTTCGCTGGCAGGTGCTTCAAAACTTGTGCCTTCTTCCTGCGTAGAACGAACGGGGTAAGCATCGATCTAGCACGCGCAATCCGTTGGGCCGAAAGGAGGGCTGCGTGATCAGCATCTCTTGTAGTGGCTTTAGCCTTGAAAATGAGATTGAGCTGTTCCTCCCGCTCCTTAAAGACATCGGGTAGAATGAAGGCCAGAAGTGCAGCTAACTCTTGGAGGTTATTCTGCAGCGGAGTTCCAGTAAGAAGTAGCTTGAAATTGGCCGGTATGCGGACTAAACCTTGATATCTTTGAGAGTTCAGGTTCTTCAAATAGTGACCCTCATCATAAACCGTCACCTGATGGTCGTTAGAGATTTCATATAAGGCGATTTATCCACTTACGTCTGGCTTGAGCTTTCTCATGAATTTGTTGTCGTCTTTCTTTGCAGCAAGGTCGTATGTTGTCACAATCACATTAAGGCTGTCGCGTCTTTCGAGTATGCTCTCAGCCATCTCTGCTCGCTCCTTTTGCGCTCCTGTAAAGATTTAGTCTAGATAGTAATGGATAAATAAGCGCTGAACGTACCATAGTAAGGCTCAACGACCAATTTAGGAGCAAACTTCGGAAACTCTCTAAGCCAGTTTTCCAATGTCGATCCAGGGCATACAACAAGATGAGGTCCGTTATTTCCGGTCTCGACCAAATGCGATAGAAGTGCAATGACCTGACAAGTCTTTCCAAGACCCATCTCATCTGCCAAAATGCCACTCAGCTTGTTCCTGTACATTAAAGCAAGCCAATTCAGACCAACGACCTGGTAGTCTTTTAGTACACAATCTTCGGCCATAATGTCTGGCTTCTTCAGGTAGTTGGCGGTTCCCCGTTTCCTTGTAGTGGTTACGACACGAACTTCATCATCGACTGCATCGCCATTGACAGACACTGCACCACTGCTGGGAGACCCGATACCCGAATCACGCTGAGATGTTGAATCGTCTTCAAACGAGGTCATCTCAAGCTCGCCATCCTTGGCAGCTCCAAAGACATCAAATCCCCATTTGGCCATCTCTTCAGCCAGCGGCTTACCTAACTCTTCACATCTGGTGACCAGGGCATCGATGGCCTCATAACCAATGAACATGTTTTCAGCAGTCTCCACGATCTTCTCTCCGATAGGGGCTCTGGTGCTCTTCTTTCCACCCTTCAATGGAGCTGGATTGGCGACATTTCTGGCTACATCGAGGCTTCTAAAGGGACGAGCAGCAATCATGAGCTCAGCATTGGCAGTGGTGGTGTTTGTAAGTTCTACTAGGTCCTGCACTTTGCATGTATTCAAGTATTTTAAAACGCGGGCTTCCAACTCAGGGTCCTCCTCGGACTCTGTGGCAACACCGGAGTCTGAGTCGTAGAACTCGTTGAGGGATGCAGCAGGAGACGCCACAGCGGGTTTGAGGGGGGATGAAAAGTGGGGTATAGAAGGTGATGAAGGATTTCTGCGACCTTGAATGAGCTTCCTCTTCGGCTTTGGAGGTGGCGTTGCTTGGGTAGCTTGTTTGGGAGCTTGGACTTGTGTGGAGGCGTATCGATCCTTGATTGAAACGATGGGTGCGTTCAGCCCTCGCTTCATCTGGGGTTCCAATTTCTTTGTAGGTCCAGAACTTTCCATCTCGTCTTCATCTGGAATGACAATTGGACCTGATGAGCCGATCAACACAGCTGCGTCGTCCATGCTGCCTCTGCAAGTCAACAAAGCGTTCTGCGCAGAGAGAACAGATAAGTTTGGGTATATCATTCTGAGCCTTGTAATTTTGTCTCGTAGGTTGGGATCAGATACTGAATCTAAATTAATGTCCTGAACTGGGCTGGCTCTCTCTGGCTTCGCCTGGATAGAAGGTTTCTTGCTGCTGCCATAGCCCATTGACATAGAGTCCGCTGAAAATGTAGCCTTGGGACCAACACTCGAAGAAGTTGCTGTAGCATGTCGGTTCTTGATGTCGTATACTGAACCTCCATACATTTTGCCTTTCTCCGGAGCCTTGTAGGCTGCATTTGAGACAATACTTTGAAATTTGGCGTTTCCATTGGCAGCAGATGACCCGAAATGGGGGGAGGGCCCGAAAGAGCTATGGGCGCTCTTGGATGCGAAGGTTGTGGGCTTGATATTGGCGCTGTTGGGAATATCATCATCAGAGCTACCACCTTGGAACGTAGGACCATCATCATCGTCGTCGATAGTGATGTAATTTTTGGTTGGGAATGGCTTCGTTTTGATCCCATATGGAGGTTTATATGCAGTGCCAGCAGGCGCCATACTCATAGCCAAGTTGGGCCTTTGTGGTACAGCTTGGAAGTGCTTTGGAGCATTGTTTTGGATGTGCTTGGGTGAATCGTTGTCTTTGCCTCGAAGCGGCGAAGACGCTGGAACCTGAACAGTAGAGTTGCGGGCAGCAGACGGGCTCGAAAATGGTTGAGTCGATCTATCGAGAATTTGCGTAGGCTGGGTCTCATATCTGCCATTTGCCGGAGTGTCAGGTATGTAGCCCTCAAAGAGATCATCTCCATCATCGGCGTCAGAGTTGTAAGCATTGGTATTGCTTGCGGAATTATTCGTAGAATTTGAATAACCATTTGTAGTGCGCTGTCTCTTTACCGCTGGGGAGTCGGGCACAAGGGAAACCGGTTTGCTGCTGAAGTTGAACGCCATTTTGTGCCCTATGTCCAGTCGAGGTGTCGAGGGGGAAAGAGGAGTCGCAAGATTGATCGAGTGCTCAAAAAAAGTAGCTGCTTGTGAATTATCGGCCACCAAAAAAAGGTAAAATCATGAGTGAATAGAAGGCCTCGTCCTTCTCAAGTCGTCCCGAGCCTTGGGTACTTTCGCAGAATAATCGACACAATGGAATGGTCAAGCAAGTGTCTGTTTAGTACAGAATTGAAGAACTGCCCACAGAAAGCTTGTGTCGGTGTAGCTAAGTTGTTGTGGTTTCTCAAGGGTTGACCTTTCTTCGAGGTATTCAGAGGAGGTTAATCGCCCAAAAGTTAATCGAAGTCCTAGTCCAACTTTACGCGACCGCGTCTCATTCACCACGAGATCAGCTCTCAATCCGTACAGTACACAAAACAAACCCTCATACCCGCCTAACATCATGACGACCCGAAGAATTGTATCAAATGAGAAGACCGAGTTAGGAAAGGACAACAAGAATGACTTCCGACCTTCTGAGGGAGAGAAGAGCAATATTGCACCTGCTGTTCCAGCGTGAGCAGAGGTTCAAGTCACATGAGTATGAAGAAGACACTGATGGTCATTATAGACATGTGATATATAAGTTACTGGGCTTCACTCTTGCTATGATCGTTGGTCCCATCGGATCGTATTTCCTGACCGTGAATACCATATTTGGAGGTGGGTTTTCTACCATTTCCCCCCGAACATTTCATAATAGTGCCTAGGAAACTCAACGTACGCAGGCGCAACGGCAGCGATCATGGCCAATGTAGTATTAGTAGGATACGTTATTGTTGCTATGAAGGAGGATCAGACTGATGCTATAGAGGCAGCGGAAAAGGAGAAAAAGAAATTGTAATATAACCAATATCTTACAGCAATAGACGTCATGGAGTCTGGAACGGGGGCAAACATCGCCCAAGTCAATTTGATCTTAGGACACTATAGAAGTACTGATGGTGGGACGCTACTTGATTTTTTTGCTTCAAGATACAATTTCAATTTTGAGCCTCATCCAACGAATAGACGCAGCATCATATATCCTGATTTGAGATAAGCTATGGACAGAGAAGTATCTACCGCACATTCAACGGCCATGGCCGTCTTTGGGACGATGGTGTGGTAATGAGATCAAATCCATAGTACGCCATCCACGTAGACCGAGCTCCTCATCATTGATTACAACCTTCGGTCTGAAAACCGCCTCGCAAACGTCATTAAAAGTTTAAGTCGCTCCCAGGTATTTCACCGCAAATTCTCAGAATTACACCTTTAATCCACAATGATGTGTCAATTTGTGTTCAACACTCATGAATTTTTGCTGAACCGTTTCCCGAACCAACTCTTGCGCTTCTCCCCTTGCGATGGTCGCGGTATTTCGGTCACCTTTGACCCAACATTTCCACTTGCTGCGCCGAGCTTGGTAGGGACTCTGGGCCCTGCAGACTCTTTCCGAGGAAGAGGGGGTGGAGTTTGACTTGGATAACCATTTCCTTGTCGCTGCGCTCCTTTTGAGCCGTATTGTTCATTGATACCACTTCCGGGTGGTAAATACTGAGGAGTGCTTCCAAACCCACTGAATCCGTACGTCTCACTGGGCTCCTTAGGAGCAAGAGCCGCTATACGATCAACAGAACTGTTCTCACTGCTTGGATCAGTTGAGTACCCTGCAGGATCTGCCGAACTACCACTTCCTGAGGCCGTGGTGACTGTTTCGTAGGACTGCTGATTTCCTGGCACAGGGTAAACACCTTGGTTGCCATTGGAATGCGGTTCCGACGCCGTTCGGGGATATCGTGCTCGATTAGGATAGTACCCATTACTCGGCCCTGCATTATCTACGGTATTATAGTAGCTGTCAGGTCTCGTCATTCCATTCGATCTGCCGTCCATATAGGTGCTTTCAGGCCTGTAGGATTGAGAACGTCCTCCTCCATAATAGCCATTCTGGGGAAATCGAGGTCGATCATCTGTAGTCACTTGCGTACCTGGAGTTGCGTTAGTCTCTTCTTATTCGGGGCGGCTAAGATAACATAATGGGGGGATCTCGCGAAGTGATGGCGGTAGATTGCCAAGACTGTGGCTTTGGCACTAGCCATGCGCGATTTCTTGAAATTCCATATTTTTCTTGAATTTGCCTACAACGCGCGGCGCAATTCGATGTTTCACAGTCCTACCCACACCAACCCACGAGTTCCCGTACCAGCTGTAGAAATGGAATTCGAAGCGCCAATAGTTATCCCAACATGAAGAGACAGAAAGGGATATTCAATTTGAGGAGAGGGTAGCATACCTCCAAAGTAACTACTTCGACGATTGAAATTTGATGCTGAATCCGCGGACTCTGTATTTGCGAAAGATATGTTAGCAACTTCTCTACGACAAAGCGTCTTCAAATTTGAAGATTAAGGAGGTCTGACCAGTGCGTATGTATGATTTTCGCGAGTAATTACCATCGATAGCTGCTTCGAAAGCTCGAATTGTGTCAAGCGGTCTTTCCCAGCGGCTTCGTGTAGGATTCGATCGATCAGGGTCGGCTATTGAGAGGAGAATGTATCAGCTTTGGTTGCCTTTTAGCTGGAAGGATTGATATGACGCACCTATTGGATTTCCTTGACTATCTCGATGTTGGATTGCTCGAATAGGTGCCAACGACGACTTTACTCCACTTGCAACGGCAGCTATGATGAATGTCAGTCTCGAAAGCAGTGCAGACGTTGCAACAAATGAAGCCCTGACAGGGTTAAACTCACATGGTTCTGCCTCTGTAATTGCCATCGATGGATCAGCCTTTGTGGTCAATCTGCGCGATTGCTTCTCTTCATGTGTCTCGTGAAGGTTCTGACCACTGCCACTACTCTTATGCGAATGGTTCGACCGAAAGCTGAAGGAGGATTTTGCGCGCTCTCGTTGTGCAGGTCTCTGCTGTTGATAGCCCGCAGGCGTTGGTAATGGGTGATTAGAAGCCATCGGGACCTAAGCTCGAATACGATATTAAAGTATTGCCAGTGGGTCACAGTGACTTTGTTCTCTCAGGGTCGGCGCCGCACGCGTTGCTGTAAACGATGGTGGTTCTTCCTTATCGTGAAACCGAGCTTGCTGGGGAAGTTTGATATCGATAGCGGTGGAGCCTCTCCAAATTTCGGGTGGCTAGGACAGGACGGGCGATCATTAAGGGTCCGTTTGCTTCGTAGCTGAAGACGTTTCCGCAAGTGTGCGATGAAATGAAATTGGTACGTGTGCAGTGGAGTGAGGCAAGGCACTGTAGTTTTGGATGGGATGGGATGGGATGATTTCAAAAAGGGAATAATAAAATGTTGAGGCTGGAAAACGGGTAGCCAGCCAATGAATAAATTTCTTGGAAACGAGTGCGTGGTTCGAATCAAGTCGATTAAATGAAATTAAAAACGATTGAAGAGTTCCTGCATTCCCAGATGTTTTTCTTTGTTCTTCGAGGAAGTCAAGAAAGATTGAGTGAAGGTGGGAAGCTGTCTGTTAAAGGTAATACGCAACATTCGTATCGACATTATCCATGATACGCAAGCTGATCGCAGCAGCAACCCTGATTGGAGGCTAGCGGACCTACTAGTTAGTAGCATTCGCCCTTCTTTTCCCCTCAAGTTTTGGGACCAGTTTTTAGAAGTCCATTATTATCAAGTCTTACCTTAGCTTGGTACAGCCACTCACGTACTTGACTAATAAATCTCATTAATGTGCTCAAGATCTGTGGCTATTTGGGGAACACTTCGTAGGTACTCTCCTTATATATTGAACATTGTGGGCTTGGAAGACAACGATCTCCGGGAGTCATTTCTCTGTTGCGCATGCGTATATCAAGTTCCAGCGCATCAGTGCCCTGAGACTGCCAAAAACCTGTTGCTGTGCCTGCAAAGTTCATGGTTGAGAGTTAATCATTCCACCCATTCGTCAGTCGACGCAGCGAAGTCAAATCCGGACATCCCGGATTTTGCATGGGTGATTGGGCCAACCATGATAGCCCATCAACGACATTGTTCTAACTCCCGAAAACCCTTTGATCACACGTGCATATCCCTCCTGCTCTATTATCGGCCTACGGAAACTATATGTAACCGTCTGGAGGGTATTTTCCGTTTCTGGCCGACGTGTATAAAATTCCCACAGGATTACAGATGCTCCTCTTTCAAGAGGTATTCAAGAAATGTTTCAGTCAATATTTTCAAATACTAGCCCAAGAAGTTGCGGAATACCATTATGATATTATTGAGAACAAGCCGGAAGCGTTGTCAAATCGGCGATAGGCAATGTCAGCTTTGCTATCACACATCGAATCTTGATTTTATCAGGATCGCTAATACAACTCGAGATCAAAAGAGGGATAAAGAGGTCGGATGCACTTTGATGAAAACACATGGCTTAAGGTCCCGGTTTTCAAGGTCCATAATTGGGCATCTGCAGTTGATATATAGCAAAGGCCATAGCAGCGTAGTCATCCCTAGGACTCAGCAGCCTCCTTCACATCACTTTCTCATCATGGTACAAACATTATGATTGGTATTTGCTTTATTCGAATGCTGACCAGCAAGGTTATGCACTTATCCCTGCTCCATCGCAGTGATTGAATGCTGGCATGTCATTCATTTCCTTTCCATGCTACCAACTCCAAACCACCCTCCTATATCGAAGATGGATACAACATAACTCGAACGGATGCGCCAAAGGACTTGGGAGGAAGGTTGTGTCTGAATTGTGCTCGTACTACTCCGGAGTTGCCTTCTCATTGTTAGCTGTAATATTCCATATGCAATCTCTAGTGGCATACCATGTGGCCTGGTAATCTTGCCCCAGATGACCCTGATCTTTGATCCCCTAACCTCTCTTTGCGCACGGTAAACGAAAGCGACCTTCTTTCCGAGGTAGAAGCTGTAAGCCCGTCAGCACCTCCCTTACTTGAGTACAGGGACAGTCCAGCGTACTTTGCTGCCTTGGTATCATCCACACCCTCGATCTTGATCAAGCTCGTGCCTGGATTGGTGTTGCGCTTGCCGCGTTGGTAGCTCACATGACGACCCCTGGAAGAGAGAAACCTGTCAGCGCTTTCCCCTCCCAGTTGAAACCAGTTTCTCATTTTCTGCCAATGAATCCTTCATGCCTTCTCGCTCCTATGGCTCGAAGGCCTTCCTCCTCCATATCAATCCGCGGCGATTTGTATGGGGAATTACTCACTTGACATAGACTAGGATGAAAGTCAGCATCATAGTCATAATTGAATTGGAAATTGAATCAACGCTGAGTAACAGACAGAGAACCGCAGCTCTGCTGCTGCATCGATTCGTCTTCTAATCTGTGGATGGAGAAAGAAAAAGAAAACTCACGTCGGTGACCAGCTTCTGAAGGCATATTGAGTGTAATCTCCCAAGCTTTTACTAGTATCGAGAGACGTAGGAAAAGGAATCAACGACACGTCCTAAGAAAAGGGCTTCGTTGAAAAGATGGATTGTCGAATTCGTCGTTGTCGTTGGTTTTCTTGATCAATTCACAAATGTGTGGGAGAAAGCGTAGCGAGATACTACGCTGAATATGATCTAGCGCCGGGAGACCAATAATCACGTGAGCAAGGTTTAAAGTCAAGTTGAGGCTGGAACTTGAATGTTTGCAAAAATTTTCCCACCTCTCAGCGGATGTCCGGTGCATCTTCCCAAGCTGAACAGCTGACAAGTCGATCGTAGCCTGTCTAGCAACGGCTGAAGCTACTTGTCTAAGGCTTGTCTAGTCATGGAATGCCTTCTCCTACTTCAATCAAAAGAATGCTCAAGGTTTTGCATTTCGCATGATTTTGATATCAAGAGGCCTACAAACAAAGTCACTATCCTATGAAAGTCTATCGGATCTATTAAATCACGTCACAACTTCTGGCGTTCCCTATAATTCCCCTCTCTCCTACCCAGACGAGGTGATAGATACAAAGAACTAGGGTTGACTAATTTGTAGATTTATGAGTTACTGTGATTAGAAAGAAGATGGAATTGCGTTGACGCAAAGTGCTTTATAATCGGCTCCACGGTGGATTCTTAAATCCACGCTTTGGCCCTCCAAAAGAATAGATTTGTGAACTCGTTTGTTATATGTAAGTATAACACTGACCCTCTGGTGCTCGAAAAGTCTTGGAAACATCCTCCCTCTGTTGTGTTTGCAGTCCTGAAACAATCATCTCCTTCCCAGAGGTCGATGCGAGAAACAGAGCTGGAACCACCGGAGAAGTTTCGTAGTTCGCTAGAGCAGACTCGCTTTGCTATCTCAGCGGGGTTACCACCGACCTACAAAGGCCGACTTTACTCAACATTTTCGAAGTGCTTTTCTCCCACACAATCACCTTTCTCCTGAGATTATCCATTAACCCGTCTCCTCTCTATCTGGATCGACCCTCAGATAGACTCACTATTTCTCCACCATGGCTGACACAATGATCAAGCCTGAAGAGGCTGCAAATGCTGGGTGAGCGCCTATTTTCTTGACGATCTACGTCACTTGAAGTTGATACCCTTCAACGGCAAAATTGTCGCAATGGACCCCCAGACCTCGCAAAGTTCTAGGAACCTACTTGGAAGCTGTGGGATGTTTCGAGTGATGGCTTCTGAGAATTTCCCTACCTGCGTGTTTCCTCAATTTTTCTACAAAAGCTAATAACTGACGTGTGATTACCCCGCCAGATCTATTGAGTTGAAGGAGAACACAGTGATCATTGTTTTGGGAGCATCCGGTGATCTTGCAAAGAAGAAAACAGTAAGCGGACTGCCCGATGTCTTTCCATCAACTGGGCTAATCTCACCGATCATAGTTTCCCGCCCTCTTCGGTCTTGTATGTCATGTCGGGCATCCCGCAATCTCAGACCACTGACCAATCATCCGATAGTACCGTAACCAGTTCCTGCCGAAAGATATCAAGATCATTGGGTATGCCAGAACCAAGATGGACCACGAGGAATTTCTCAAGCGGGTCAAGTCCTACATAAAGACGCCGACGAAGGACATGGAGCAACAGCTGCAGGAGTTTTGCGATGTTTGCACATATGTGTCTGGGCAATATGACAAAGATGAATCTTTTGTTGAGTTACGGAAACATCTCGAAGAGCTTGAGAAAGGTCGGAAGGAGGCGAACCGTATCTTCTATATGGCTTTGCCACCTAGCGTCTTTACCACGGTATCACAGCACCTGAAGAAGAACTGCTACCCGGAAACGGGTATTGCAAGAATTATCGTCTGTCATAACCCATATTTTCTTTCTTGCAAGATTCCTGACCCAATTTTTATAGGTCGAGAAACCATTCGGAAAGGATCTTGCCAGTTCTCGAGAGCTGCAGAAAGCATTGGAGCCCAACTGGAAGGAGGAAGAGATTTTCCGTATTGATCATTACCTGGGAAAGGAGATGGTAAAGAACATCTTGATCCTGCGGTTTGGTAATGAGTTCTTTGGAGCGACATGGAACCGTAATCACATCGATAACGTGCAGATCTCTTTTAAGGAGCCTTTCGGTACTGAAGGGCGTGGTGGATACTTTGACGAGTTTGGAATCATTCGGGATGTCATGCAAAATCATCTGTTGCAAGTCTTGACCCTTCTTGCCATGGAGCGACCAATTTCATTCTCCGCAGAAGACGTCCGTGATGAAAAAGTTCGAGTTCTGCGCGGAATTCCTGCCATTGAACCAAAGAACGTCATTATCGGCCAATACGGGAAGTCATTAGATGGGAACAAGCCCTCATACAAAGAGGATGATACGGTGCCAAAAGACTCTAGATGCCCGACTTTCTGCGCGATGGTGGCGTTCATCAAAAACGAACGATGGGATGGTGTGCCATTTATCATGAAAGCTGGCAAGGCACTAAATGAGCAAAAGACGGAGATCCGAATCCAGTTTAAAGATGTCACTTCCGGTATTTTCAAGGACATTCCCAGAAACGAGCTTGTTATGCGAATCCAGCCAAACGAGAGCGTTTACATCAAGATGAACTCCAAACTACCAGGGTTAAGCATGCAGACAGTAGTTACCGAACTCGACTTGACCTATCGACGAAGATTCTCCGACCTCAAAATTCCAGAAGCATACGAATCACTCATTCTTGACGCTCTCAAGGGCGATCACTCCAATTTCGTTCGTGACGATGAGTTAGATGCCAGTTGGAGGATCTTCACACCTCTCCTTCACTACCTCGACGACAACAAGGAAATTATCCCTATGGAATACCCATACGGTAAGTCATCATATCATTTCCAGGATCAAAGATACTAATAATTGATAAAAAGGCTCTCGCGGACCTGCTGTTCTTGACGACTTCACTTCATCCTACGGCTACAAATTCAGTGACGCAGCCGGATACCAGTGGCCAACAACGCAGACCTCACCAAACAAGCTGTAAGTATCACTAGGCCTAGGTTGATGAATGATAGAGATTAGAAAAAATGAATGTTAAGAGATTCCTCTACTTATAGTGGGTGATAATCCTCGGCTCGATCCACTGCACAAATTTCCTCATCTAATGACTAAATAATATTCGTTGCTTTTTGGCTTTTCCAATGCATGACTCAACTTTCATGGCGGTTTCTGGGGCTGGCTTGTTCTTGGCTTTTCTTTGCGCGGGCGTAATTGAAAATGCGACACCATGAAATGAATGGGTGGATGAGAGGTACATAAAAACTTCATGAAATGTGCAATCAACTTACATTTTGACTTCGGCGTCCTTGAATGTTACGAGTGCGCTGAATCATCAATTCCTGACATATCGACCCACTTCACGGAATCATAGACAATTTGGTGGTAATCGCAAAGTTGTTGATGATATAAGGGGAAGTTGGCATATATCTCCCGATGAAGCGTTTGCTGGCTACACCTGGCTGACTTAAGACACTGCATCCATCATGAAACATCCCGCTTTCAACAGTCGTCACTGCAGTAGTCACTGCTCAAATTATTCCACAAAGAACAACACAGCATCTTGATTTAAGACTATCATGTATACCAAGTTTTCAACTTTCTCTTCCTCCTTCAACCACAATTTCTCTTCTTCTGATATTTTAGGCATCCCCCATCTTATAAATCTGCACCGAAACCAGAGCTTCCAATGTCAGTCTACTCCCAAGCAACAGGGTCACTCCCCCCCAGCATACTCCCGACTCAGCCCGCCTCCCCCAGCCTACATTTCGCACAGAACAGGATGGCAGCAGCCACAACAGCCAGCTCCTCAGCAACCACAAGCGATCCCACAACCACAATATCCCCAACCGGACCCAACCTTCCCGAATATACCAGTGGAATGGATTGCACCTAATCAAAATCTCCAGCAATTCCCTGGCATGCAACAGCCGGCAATTCCATTAGGTCAGCAATTCATCATGCCAGGAATGCCACCACAGGCTGTGGTGCCTGGAATACAGCCACAATTCCCTCCGCACTTCCCTCTACAGTTCCCTCCCCATTGGCTTCCGCAAGTTGCGTTGCCTCCGGTGATGTTCTCTGGAACGCCTCCGCCATTTTTCATTCCTGCTCAGCAGATGCCACCAAATCCCTATCTTTGGGGGGCTAATGCCGGGTATAGACAATGAAGAAACGAGTAGTCCTCGACGCGTCCAGATGGATATGCCAGTGCGACTTTGGTGTTGTCAGATCTTGTAAGTTTTGTTGCAGAGTCTATTTGGTTTTGCTTGCCTCGTTGAGTTGTAGTCGGAAGATGTAGTGTTGGTTGGGTAAATTTTTGGGACAATAAAAGGTGCTGTTGGAAGATATTTTAACCCTTACCTAGATGTTTGGGCGAGAGTGGGAGCGATGGTTATAGAGCGAGATACAATGCAATACAATTGAACTTTGAACCCACGATTAACTTCCTCTGTGAAATTCAGATCTGTGACATTGGCTCTATTATTATATTAACTTATACTCAGAGCTTAATTACACGCGAGTGACACGCTATCACAATTATGGCTACCTCATACCAAAACGACGAAAATATTCCGTGGTCTATCGCCCAAGTAAGTGCTAGTTGTAAATTGCATTAGTTGACAATCGGATGCTTGCATATAACAAAGGAAGATTGCCTAGATTGGTGAGAATATCGACCGCCAAGAAGCAGAATAAGATCCATCCGATGTCAAGAGGAACGATAGGCAATACTATCGGAGGTTTGCTACCATATTGCCTTTATAAGGAGCTGCGGCAGCAAGGTGGTGCAGCGGACCAAGTAGCCGCGGCCATGTTAGTCGTGCCTAGCATAGAAGTTTACCGTATAGGGGAAGTTGGACGGCACGAGAGGCAAAATTTGAAAATAGGCGCGTGGAAAAGGATCAACACCGACGTTAACATTGCTGCTCGAAGACCAATCTAGAAGGAGAGAGACATGGAGAGGACATGAGTAACTCCGAGCAAACGTTGCCGTGAAACACGGATTGCATATAAGAAATGAGCTTGCTGGCCTCTTCCCTGCGGCCTCATCGCGATTAATTTCTGCGAACTCACTAGAGTCGCTCTTTTGAAATTGAGAGAAAGTTGCGATGCCTACACATAGAACCAACAATCTCTCTTTGGAGGTCGAGACTAGTACCTCGGGATGCGCAAGGAAGAAAAACAGGCTGATCAGACATCAGATCAGAGAAACTTGAGACGATATAACAAGGTTGTTTCAGAGATTTTGGAAATGGAATAAATAACTGCCGCAGATGACTTGCATACGAGCTGCATGCAGTCGACTTCCTCTCTCTGCAGCAGCAGCAGCAGCAAAGGAGTTGATGCCAGATTGTTCCTGCATGGAGCAACGATCCAGGATCGCTGAATGCTTGAATCGATGTTACAGAAAGTTTAAAGGTTACTAACTAGCAATAGCAGTAGCAGTAGCAGTAGTAATAGCAATAGCAATAGCAATAGCAATAGCAACCCTTAATGTCTTGGCGGTGATCTCTCATCGCTGAGAGCCTGAGGGCTTTTTATATTGATCTTCGGACCTCGCACCGAGTAAGCCTCTCAAATTGAGAGACATCCTCAATTCACTTTCCAGTCGCCACCTCTTCTCTGCGCCCTTTCCACTCTTCAACGGTCTCTTCCCTATCGACGGAGATTAATGCACCGAATTTGCATTTTATCGTGCATGACAACGGCGTTGGTAGTCACATTAGCATAGCCATAGTGCTATGGCAGCACCCGCTTTAGCGGGCATGCTACTCTAAGTCATTGGTGGCCCTGTGTCCGCCCATCTTCTTAGAGAAGGCTTCTAGAAGGATGCTGTGCCAGCCGTTTTCGCGTCCCCTGAACACTGTGAGATCTGACTCGTCACAACTTAATGAGGAATCGAAGCCGGAAAGATTACAACGGCTTCCTGCGTCCCAGAACAGAATTCTGCAGGAGAAGAAACCGGCCGTTGAGGATATGCATCTCAATTTTACTCTCTGCAGCATGCACGTCGATGCTTCGAGGTTGAGGGAGCATAGGAGCATCAGTTGGTGGCGCACAATTGTCTTAGAATGGGAGACTCTTGTTGGAGGGCAGGCCAGGAACTCTAGTCTCAGTGATTTTGTTGGTGCCCGGAACGATTGACGATCGATGGAGAATTCAAGCGTAATGATAGACAGGGTTGGCCCCTTTTAATTACGACCCGGCCAGTACAAGAGTAGCCTCGTACAGTAATCGGCGGGAGGTCTGTTCTCCCCTTATATATTCTCCTGTACGGCCTATAGTCGACGGTCTATGGTCTACGGTATACGGTCTACAGTCTACTTCAATAGAAACATTTTCTCGCCGCAGGCTCGCATCTTCCAACCTTCTTGTCCTCCCGCACTTCTCTCGTTTATACCCCATATTATATCTATAAATAAATCTCAAACAGGAAATCTCCTGTCTCGACACGTTCTGCAGCGGCGAGGAGGATTCCAAAAGCCGGTTCTCTGTCGCTGACGCACCCATTCCTCCAACTCGCAAAAGACGGTGCAATGGCAGAGAAACCAGCAATTCTCATTATTGGTGGATTGGGTTACATTGGGCGTTTTTTGGCTCTGCATATCCATCAAAATAATTCGGCGTCTGAGGTTCGGATCGTGGATAAAGTGCTCCCGCAATTAGCATGGCTGGCACCGGAGTTCGAGGAGGCATGTTCGAAGAACAAGTTTATGCAAGCCGACGCCAGTAAAGAGCGTGAGTTCTCACTCCCGGTATGCGCAATGGCTTATGTCTTGCGCTGGTGATCATCTTATGTGTTCTGACAATCATTTCCGGTTCAGAATCCCTCCCCCGCATATTCGACCGCTCCAATGGCAAGCAATGGGACTATGTTTTCAACTGCGGGGGCGAAACGAGATATTCACAAGAAGACGAGGTTTATAAGGTGCGCTCATTGGCCTTGAGTGTAGCTGTTGGCAAGGAAGCCGCGAAGAGGGGCGTCAAGGCGTTTGTGGAGTTGAGTACGGGAATGGTATACAAGCCCGATTCGCAACCCAGCAAGGAGGGCGACAAACTGAAGCCATGGAGCAAGATTGCAGTCTTCAAGTTAGAAGCGGAGGAGGAGTTGTCAAAAATTGATGGGTAAGTCGAAGCGGTTCTCAGAACTAGGGAGCCGTCGGAGCTCTTCAGTCATCACCTCACAATTATCCCAATATCGCGTACTGACCTGCATTATAGGTTGAATCTCATTATAGCACGACTCGCCCACGTCTATGGCGACTATTCTTCCCAATCCGTCGCAACAGCATTATCTCTTGCAAGAGTGTATCAACACCTGGATGAAGAAATGAAATGGCTCTGGACGAAAGAGCTCAAATATAACACGGTACACATCTCCGACGTCACGCGAGCATTATGGGCCATTGTGGATTGGTATGCGGTTAAGAAACAACCCAATTGGGACTCGAAGAGCATGGGTAAAATACCAACCTTCAATATTGTTGACAAGGGCCAAACATCGCAAGGAACAATGGCTGAGATCATTGGCCAGCTCTTTGGCATCAAGACTGGTTTTCAAGGACAGTTAATTAGCACCTTTGCAAGGCTGAACATGGACAGTGTTGTGGACGATGTCAACGATGAGGTTTTGGGTCCATGGGCGGAACTACTTGAGGATGCTGGCATTACCAGACCTGGTCCTTTGACTCCCTTCATGGAGAAGGAATTGCTGAAAGATACGGATCTGAGTATGGATGGTTCCCGGCTGGAGAAGGTGCTGGGATTCCACTACGAAAAGCCGAAGATCACGAAGGAGTTGGTACAGGAAATGATTGGCAGCTACACAAGGATTGGATGGTGGCCAGTCAAGAAAGACTGAATAATGGACGGACAATAATCTGGGCCGGAGTTTGATGAAGGATTATGGATTGGGAGACGAACACGCAAGATGAAAATCAACACCAAAACGAACGAATAACGATGACGAGCCACGGACGCAAAAAGATTGATACCATTCGATTGAGCATTTCCACCGCGAAAATATTTCCTTGAACGTCTTGCATTGGGGATCCCTCAGCTGTATGTGTAACATTGAACCTTTTTTTATTATTTTTTTTTATTTGTATCAATAAGGGCATTTCTTGACGCTTGCCATGCCACGTACGATTTTACTTAATACTTTCTGTAGCAGATTAATACACAATAATATTCTATTTTACATTTCCAATTTCATCATCGCGTCTTACTTTCGTGAATGGGGAGAGAGATGTAGTGCAAGAACATCGAATCTTGAGGGAATACACAGTCGGGAAATTTCTGGATTTCTGTCCGGTAGACTCGAGAATTGGATGATGGCTACCCCTAATCTAATGCTACCGCTTCATCGAGTTGATCATCTCCTGATGTGTTGCTTTGTCCTTATTGGCTTCTGTCAACGGCCCAATACTCCTCAAGTCCCCTACAACGTCTTTCGCCTTCCCAAAATACACCTCCTGCAACAGATTCCGCATCTTCAACTCCATATCCTCCACCAACTTGCCGATATTCGCAATATGTGATGTATCGTCATCAACAGGGAGATCACTCTCAATCTGCCGTGTCATATTTCCACTCAAGTCCATCTCACCAAGCTGCTCGCTACCCGTTGACAAATGCAGAATAACCGTGCTTGTAAGCTTGTAATGTGCAGTGCGAGCCCGATCAACAGCCTCAAACACATGAATCGAGTCCCAAGTCCCCTGACTCTTTCCCGCCGGCGCCGCGACTAATCTCCATCAGCATCTATCCCATTCAGCATCATGTGGAAAAAATACCTTTCTTCAAAAGGACAACCCCCGCAAACCCATCATCTAAATTCCAAAAATAGACGCTAGAAACACCACCCTCATAATACAATTCTCTATACACATCAAACGCCTCATTGGCTCTGACCTCCATCGTCCTTACTCTCTCACTAGGCACTGCGCCTTCACCCGCACCTTCATTGTTTCCCTGGTCGTCGACACCTCCGGCGCCGCTGCCTCCAAGCGGGGTCTCGAATTCGCCGGACCAAGGCGAGCGGTAGGAATCACCGTCTCGATTGTAATCGCAGAGGAGATAGTCGCGGCCAGTCTTTCGACATCGGGCAATAGTTAAAGGTTGGTCGACGGAGGAGAGGAGATCCTCTGTTAGGGAAGGGACGAGGGAGATGAGAGAGTCGAGGTGTTGAGATGTATGTTTAGGATCTAGGCGACGAAGGAGGTCGCTACGGGTTGTGTTAAGATTATTATTCAAACGACCTAGATGTGTTGAAACTTACAGCGCACTGTCAAATTGATCAACTTCTGACATTTTGAATGCGTTGGGTGTGAAGTATTAACGTTGTGACGAAGCATTAAGCTCTTGGAGGGGTTGATGTTTGAGGCGTAGCGAGGTTCTAGCGCCGGGATTCCCTTCATATTATCACAAGTCACAAATATTCATGAAAAGGCTTTACACATTAACAAAATTTTACAGCTATGCTCCAGTTCTCCAAATGCAATCGACAGCCATGCACCAACCGCCAATGCTGAAAGAGCAGAGTAACTCCGTATCCCCATGATCTGTACAAGGTAAATATTAATTACTCAAATCTCCATCTCGGAACCTGAATCCTCAGCATAACCATTTATGCGCTTTGCTCTCCTATCTCGTCTTGATGGACTATCGACAGTCTCATCAGGGCCGGGAATACTGGGATGCTCCTTCTCATATTGGGCTCGAAAGGCAAGTGCTTCCTTATCCCACTCCGTTGCCTTCACAGTAAATTCTGCCAAGGCAGCGTTGTAAGCTGTCTTCTGAGCATCCGCATTCTCGATGTAAGGTTTCTTCACATCTTCGGGTGCTTCTTTCCACATCTTTGTGACCATTTTCTTGACCTCGTTAGGAATTGGCTTTCCTTTTCCTGGTCTTCGTCCTTCCTCACACTTTCTTTTTGCTTCCTCCCATTTATCTTTGCTGTACATGCGGTACGGATTCGCATGGTTCTTTACAGGAGGCCACGGTCGATCACCAAATTTTGCATAGATTGCATTCCAAACCTCATTCTCATAGGCCTGCAACCGTGCCTCCTTGGGATCTTTGGGGCCTTGCATAGCTTCTGCTTTCCTCTTTGAGGCTGCATCCTTAGGAAGAATGAGAGGATCTGGAATTTCAATTGGTCCGATCATCGTCTCCAGGACTTCTGACGCTGCCCTCAACCCAGAAATGTATGCTCCATGAACTGTTGCTGGATGAGTGCCGCAAGTATGCTCTCCACCGAAAAACAAATTACCGACAGGCTTTGCCATATCGTCATAGTCGCCAGGCCTGAAGGTCGGACCAGTATATGAGTAGCTACCGCAGGCAAATTGATCATGGCCCCATCTCGTAACGACCGCTTCCTCTGGTTCTGGCACTGATAATCCAAAGACACTCTTCAGGACTTTTGTTGCTTCGTTGATTAATTCATGATCTGGTGTTTTCTCGGTGTGAAATGCCGCTTCACCTGCCATCAAGGCAAGCAGTGTAGGGAGGCCGGAGGTTTTTGTGCAATTGAACCATTGAAAGAATCGCCCTCGCTGCGAGAAGTAATCTTTCTGATCTAGACTGAATCGATCAGTGGGATTCCGCAATGTGCCAAAAATATCCCGCTTTAAATCCCAGAATGGTTCTTTATAGACCAACACAACTTTGTTCAGGACCCCAAAGCCTATACGAGAAATGGCGCCGGTCTTCCATTCAGGTAGACTTGGTTGGAAGGCGATAGCACCCCTCTTCAAAACACCCAAGGGAACAGTGGAGACAATATAATCTGCTTCGATGGCTTCGCCCTCCTCACATTCGATCTTTGAAGGTGTACCAGCATTATCGGGACTATACACAATGCTTTTAACTTTGCTTCTTTTCCGTATGTTCAGCGGCTGAGGACAGTTCAAAAGGCCCCGAGGCACCTGCTGATAACCTCCTGTGACCATAGTGTGTTTGCCTTCCCACTCGTTGCCAGCATCAATATCCCAACCTCGAAGACTCATCTTATTACATGTAGTGGCGTTGCTGTACTCCAGATTGGCAACATGCCAATTGATCAGTCGCAGATCAAGAGGTGTAAAGTCAACAATTCTTGTGAACTGTCTAATTGCAGCGTCAAACACAGACCCGAGTGTTGCGTCATTTGCGGCGACGGCAGTCTCGAGATCCAGATCATGTTCAATTCCAACCCCAGGTTTCAACAGCCATCCAATTTCACGTGCCTTAAACGCCGCCGTGTGCACTGCAGGAATTCCAGGTTCGAGGTGGGCTCTGCCTGTAAGCCTGTCGGATGATACGGGAACCATCTGCACTTCAGTAGCACGAAGGCCTGGAACATCTTGCGGTGCAACAGTTGGTGCATCTTCGACTTCACTTATAGTCTTCGACCCCTCTCCACTTGTATCTCGGCCAGCATCTAGAAGATCTTTATCGCCATCGACAACCGGAGGGCTAGGGATATTGAATTTGTATTCGCTTACTCGATCAAGAACGTAATTGAATAACTTCTCGGCGAATTGATCTCGATTGGCGTCTACTGGTCTTCCCGTGGCATCATAAATTATAGCGTCTGGTTTCAAGGCATGATACGGAAGTGCCAGTTGACCCCTAACAATAATGTTCAAAGGATTACCTCGATCAAACCCAGTGATAATCATACCGCCCATCTCTGCAGTATGTCGACTACCATAACTGAGTGTAGGATAATTCGATTTGGATTTGAAAGCGCGAGAATAGACTCTTCCTCCGATCCTATCCCTTCCTTCAAGCAACACCACACGAGGTGGATCTTCACCTATCGCATGAAAACGATCTTCGAATTGAGAAAATAAACCCTCAAGTTGTCTTGCACAACCTAAGCCAGCCATACCAGCTCCGATAACTGCAACCGTTTTTCTTTTTCGTTTGGCAGGCCGTCCCTTTGCGTCAATTTTTGAAGAAGATAAATGTTCCAGGCAGCCATAATTGATATACCCACGTCGCACGAGCCATTCATGACAGACACCAGCGATGTCAAACCAGCGAGAATCTTTGGCGCATCCGACTGCTTCATCTCGCATGACTCCAATAAGCGGATTTCGAGTCCAGAGCCTCAAAATTCCATTTCTGATATTGAGATAAGTTGTGACTTGCTGGTGACTGATATGCCGACGGAACATCGCATGCTCCTCAGGATGTAAACTGTAAGGATTCAGACGAGAGGACTCTGCAGCAGCAATGCATTGTCTCGCATATTCCGACGGGGCAATGTCAGTGGGTATTGAGACCTTTGGCCGGATATCATATGTTTTGCGTTTCCCACCATCCTGAGAAGCCGATTTCGTTGTTTCTCTCGAGCCGGAATCAAAGCCCGTAGGTGATGTTGCTTTACTTGATATAGAAGATAGAGCCGATGAAAAGTCGTCAACTTCAGTGGTCATGGAAGATGCCATGGAATCGCGTGCACTTTCAGGCCGAAGATGTATGTTACTAGCCGGTGCATGCTTGGAATATCGCTCAACTCTAAAGGGAACCAGGTCAATAGACTTTCCTTAATGGTACTAATGATTGCATGGTTGAAGTTTAATTCAAAAGCACTACATAGAGAGAGTATACATACTGAGAAATGCTGCCGAACATTTTATCTTGGGCTTGAGGTACAGGGCCATAAATAGATTGGTAAGGTCGAGAATAGTTTTCCATTGGTGAGTCAACAATAATTGTATGAGATGAGTGTTCAGAAGCATTGATACACTCACCGACAGTAAATATCGATGAAGCACCTGGGGTTGATGATTCTCTTCCAGGATTCGAGGACTCGAATATCGCAAGATGCGAATCCAATTCTTGTAATCCCATCAGAGTGTCATGACTAAGATCATCTTGTTGAGACATATGGCTATCCAAAGTCGCTGCCATATCTTAAACTTTAATTCTTATGATTTTGGATAGTTGCCTCAAGATATATGGCCCGTCGCTAGTTGGGGGGGCGTCAACAGAGGTACTCGATCAGATATCAACCAGCCCATCGACCAATTCGTCGTTCATCATCGAATATATGAATCTATTGCTTCTGATAAGACTGTCTGGAGAAGTTAGCAACCTATTGCGTCGAATGAATATGAGAACATGGGAAGTATCACCACGTGGAATCGGCTGAGTCTCACCTATCGCATTCAAAAGATATGTTCAGCGCCTGGTTTTATCTACATCCACCGCTCACTTTTTCGTCGCTCAGAAGGCCGGGTATAGGGGC
>Ga0182030_10004397_pt1 | contig 30053 bp, 23 predicted proteins | sample 812S3MmetaG_FD_121299 | JGI IMG/M metagenome (GOLD analysis project Ga0182030, IMG submission 121299) | Permafrost microbial communities from Stordalen Mire, Sweden - 812S3M metaG (Illumina Assembly) | ecosystem: Environmental > Terrestrial > Soil > Wetlands > Permafrost | place: Sweden...
ACATCCTGAAGAGGAACCAAAGGTCAACGTCGATGGGATTGAAGAGTTGGTCGCGGACAAGGGCTCTCATAGCGGCGCGGTTCTTGAACAGGTGAAGGAACTCGAAGTTCGCACCTACATTCCGGAGAAGAAGCAGGCGGGCAAGCGCCACTGGAAAGGCAAGCAGGGACAACAACAGGCTGTCTATCAAAATCGTCAACGGGTGCGACGCGACTATGGCAAGAGTCTGCTGAGGCGGCGGGGCGAGCTCGTCGAACGAAGCTTTGCTCATTGCTACGAAACCGGCGGAATGCGACGCTGCACTTTGCACGGCCGGAGGAATATTCTCAAACGCCTGTTGATTCATGTCGGCGCATTCAACCTCAGCCTGGTCCTGCGCAAGATGTTGGGCTCCGGCAAGCCGCGAGAACTGAAGAACCGGGCGGCAAGTCTCTTTTCGCGCCTTATCGAGCTTCTCATCAACTTATGCAGGCGCCAGGACGCCGACCAATCTTGTCCTGGCCCCGCTCGCGCTTCTGGGGATCGAAGCTGTTCTCTCAAACTCTGGAATTTGCAGCAGTGGAAAATAGCCACTTAAGCCACAGGCTGGTAGGCATTCCTGTATGACTCAGGGCATCAGGTCTGTGACAACCTGCGGAGTTGCCACTTGCACGCACTCGTCTTCGACCGTCGTTGGCGCTTGGGATGGCAGCACAGCAGCTCTGCTCATGATACGAATATCCATCGCAGTATAAGTCAGAGCGATTTGCCGGTCGTTCCCACCACACGTAACGTTGTCGTGACACAGCGCTGTCACCTGAGTTCCTGGAATTTCACGAATACGGAACAGCTGGGTATCGATTTGCCTGACTCTGTAACCAGCCCGGAGGGCCTGCACGTGAAGCCAAATATCGTCTGCCTTCGGACAGCAGTGAAGGAATCCCGTTCCTTGTCGCTTCAATGCCAGCTGCAGCGGGATGGGGTAGATCGCTCCCGCTCCACTTCCCGCTACGTGAAGAAGACTTGCCTGGCTGGAATTGGCTAGATCCCATTGCTCGTACTTGATGAGGCGCCCCTCTTTCAATTGAATAACCCGCGCTCTGTGACAGTTAACAACATTCGGATATCGCAGATACGCTTCATAGAGCCTCTTCAGCCAGCTACGCGGATAGAGAAGATCATCGTCCGCGGTAACCAAGGGCACATCAATGTCCTGGAGTGACTCCAAATATGGGTAGTATTTCTTATGGGATCCATAGTTTCTGCAAAGCCTTACTTCCAGACCGCGTTTCTGTAATCGGCGGAGTCCCGGGGGGAGGTGTTGCATCGCTGATGCGTCATCGATCCACAGAATGAGTCTCGACGGTAGCATGGAGCCTCGGGCAATAGACTCAATTGCGAGGTGAACCATTGTGATACGGGCTCCGTATGTCGTAAGACACACAACTGGACCTTCCGGAGACGTGATTAGCGCATTTGCACTCACGTTCCGAATTGTCATCCAGATTGAATACAACAACTCTTCACCGTGGAGCAACAACCGAGAGCAGACGTGACGCATCCCGTGAAGAGCAGGTTTCGGTGTCACGCGAGCTCCTTTTCGATCAAGTGTGCTTTTGCGATGCCCATCTCATCGACGGGCGGTGAACACGTACAGGCCATCGTCTCCCGAGGCGAGGCCGCGGTGGCAACCGACCCATCAAGGGCGTTGAATTGCCAGGAGGGTGAAGCCGTCGTGAGCGTAATGACTGGATTACTCCGAACACTTCATAACTCTGCAGTCCGTACCCGGATTAGATGGAAGGAGTGTCGCTATTTTGCGGAGCGCGTAAAGAGACGGCGTCCACGGCCTGGAGCGGCGCGAGTATGAACATTTCGATTGCAACGAAGATACAGAAAGGAAGGCGTTCGCTCAGGAGGCGGCGGGAAGGTCCGAGAGTCTCTGCGCCGGAGTCGCGTTACGAATTGCGTCAGATTCTCGCCGTAGTCCAACACACGCGGCGATAAACAGAATACAACCCAGATCGGAGGGAAAGAAGAGTCTGCCGGATTCAATGTTGGATGCAGCAACATAAACGAGGATGGTCGTGTACCACATCGCCTCATGGGATGCCCTTCGCCTCAAGCAATAGAATGCATCTCTGACGGCGTGCGCATAGATGAGAAGGAAGATCATCACACCGACGATCCCAAGCCCAAGACACAGTTCGATGATGCCGTTCTCCGCGTAGCTGATTCCCGGCCAGTTCATCGCCAGCCCGACATTCGCGGACTCGCCGCGGAGTCCTTGCCAGAAGCCCATGTAGCCATATCCCAAGATGGGGTGCTTCATGATGGACAAGAGAAGGACCGACCATATCGTTGTTCGGCCGGTCAGTGTTGGGTTCCTGCCAACCGCGGACAGCAGGTCACCCCAGTGAGCGATAGCAAGGGACAGTCCGCCAATCGCAGCAAGGGTGGAGAGGGCCACGATGGTAAGGCGGTCCTTGTGTCTCATTCTGCGCAAGATGGCAAGCTCGCACGAGAATCCAATGCAACATAAGCAGACCGTCCATGCACCAACCGAACGGGTCTCAGCTATAATCAGCAGAAGAATTACGCTGTAGAATGCGCGTGCAAGGATCGAATAGCGTCCACTGATCCGCACATAGAATATGGGGAGAAGCAATAACGTTAGCATGAACCCACATATATTCTTTTGCTCAAAGATTCCCTGCCACTGACCAGTGATGTAGCCTCCACGGTCCTGTAGTCCATACTGCGGAAAAAAGCCAATGAGCAGTATGCTGCCTAGTGCGGCGCTTGCCCCAACGGCCAAAGTTAGTTTCATTAGCTCGTTTGGTGCGAAGCGACGTACGAGATAGTACGCAACGGCAACACTTATTGTAAGCAGGGTAGCGTGCATGAGAGTTGACGTAACGTTCGACGACCAGAATGCCGACAACAGGGCGAAGCACAGAAAACAGGTAATCAACCTATTGCGAACAAAATCATGGGCGAGTCCCCGGATAAATGGAAGCATGACAAGGCAACAGAGAAGGTACGCTCCAAGTGTCTGCAACTGCAACAAGTGCCCTTGATCGCTGTTTATCGGCGACACTATGCTTGCGCTGGCTCCGCCGAACGCGCCGTTTTTTGAACCTACCTCAAAAGAGAACCCAACCTGAGCCGCAAAGATCAGCAATGGTAACAGGAGGATCCAGGTCGATGCTGCGGACCATAATGGGCGTGAATCTTTAACCGTACGATTTGCAGTCACTTGAGTGGTCTCCTTTACCAATATTCAGTGGAGGGTCGGATCATTTGGCTCTCACGTCCCTTTGCCCTCTGCAAAGTATCGACGAGCCCGGAGAATGTAACTCATTTATGAAGTCGGCAGTTGGAGCGGTTGTGACTGGCATCGTAAGTAAGGACTGACGCAAACCTAGAGCTTCGGGGAAGTGGGGAATCAGAATCTGTACACTGCCGCGGATCCTACCTGGCTGACCACCCCACTGGCCTGCATGCCGAAGCTGCGCAGATAACTGAAGGGAACCCAGATGACGTCGTCGGCGCGGAGGTAAAGGTCGGGGCGATTGCCCTTCTGCATGGCACTGAGGGGAAGAGCGACTTCGCTGTAGGCATTTCCGTTCTTGCGAATAAGCTTGGCGTGCGAAGGGACGGCGGAATGATTGGTTCCTCCAGCTCGGGCGACGAGTTGAAGCACGGAGATCTGCGCGTCGTTGTTGGTCATGGTGTATCCGCCCGGACGAGCCACGTCACCCAATAGATAGACAATGCCCGCCTTGGGCACGATGACGGAATCACCGGGGTTGACCTGAACCGCCGAGTCGAGAGCCACATCCGCCTTGTTGGACACGAAGTACGGTACCCGCTCCTTGGTGCCACAGCGCTCGATGAGGACTTCGCGTTCAGCGACATCGGTAAGCCCGCCCGCCAGCGTGAGTACATCGAGAACGGACCGTGGGGTATTAATGGCGTAGGCTCCTGGTGCCCGAACCTCACCCACGACGGATACCTTTTGCGTGGCGTACTCTTCCACGGTGATGACGACCTTCGGATGAAGAAGGAATTGCCCTTTTTGTAGAGCCTCCTCGACTGTGTGTGATGCAAGGGCCGGCGTCAGGCCCGCGACCTGCACACTTCCCCCCATCACCAGGGACAGATCGCCTCGGTCGGTTACGCGAGCATGCTGCTCCAACTCAGGTGTATCGAAGACCTGAACGTGCAGCATGTCGCCCGGACCGATCAGCAGTGTTTCCTTCTGCCCCCGGGCTGCGCTCACTGCCAGGACGGCCGTGGCCAGAAACATGATCCAACACCGATTATCCTTTGACATGGCCATTATTCTCCGCGTAGGGATATGCTTGTTCTCGATAGCCGTAGTAGCCGTAATAGGAGCTGTCGTTGACGCTGAGGCCGTTCAAAACGAGGCCTACATAATGCTTTCCACCCCGTCTCAGGATCTCGTAACTGCGCTGCACCTGAGGGCGTTCCGTCATGCCCAAGCGGACTACGAGCAGGGTCGCATCGGTCAGCGTGTTGAGCGCAACCGAATCTGAAACCGGCAACACGGGGGCGCTATCAAGCACAATGAAGTCGTAGTGCGAGCGCAGCGTTCGAATCAAGGCACCCATCGCGTCAGACTCTAACAAGTCACAAGGATTCGGAGGTGTCGTTCCGCAGGTGAGCACGTAGAGGTTCTCAATGCCGGGAACCGGCAAGATAGGCGGAGCTGTGAGCTGGCCAACGAGCAATTCGCTCAATCCCGGTCCCTGGGGAAGACCGAACGAACGGCGGATCGTGCCCTGTCGCATGTCGGTATCGATAAGCAGCGTCCGTTTCCCGGTCTGGGCCAGAATCGTTGCGAGGTTGATTGCGCAGAGCGATTTGCCCTCGCCGGCAATTCCGCTGGTGACCAGCAATACTTTGGGAGGAGCATCGGTTCGCGAAAGGAGCAACGCCGCGCGAATCGATCGCGTTGCTTCAATGAACGTGGAGCGCGGTTCATCAAGGGCAAGCACTTTTCTTCCGGAGCCGTTTCGGGTGCTTGACAATTTAAGCTGGGGCAGGACACCCAAGGCAGATTCCTTGAACAACTCCTCGAGTTCATGGACATTGGTCACCTTGTTATCCAGTGTGTCGGTCAACAATGCACCGCAGCAGCCGAGGAACCATCCGCCGCACAAGGCCATTGCCATGTACACCGGGACATTGGGTATTTTCGGCTTCGCGAGTGCACGGCCAGGATCGACAACCGTGATATGAGATGAGCGCAGTCCTTCAAGCACACCCGCTTCCTTAAGTCGTTTCAGCAGATCTTCATAAAGCGTGCGACTCTCGTCTGCTTCCTGACGAACGATCGCGTATTCGATGGCCTTGTTATTCAGGATGTCAGCATGATTTTTGGCATTCTCGTAGTTCTCGCGTGTCGTGGCCTCTGCTTGCGCCGCGATGTCATAGTCGCTTTGCGCTCGGCTCTTGATCCGCCCGATTTCCTGCTGGATGGAATGTTCAAGACCCGCTATGTTCCCCTGAAGCTCTGCAATCTTGGGATAGGCTGGCCCAAACTTTGCTTCCGCCTCCTGCAAGGCGGCCTGCTGCGTAGCCTGCTGTTGACGTAGGTTCTGGATCAGGCCGAGCGAGTTAGCCATCATCTGCGAGCCACTGCCCATGGTGTTGCCGGCCAAGCCGGATAACATCTCGGCATTGCCCGTCGCGGCAGCCTCTGCGATGGCCCCCTTCAGAATTCGGTTCTGTTCGGCGGCATTCCTCGCTAAGGTCGCTTGTTGCAACTGATCCAGTACACCGGAGTAAGCCTGTTCGCGCCCCTGCGCGTCAACGGTCCCAAGGCTGTAAACGCCGGCCTGGCGCTGCAAGTTGACCACTTTCGCTTGAAGGTCCTCGCTGTCCTTTCTGAGATCGCCAAGCTGATCGCTCAACCATTTCGATGTCTGACTCGTCGCATCGTAGCGCGTTTGGAAAGTGTAGTCGGACAGGGCTCGCGTCAAGATGTTTACCACTGCTGCCGCGAGTCTCGGATCGGAGTCGGTATAGGTAATTTCGAGCAGGCGTGTCCCGCTGATCGGCTTCACCTTGAGATTCTTCGAAAAGATCTTGAGCGCCCTTTGCCGCCGCTGCGGAGAATCTTCGAGTTTCGCGCCGGCAGGATCGGGAACCCCCTGGGGAGAGATCTTGGTCAGGATCCAACTCACAGGACTCCAACGCGGGAGAAAGTCGTAGGTATCCTCCATCCCGAGTGACTCGATCGTGCGCAGGGCAAGGCTGTCCGATTGTAGAATGTTCGCCTGCGTCTCGAGTTCGATATTGTCCTCGAGAGCACCGGAGCCGCCGCCCGTCGCGGAACTCATGAGAGTTTCGAGACCCATGGCATCCGCGCCTTCCTTTTGAACCTGCACAGTCCCGGTGGCCTGATAGCGACGCGTACACAGCGTGCAATAGATCGCCGCCAGAATGCATAACGTCAGCAGGACACCGTAAACCACAGATCTTCTGCGGCGATAAATCTGGAGCAGGTCGCGTAATGTCAATTCCATTTCTGCTTGCGATTTCACAGGAACCACCTCACTGCCTTTTTCCCGAGCATTTTCAATGCTGCCGACGACGTTCCTCGGTCCCACCAATGCGATAGGTCACTTAGTAGAGTATTTTTCGTTCATCTGTTTGAGCGCTTAGCCTCGGTGAGGCACCCCCCCAAAGTCTGTCGTTCGCTGCGAGAGCTACACACCTCTCATGGCGAACACTACCGTATGTAGCAGAATGGCTAGGTCCATGAAGAAACTGCGATTGCGAATGTAGTAAAGATCGTACTGAATGTTTTCGTGAATCAGGAATGCGCGGTCGGCGCTGAGTTGCCATAGTCCGGTAATGCCCGGTGTGACTTGCAATCGTTGCCTGTGTATGGGGCTATATTGTTCGACAATGAACGGCATTTCGGGGCGCGGTCCCACCAGCGACATATCGCCCTTCAGTACATTGAGTAATTGGGGCAACTCATCAAGGCTTGTGCGGCGCAGAAAGCGACCTACGCGCGTAATGCGCGGATCATCGGATGCCTGAGGTGAGAAGTCGTATTTCGGCGAATCGACATTCATAGACCTGAACTTATAGAGATCAAATAGGATTCCTCTTCGACCCACTCGCTTTTGCCGGAAGAGTACAGGCCCCGGCGAATCCAATTTGACGAAGAGTGCAATCGAAATCCATATTGGAGCCAGAAACGCGATCAACAGACATGAGGCTGCAAAATCGAATGGCCGCTTCGCCGCCTCGTAGTGCCATGCCCTGGCGGGGCGCCCGACAACACTGAGCATGATGCCATCGATGTCAGCCCGTTCGGTCCAGTACTCGGAGGCCTCTGCCTGCTCCGGGATGTAGGCAATCCGGACTTTTGCAGAGCGAGCAGCCTGTACAGTTGCGGCGAACTTCCTTCTGTCCAAACCTGGTATTGCGATAACAAGGAACTCGCAGCGGTAGCTTTCAAGGAACTCTTTTGTAATGGGTTCCGAAACGATTTGAACTGAGTGCTCATGCCGATAACCGTAATCGAATACTTGGTGGCCGGCCAGGTCGGGATTGTCGTCGACCAGCGCCACCGGGTTCAGGCCAAGCTTGGGGGATCGAACCAGAGCTGAGAAGATGCGGCGCCCACTCGCACCAGCCCCGTAAATGAGGACTCGCTGCACACCAATGCCTCGCGATCTCAAAGCGCGAACGCCTATTAATAGTAGTTGCTTCTTGGCCACCAGGAGAGTGGGCCCACAGATAAGCGCTATGAGAAACACCCAACGTGAAAACTGATACTGGATGAAAAAAGTGACGGGAAGGACCAGGAAAAATGTCTGTGCGGAGACTCGTAACGCCCTCTCCGTTTCCCGGATTCGCAGCAGACTGTTCCCGGGGCGATACGCCCCTTCGCGGTCAAGCAAAATCACATACATCGCAGCCATGCAACAGGCGATTACCCAGATCGTCCCGAAGGGGTAGTTGACCCTTTTTCCCAAGCCCAATGAATGGTAGATGACATATCCCCCGCCCACAGCCATAGCCACGGTGATCCCATCCGTGAGCGCCTCTACAAACGTGAACAGTTTTTCATATCGATTCTGGATCGATACGGAGTGCTCGAAGCTGCCGGCGGTCGCACCGTCGGCCGGTCGTTCTTTCAACAGATGAGGGGTATCAATACCAATCGAGGTCATTGCACATTCCTTTCATTCGGGAATGTTGGTTAGACTTTGGGAGCTTCCACTGCTGGCGCGGAGCCTTGCGCACGCTCCTGGGGAGATGGCGCCAGTACATTCAACCAGAATGTTGAGTACTCATCGATGGCTTCGCGGCCGCCCATTCGTGAAAGCGTGGAGCCTGGGATGAGCTTTGAAAGTTCGGGCTGTGCAATCACCGTCAACGCCATTGCCGCGGTGACGATCACCGGATTCAGGGTTCGGAGCTTGCCATTTTCCATATTCGTGGTCAGGTAGCTGGCGATCGCAGCAAAGAGTGGAGCCAGGTGTTCAAAGCACACATCCTCCGCTTTCCCGTGAAGCTCCAGAACCGCTACTCCGACTAGCCTCATCAATTCAGGCGAAAAGGTGGCCATGTCAACCAGCAGGCTCAGTATTTGTGGAAGCATGGCTTCCGGTGTGCGGCGTTCGGAACCGCGCTCGAACAAATCAAGACGCGGCTTGATGGTGCTAAAGCTGAAGTCAAGAGCCGATAAAAAGATGTCTTCCTTATGATCGAAGTACCGGAAGACAGTCACCTCACTCACATCTGCAAGACGGGCAATCTCGCGCGTTCTGGTCCCGTGGTATCCCTGTCGCGAGAACAGGGATACCGCCGCCCGGGCAATCCGGCCCGGAACCACTGAAACTCCAGGAGTAGATGCCATCTACAACCCCCGATGTGCGGATTTCGGATCGCCGACAGGGTGCCTGTCAACCGATTTCCAAGCTGATCGCCTACGCGCCGCGTGCAGGTTGTTCTCGTCTTCAGGTCTTACGGCGTTTGGATCGGATTTCGCCGATCGTTAACCGAGGACTGAGCCGAGTGTCTCGGCAGCCCCTTCCACCGCCGCATGCTGATTGATCAGTTCCAGCGTCAAAACGAATCGCAGGCTGTTCTTCTTCCGGACCAGAACGCCCTGCACTCCCTGCATGGAGCCGCTCTTGATGCGGACCTTTTCACCAACAACCAACTTCCGGTGCGGCTCAACCCGCTGCCTGAAGAAGTCGGAGCGGAGAAACTCGATCTCCGAATCCGGAATGGGAAACGGCCCCTGGCTGTTGCCTACGATTCTCAGAACCCCAGGCGAACGAAGAATCGACGACCGCTCCGCGAGGTGAATCCGTGCGAACACATACGTCGGAAACAGGGGCTGGATGATCTTCGCTCGCTGCCGGTTCTTCCATACGTGCGTGCTTTCGCAATGTGGGAAGAAACGATTCGACCTGGCGCAGGTCAAGGGCTCTTACAACCGAGCGCTCATTCTGCGGCACGGTGAACAGCGCGAACACTTGCGCTCGCTTGCACCGCTTTAACGTTCAGCCGCCTGCGGCGCGGCCTGGGCGATTGCGCGATTGGACGTCTGCGAGTGAAGATTCGTCATCGTTGCTCTTCCGACGAATCCTGACCGGGAACTTGCCGTCGGGCAAGCCATTGCTCACTCGATGCCTTGTTTCTGTCGCTTTGGTCGGAGTTCGAATGGCGCAAGGCTTCGCCATGTTGACTTAGCAAATCCACTCCAAAGCTAAGCCGAAGAAGCTGGGCGCGGTGTTTACTACTTATGAAACATCTGATTCTCATCCGCGAATGAGAAAGCCTTAAGAAACTCGGATGATATTAAGTCCTAACTTCAGTATCTGTGCTGGCAAATGGATGCAGGTTTGCGTAAATAGTGGACAAAGTTCGATATTCTGTGGTGCATCGAGCCTTCATTTGGCCTCCGAAGCCGTCGCCAGCGTCTATAACCCATCTTCGGCGATTACGTTTGTGCGCGTTAGTACCTACTACAGTAACCATCCCGACTATTACTAATTGCATTTCTAGAATCTTTGCGAAAAGCCATGTCACCCTGTGGAAAAGGGTGTAGAGTGCCAGCAAATGCATCTAAGGCATTTTAGAGTTCCCGTTAGCAACTAGAGGCGTGTTCAGACTGGGTCCCAATGTGTTCCTTGAAAGGCACGAGCCATGGTCACTGGATCATCAGAGGTAGGTTTTCGACAGACACGATTGGACACATGGAAGTCAATCGCCCAATACTTGGCACGATGCAGCCGCACCGTTCAGCGTTGGCATTCCGAGTTCGGGTTACCAGTACGTCATCTTGGCGGCGAATCGGGTTCTGTCTACGCCTACACAGACGAGTTGGATGATTGGATGAGGGGACGCGGCCGAGCTGTGACGGACGAGCCCCCTGAACTCCCCGGCCCAGCACTGCTTCACGCACCCCCAGAATGCAATGAGCCGGATCACAACAGCGAGATGTTCGCTTCCTGTCCAATTCCCAGCTCGGCGAAATCCCGTTCCGTTCAGTTGGTTGCTCTCGCTTACAGAAGGTGGGAAACTCTCTCGCATAAGAATCTCAATTTGATCGCCGGGCACTTTCGCGAAGCCATTGATCTGGACCCCGACAACGCAGAAGCGCTTGCGGGCCTGTCCCTTGCACTGATTCTCCTGGGCTTAGGGGGGCTTGTGTGCGCTCCGGCGGCGTATGCTTCGGCCCACGCCTCCGTGCAGAAGGCGCTTGCAATCGACCCCAAACTGCTCGAAGCAAAGAGCGCAGAAGCCTGGCTCAAGCTGCTCATGCGGCGGAACTTGCCGGGCGCGGGCCGCAGCTTCGATGAAATTTTGAGCGATCATCCTCCTCTCACAAGCGCTTTGGTGGGCCGGGGTATGCTCAACACCGCAAATGGTCGCTTGAACGAGGCTTCCGTCCTTCTGTTGCAAGCCGCCGAACGGAATCCGTTGAGCACTCCGGCGATGTCTTTATACTGCTGGAACGAGTACCTGGTCGGCGCATTCGCGCATGCGCTGGACGAAATCGATCAAATGCGGGCCAGCGGCCGGTCAGGGCCTGTTATGGATGCAGTCGAGGCGCTATCCTCCATCCAACTTGAAGAGCCGAATACTCAGATTGAGCGCCTAGAAACGCTGGCCACGGATTCTCCACATCATCACGTACTGCGAGGGGCGCTCGGATATGCTTATGCTGTGACCGGTCAGGGTCGAAGGGCGAGCGAACTCCTCGATGCTTTGACGAATCGGAACGCGCGTAGCGCGACTCGTGAGCCTTACGCGGTCGCGCTTATTCTTGTAGGCTTGAATGATAGGGAGAAGGCCCTGCAATGGCTGGAACAGTCCTATCGCGAAGGGTCGCTCTGGAGCCTCGGCTTCCGATCCGACCCTATCCTGGAGGGCCTGCGCAACGACCTGCGCTACAGGCAGTTCTTGAGCAAGTTTAGCTACTCGGAACCTGAGAACGCCGATGCGCGCTGGGTGCCGCTGACTGATTGCTGTGACGCAGCCTGAATGAGGAGTGGCGTCCCTGGGTGGCCGCAGAGGGAGCAGTTGTGGAATTCTGGAATCTGGCTATCTATTTGACGCCACCAGACCCAACCGGTTGTGGTTTAACAAGTTTTGCAAACGGAACTGGCCCAATCTGAACGGCTTGTTGTGCCCATCGATAGAACAGCTTGCCGCGTGAAGCCGATGTGCGGCGGTTAAAGCGGAAGGTGAACTCGTTCAGATAGTCGTCCAGGTACTCATTGCCAATGGCTCCCTGGTGCGTTCCAAAAATCCAGCGCTTCAGCAACCCAATCACGAGGTGGACGCGCTGCAATACGTGCTCCGCCCTCGGGGGTCAGTCAAAGGCGGCCACTTAGGGTCACCTCAAAACCGGCCACTTTGAGGGGCTGAGACATTAGCCGAAGTTTGTCACGAAAATGACAGATTCGGCTAGTTTAACCTGTCGGCGGGGATCAAGTCTTGTTGTCTCAATGACGGTTTCTGAAAACGCGATGTAGTGCAGACCTACCCTCTTGAAATCGAGCTGGGGTCATGGCACGATCCTCGCAGAATGTATCTGCGTCCGCACAGTCGCAGTAAGGACGGCAAGGCTCACGCGTACTGGTCGCTGGTGGAAACGGTGGCTCCCAGCTCGGTATCGACGTGGATCAGCACCCGGTCGGCGGTCTGCCCCTGGCTGGAATGGCTCGTGACCAAGTACCCGCCTTGTCGTAACCTGTGACGGTCGCCTCGAATCCCTTGCTGGCCTCCTTTTCTCCCTTTCTCTCCCACGGTTAGACTTGTTGCAGTTCATTCGGCTTCCCTTACTTCCATGCACTTGAGACTACCGAGTTCTGGTCAGTCAGTTAGCCTTACTGAACCTCGCATAATATAGTGACAATCTCAGTCATATATCAGTAAGCTATAAGGCATGACACGATCCCGTGCTCCGCGCCGTGACTTTGCAGCCATGCAAGAGCGCCGCCGTGGCGCCGCGCGGTTGTTTGCCGCCGGCAAGTTATCACAGGCTGAGATCGCCCGAGAACTCAACATCAGCCGTCAGAGCGTGAGCCGCTGGTTCGAGGCATGGCGGCAGGATAATCCAGGTTGGATTCGTGGGGCGGGACGGGCAGGTCGTCGTCCGAAACTGGATGGTGCGCAGCTCAAGCAGGTGGACGAGGCTTTGCGTCAAGGCGCACAGGCCCATGGTTTCGGAACCGATCTGTGGACATTACCCCGCGTGGCGGCGGTCATCGAGCGGACCACCGGTGTTGACTATCATCCCGGGCATGTATGGAAGATTCTTGCCGCTTTGGAGTGGAGCCTGCAGCGGCCGGCCAAGCGGGCGCGGGAACGCAATGAGGAAGGGCGGCGGCTGTGGATGGCGAAGCGGTGGCCGGCAATAAAAAAAACGCCCGGCGGCGAAGTGCCTGGATTGTCTTCCAGGACGAAAGTGGAGTCTCGGAGCGGCCACCGGTAAGACGAACCTGGGCACCGAAAGGGGAGACTCCGGTGCTGGTTTATGCCTTCAACTGGAAGAAACTGTCGATAAGCGCGGCACTCGGCTATCGCTGGGACGGCAAGCGAAGCAGGCTGTGGTTTCAGACCCGGCCAGGCAGCTACAACGACGAGCGCCTGATCGTTTTCCTGCACGATTTGAAAAGGCAGTTGCGCGGACAAAAGGCAATTCTGATCTGGGATGGACTGCCTGCGCACAAAAGCCGGAAGATGAAGCAGTATCTGGAGAGCCAGCGTAGTTGGCTGCAAGTAGAGACGCTGCCGGGATATTCTCCTGACCTGAATCCGGTAGAGGACTTATGGAGCAACATCAAAGGTCAGGAATTGGCCAACCGCTGTGTTGCCGGACTTGGCGAAGCCGAAGACGGCGTCTGCAGCGGCATGGATCGAGTGCGACATTCCATGCTGCCGTTTTCTTTCCTGAACCACGCAGGTCTCTTTTTTTGATCCATCCTGTCACCCTATTATGCGAGACTCAGTAAGACCACGTTCATTCTTCAGACAGCCGATAATCTCAAACGAGTGACTCTGTCAACGATCCGCGACCATAAAATTGATTCCGTGCAAGAAGGGAACCCGAGTGGCAGTTATCACGCCATCTGGTGAAAGAAGTCAGGCTGCTGGTTTATTCGTCCAGCAGGACAATCAGGCTCAGCTCCGGCGTTGGAATCTCCTTTGGCACGTAGATGCCAACCTGGCGGGTCAGCACGAGATGTTCCCAGCAAGGCCCGGCACGGTTCACGGAAAAATACTGGCTCTCGACTTTCGCGGCGATCTGAGTCGGCACAGCGGCGAGATGATTCAGTGGGAGGCCTGGCAAGGAGCGCTTGATGAGTTCCAGCACAAACCTGGCGGAACATATCTTCACGAGTTTAGGTACGCGCTCAATCAGATCCACCTCGCCGATGGGGGAGTGGATTTCCAGAATCCAGCGCGCGGGACCGATGCAGCGCTCGTCTTTGATCTCGCCGTTGTACAAGAAACTCTCGACGGGATGCAGTGGAATCCTGATGGCCTTGGAGGGCATTACGATTTCCAAATGGCGGCGTATATGTTCGTCGAGAGCAGCGAAGATAACTCCTAAGTCGTGGTGATCGTAGGTGGGCAGCGAACGTGGATGCACCTCGAGTCCAAAGGTGCAAAGGGCGCCGGCCAGCCGGGACATCTCGCGGAAGAGTTCCTGCGGATGGACATGGTTGGAGAGCAGAAAATGGCGAAGTACAGGAACGGTTGAGTTCAGAGCGTGCAGGAACCAGTAATGGGCGACATGGCGAGCCGACATGCCGGCCTGAAAGATGCCCTTTCGCTCTTGCTGCTCGCTGGAAATGACCACACTTTTTTCATCGAGAATGTCGATCAGGCGCCGCAGCATGCCGATCAAGGTTGAACTCGCACTCAGGCTGAGACAAGGCGGCACGAAGGTGGGATCGGCTTCGAAATGTCCAGATCCGTCGCGGGTTACGCGTACTAGGGGCAGGCTTGCAAATTGGTCAGTTACTTCTGACTCCGCCAGGAAGAGCAGATTCTTGCGCCCGATTCTGATCGGCTTCTCGTCGCGGCCCGTATTCTGATCGGGCATTATCTGCTCGGTACCCAGGTAGCGAACGGCGGCAGCGGTGTTTTCCAGACTTGTATTCCTGCCATCCCGAAGGTTAACGGGAACTGCGAGATGCAAGGTCAGGTGATCGGCGACGGGCGAAAACAGCGTGGCGAAATCGAGTGGCAGCACAACCGCATCCGACCCAGGCAAGTCGAATGCCAGCCCGTCTTCAAAGAGGCCTCGGGCATGAACGAGAGAAATCGTCCCATTGCGAAGCGCGTCGTTATCGATCTGAAGGCCGGCGAAGCCGAACGCATCGCGCCACAAGCTGGAAGTGACGAAGTTGAGCGAGTCTTCGAAATAGCGGCTCTGCGCCTGAAAGTGGTGCGGGCCGAGATACATTCCTTCCGACCAGATTGGTTTGGTGAGCTGTCTCATAAGTGTTAGCCCGCCTGTGGCAGCAGGATCAACAACTCCATCTGCGGGTTGAGAAAATCTCCCGGAACATGAGCGGCGAAATTGCGCGCGCGGGTGACCGCTTCCCACGCCGGTCCCGCCTGGCTGAGACTGAAGTATTGAAACTTCATCTTGATGGGAATTGCGCTGGGCGGAGTCGCTATGTGGGTTAAGGTAATTCCGGGCAATGACATATTGATAAGTTGTTCGATCTGGGAGGCAGAACAGACTTTTACCAACTGCGGCACTTTGCGGATGATCGAGTCTTCACTGGAGTCGGCCGAGAATGCCAGGTACATCCGCGTATTGGCAAGGTACTTATCCTGGTCGATTGCGGTGGCGTAGATGGTGTTCTTTACCTGCTTGAGCGGAAGGGAAACGACGTTGGTTGGCACGACAGTTTCAAGTAACTCGCGCAGCTTCTCTTCCAGGCCGGCAAAAACCTTGCTGAGATTGAGGTGGTCGTAGAGAGGCAGATCGCGCGGCCGAATGGTGGTGGAGAAGGTAGTAAGCGAAGCGCCAAGTGTGGTCAGTTCAGAGAAAAGCTCTTCAGGATGACAGCGCTGGCCCTGCAGCAGGTGGCTGAGCACGGGGATATGCGAGTTGACGGTATAAAGCAGCCAGAAGCTGGCGATGTCCGACGCAGTAAAGTCGGCCAGGCTCTGGTTCTTCTGGCGGCGGCTGCCAGCGAGCTGGGAACTTTTGGCGGAGAGAATCTCGAGAATCCCGCTGACCAGGCCGCGCAGATAGTCGCTGGCCCGAACCTCGAGGAGCGGGGGGACAAAGCGGGGATTGATGCGGAAGGCGCCGGCCTCGGTTCGCTCTACATTGGCGATACGCAGTGCGGAACTGCCTTCACGCGTTTCATTAGCGGCCAACAGACGCAGGTTCTTCCTGGCGATCTGGATCGGCCTTTCGCCGGAGCCGGTGTTGTCGTCGCGAACACTGGCGATTTCGGCAAGAAAGCGCGAACCGGCAGTGCGGCCCAGCCCGGCGACGTTGAGCCCCTTTTGCTTGTAGTCGGGAACGGTGAGGTAGATATCCAGGGCGCGCACTCCCGGATCGAAGAACTCTGCAAGAGCCTTGGAAGGAGGGGGCTGATCGGAGCCGGGAATCTCAAAAAGCAAGCCATCGGGGAAGATGCCGGAGGCGCGGGAGACGGCCAGTTGGCCTTCCGTTAGCAACTCCTGGTCGAGCACGATTTCACTGAAACCCCAGGCGCAGAACTTGAGCGCCTGCAGACGAAAGTTCAGACTGTCTTCCAGAAACCTTTCCTGCAATTGAAGGTGCTGCGGCGTCAGGATGGTTCCTTTGGTCCAAAGCACGGGCTGCAGTTGTTTCATGGCAATAACCGAAGATAAAGATAGCAACTCATCGCGGCAGGGGCAAGATCTGAATTTTCTTGGATCAGTTCATTTTGGTTCCCTTGGTCCCATCGTCTGCTTGGTCCGGCTTCTTGGGGTCGGTAGGGCCGGAGCCGCAACCGGAGCCGGCCGAGCCGCCGCTGTTAATCATCACCATGGTTCCAACAATGGAGACCCCTGAGGGATTGATGTCGATGAAATTGCCTCCGACTTTCAACGTCAACTCGGTACCGGCCTCGATCACGACTGTCATGCCAGCTTTCAGGTGAATCACCTGCCCGGCCTCGTGCGCGAAGTTGGTGCCGGATTTCTCGTACAAGTTCTGTCCGACTTGGATGGACAGGTTTTGCCCGACCTTCTGATTCGAATTCCCAGTAACCTCGCTGTGCTGGTCCCCGCCAACACTCTCCATCTGGTCGGTGGTGATGATCAGGCTGCGATTGTTGCCGATCGATTCGCGACTGTCGTGGAGGATGTTGGTGTCGAAGTCATATTGTCCACGAAGGAAGACCTGCTCGCTGCCAGATTTGTCTTCGAAGCGGAGCTCGTTGTATTTCGCCGTGCCGCCCCCCGTTGAGCTCGAGGTCCTGAACGTGGTTCTGGTTCCATTGTCGGGAAGCGGATACGGTACAGTCTGAACATCGTTGTAGACCCGCCCGGTAACAATAGGACGGTCCGGATCTCCTTCCAGGAAGCTCACGATCACTTCCTGCCCTACCCGGGGAATATTGATCATTCCCCAGCCCTGGCCTGCCCAGTCCTGCGAAACCCGCATCCAGCATGATGTCGCACTCTTCCGGTCCCAGGGAAACAGCACCAGGACGCGGCCCCACTTGTCCACCCAGATTTCTTCGCCGTCTCCACCCGCGCCCTGATCGTCGCTCGAGTCCTGATCCGCGCTCTTGCCCACCACCTTCGCCGTCTGCGGCCCCTGCACAAAGGGCTTCGGCGTCAGCCGCTCCGGCCGGAACGGGAAACCTGCGGAAATGCATGCGAAGTGGTTGGTGTAGTTGTCCTTGCCGGTTCCGCCCTCGTCACGGTAGGTCCCAGCCACCGATGCAACATGCTGAATCTCGGTCAGCACATAATCGGCGTTCATGTCCGCGGCGGGATGGTCCTTAAGCGTGAACTTGTAGCCAGTGGTGAATGCCCGGCACACGCTCGCCCCGTGCGCCACTTTGTGCACGGCCTCCTCTTCCTGCATTCGCAGCTTGGCCAGCGCCGTACCGTCCGACTGTGTGCCGTGAAGGCCGGGATAATCAAAGATCTCCATCCCATCGTTGCCGCCAACGGTATAAATGGTCGACTCCGTGGCAAGAAGATTGCTCGTCGAGGTAGTGAAGTTATAGTCGGTCATCGAGTGCTTCCCGCTGCGCAGTTCCTGGCCGAGGCTCCAGGCGTTCACCACATCGCCCGCATCCAGACGACCGCCCTCCGCCAGGTTGTAACCGAAGCTTGACTGTCCTGGGCAGGGTTGGTGCGCGCTGCTCGAGTCCCCAAGCATCATGGTGTGCTTTCCGTCGCCGTGCTGGAAGAAATAGAAGATTCCGAATTGCTCCATCAGCCGGGAGATGAAGTTGAAATCGGTTTCGCGGTACTGGACGGTATACTCGAGCGGCTTGTAAGTCCCCGTCAGGTTGGCCTGGAAGTCGATTCCCCGATCACCCAGAATCTGCTTGACGATCTGGGTCACATCCTTGTTGTGGAAGATGCGGCAATCGGCGTAGCGTGTCAGCGTCCAAAGCTTCGGCACCACCTGCAGCTCGTAGCGCGTCATGTCGCCGTCCACGCCCGAACATGCAAATTCGCTGACAAAGCCATTGAAGTGGCGTTTTGAATCGTCCGCCTGCTGGACGTTGATAGTCACGCTCTGGCCAATGATTGTCGTGAAATCGATGGCCGCATCCTCTGACAGCGTGGTCAGATGGAAGTTGAACATGCGCGAAATCGCTTCGTGGCCGGTGAACCCGGTCAGCAGCAGCTTGTCCTCGCCTAGCGGCGTGGTAACCGATATGAGACGACCTGCTTGTGAATAGAGTGGCATGGTATTACCCATCTCGATCCGACCGTAACTGGAAGGATCACGTTAACCGCTTTGAAGTTTTCAAATCTCCTGGGCGCCATACGCCTTCGACGACCCACTGATCAGATCTCTCTTGCATCGTTCAGCACAATTGATTTATCTGTTTTTGAATTACTCTTGCTCCTCGGTTTCAATTTGACTGAGATCGCTCTGCCGTTCCCAACAAGTTCAAAACGCAGTCGCTGATGGATTCGGCTTCATTCGATTCAATCCAAGATATCGATCCGGTGGAATTCGCCCGGCTCAGTACCGAGCCGTCTCAGCGTCTCCAGAGACGACCGTTGGCTGTTCAGTTCAGACACCATAAGCGGATGTTCTGATATCTTCCGTTCCAGATTGGGATCGGTTGGCTTCAACCTCTCGGTAATCTGGACCTTGGCATCGACCAAGTCCCTCGCGGCGGACGCCGTCATTACGATCTTCTTTGGGTCGTTCTGCCCCATAAACTCAACCAAATGCGCAACCATGATGCCGACATTTTGAGCATAATCAGCCACAGGCATCGAGAACTGTTCCGAGTGCGGGATTGCGTTGATGCAATCGCGTAGGAGCTGCCCCCAATCGGCGGGTGGAGGCTCCCCATTTTCAGATATCGCCCACGCGATATTCATTGTCCTTCGGAGCAATTCTGGGCTCCCCCAGTTCTGCTCCTGGCTGAATCGCAGGTAATCGCTAAAATGCCTCTCACAACATGCGGCTCCAAATGCCAGTTGGTACCGCGCTGGGAGTGACCGCATTGCATCTTCTAGGCGGTCTAAAAACACTTGGAACTCGGTTTGCGCTAGCATTCTTCCGCCACCTTATTGAGGATTTACTGGTCGCGCGCCCGCCGCTTGAATAGCTTGTTGGCAATCCGGGCAAATCGTCCGACTTGCGGCGACAGCGTTGACAGTCATTCCCTGAGACTGAGCTGCGTTAATCACAGTTACCTCTGCATGCCCTGGACCACTCACGGCTGTCTCTCCTGGCTGGAGGGCAGCCCTTTGAGCCGGCGATAGTGTGTTGTTACTCGACCCAACTAGAACCGATGTATTTCCATTCGCATCTGTGACGCTGGCGGCGGCTGTGGTACGCATATTCTGCGCGATTGGATCGAGTGCTCCATGGACTTCTGCCGCCCTTTTTGCAAGCTCCTCGTCGCTGATAATTGTTGTTGAAGCCTTCTGCTTTGTAAAGCTTTGATTGAGGTTCTTCTTGCTCAGCCCGTCAGGTTCTGGATTCTCGTCTCGTTCGGCTGCCGGTTCCTTCGGGCCCGGTCCAGGTGAATCGCTGCTGCCCGAGCCCCCTCCGTCACTGGCCGGCCCACTACCGCCCCCTCCGCTTGACGTTTCTGCCTTCGGCTTCAGCTTCGGATTTTTCTCGAGGTCCGCCTTGTTCTTTTCGATCCAATCGGCAAACGGCCTGCCAAAGCTGCTGTCCCGCAACTGCGCGATAAACGCCGCATCCGTGCCTTCCGCCGCGGCGTTGCCCAAAGCCTTGCCCCTGGCCAACGCGCCGCGCCCGGAACTGATTGCGGCCCGCCGCAGAAGTTCCGCCACAATGCCTTGCAGAACCAGCCGCATCAGGATGCCGGCAGCGTCGGCTATTTTATGCGCTGCCTTGTCCAACTGTTCTTTCTGCGCCGCGCCCTTCAGGTCTCTGGCCTGCCAGGCCCATTCCACTCCTTCGTGGAGGGCTTTGTACAACTCGGCAAAGCCCCCCGTGATGGCATATACAAGGAAGCCGAGCCCCAGCCAGGTGAGGGCGGCCATTCCAACATCGTATCCGAGCTCTCCTCCGATCACCAGGCCGGGGACCGCGGTTGCTCCCCCGCCAAAAAGCCCAACTGCTCCCCCGATTCCTGCCCCCAGGACGCTTGTGGCGCCTACGATCTCCAACATCTGGATAAAGCTGGACTTTAATCCGGAGATCAGTGTGGCGATCTGGCATCCTGTTTCTTCCAGAATTGCGTCGGGGGCATAGCTCTCGGCTTGGATGCCCGCCGCATAGATGCAATACGCGCCCTCAAGATTGCTGCGAATGCCGTGTTCGAGGTCTTCGCCCTTGACCCGCAGCGTAGTCGATACTGCATCGACCGCGGACGCCATCGAATCCGCAGCCTTGGCAAAGAACGAGCCGGCGGCCGAAGGGCCCGAACCGCTGTTGGGCGCCTTGGCCCGGTCCCCCCCGTCCGCGTTCCCCGAATTGGTTTGCCCACCGAGGGGGCCTGGTTTTCCCTTGCCGGCCATCTGCGTTCCCCCGAACCGAGCACTATTCGGCGGCCTTCACCAATGGAGTTGCCGTCGGGTCGCCGTAAACAAACGACCCGTCTTCCCCGATCCCAACGCTGATTGCGGTTAACTTCTCCCCTTCCGCCATACTGCCCAGTATCTTTCGCGAAATATCCGGAAGGAGCGAATTTGTGAGGATATTATCCACGTTTCTTGCGCCGCTCTCAACCTCGGTGCAGCGGTTTGCTACTTCGTTCAGGAAGGCATCGTCGTAGGTGAGCTTCACCTTGTGGTTTTCGAGAATGCGGCGCTGAATCTTGCCCAATTTCAGCCGGATAATCTGCTTCAATGCTTCGTCCCTCACCGGGTAATAAGGGATGAGCACCAGGCGTCCCAAAAATGCGGGTTTGAATATTTTGTTCAAGTCGGGCTTGAGGGCCTCGATCAGCGCACGAGGGCTGGGCGCGGTCTCCGCGTCCGCCACCAACTTCATCATCTGGTCGGTGCAGGCATTCGTGGTAAGAATAATGATGTTGTTCTTGAAGTCAATCGAGCGGCCTTCCCCGTCTTCCATATTGCCCTTGTCGAAGACCTGGAAGAAAATCTCAAGCACGTCCGGATGAGCCTTTTCAACTTCATCCAAAAGGACCACAGAGTAAGGCCGGCGGCGAACTGCTTCCGTCAGAACGCCGCCTTCGCCGTAGCCCACATAGCCCGGAGGCGAGCCCTTCAGCGTGGAAACGGTATGGGCTTCCTGGAACTCGGACATATTGATGGTGATCAGGTTGTGCTCGCCGCCGTAGAGCAGGTCAGAGAGCGCCAGCGCGGTCTCGGTTTTGCCCACGCCGCTGGGGCCGACCAGCATGAATACGCCCACCGGCTTGCTGGGATCGTCCAGGGACGCCCGCGAAGTCTGAACGCGCTGGCTGATGATCTCCATGGCATGCGCCTGCCCGATGACGCGCTTTCCCAGAAGATCCTGAAGCGTGAGAATGGTCGCGATTTCGTCCTTGAGCATTTTTCCGGCAGGAATACCGGTCCACGCAGAAAGCACCTCGCCCACAATCTGCGCATCCACGCAGACCTGGATCAGGCCGGTTTCGCCCTGCACGGCAGCAAGATCCGCTTCCAGTGCCTGTAACTCCGTCCGAAGGGCGGCCGGGTCCACCTGTGTGTCAGTCTCAACTTTTTCAGGAGCTTCCGCCGGCGCCTTTTCAGGCGCATCCGGCTTTGCCTCCTTGGCGTGGGTGGCTTCAATCCTGTCGCGCAGCTCGCGAATCTTGCCGATCAACTCACGTTCCTTGTCCCAGCGCGCGCGCAGAGCCTGGAGCTTGCCTTCGGCAGCGGCCTTTTCCGTATCAATCTCGGCCAGCTTCTCGTGGTGGTCAGCGCCGAGAATCTCCTCGCGGTCGAGGATTCGCTTCTGCACTTCGAAGGCATCGATCTGGCGTGTCAGGTCTTCAATGGCGGGCGGGGTCGCGTTCTGGGCAAGCGAAAGCCGCGCACAGGCGGTGTCGAGGATGCTTACCGCTTTGTCGGGCAACTGACGCCCGGCGAGATAGCGGTGCGAAAGACGCACACTGGCATAGACTGCCTCGTCGAGAATGCGTACTTTATGGTGTTTTTCAAGAGAGGGCACCAACCCCCGCATCATAATCTGGCACTGCACCTCGCTGGGTTCCTCGACTTTGACAATTTGGAAGCGCCGGGCGAGGGCGGCATCCTTTTCGAAATACTTTTTGTATTCCGACCACGTGGTGGCCGCGATGGTGCGGAGTTCTCCGCGGGCGAGAGCCGGCTTGAGCAGGTTGGCGGCATCGCCCTGGCCGCTCTGGCCGCCCGCGCCAATCATGGTGTGGGCCTCGTCGATGAAGAGAATGATCGGTGTTGCCGATGCCTTCACCTCTTCAATCAGGCCTTTGAGCCGGTTTTCAAATTCGCCCTTCACGCCCGCGCCTGCCTGCAGCAGCGCCAGGTCGAGGGTGCGGACCTGAACGTTTTTAAGCGGAGGCGGCACATCGCCCTGCGCGACACGGAGAGCGAAGCCTTCAACCACCGCCGTTTTGCCGACACCCGCTTCGCCGGTGAGGATGGGGTTGTTCTGGCGTCTCCGGGTGAGGATGTCGACCACCTGGCGAATCTCGGCATCGCGGCTGAGGACCGGGTCGATCTTGCCCTTGCGGGCGTTGCCGGTGAGGTCCACCGTGTACTGGTCGAGGTTGGGTGTTTTGCCGCCACCGGGGTTTATGCCGCCATCGCCGGGCGTGCCCGGGACTGGGGCGGTCGTCGTCTCGCTGGAGAGGGCAACGATGCCCAGCATATCTTTGCGCAGCGCATCGGCATTGATCTTGTGGAACTCGCAGCTAACGTCGTTGATCAGGCGGGAAAGCTCTTCATCAGAGACGAGCGCGAGTATGGTGAAACCGGTGCGCACCTGGCCCGCATTGAAGTCGATGGAGCCAATGGTCCACGCGGTAGTGATCATCTTCAGCACCGTGGGACTGATGGCCGGGGTGCGGGCATTGCCGGACTTCAGCTTGTCCATGCTGCGCGACAACTCGCCAGCGAGCTTTGACTTGTCGACCTCAAAATGCCTGAGGATGGCGGCAAAGTCACCTGAAGTGGAATCGAGCAGCTTGGTGAGATAGTGCTCGATCTCGATGTCGTAGTGAGTGCGGGAAAGACAGAGTCCGGCGGCACCTTCAAGGGCGGAGCGGGCGGGGTCGTTCAGTTTTGAAATCAGTGCTTTCAGATTCAGTCCCATGGATTCCCCCTTAGATCGTCAGGATTGTGTCGTCCGGATCGAAATCAAGCGGCATGGTCTTTGCCCAGGAGACCCAGCCAAGCCGGGCCGGATTTGCTGAGTCGGGATCGAGTTCCACACCAGGCACCTGGTTCCGATCGAGCACCAGTTGCACTTCAAAGTCGAGGCATTCATTGCTGAAGAAGCGAGTGATGGCGCGTAACGCCTTGTGGGCGCTGCCTTCGGGAAGGAAATCGCAATAGCGTTCAACCCCCAGCGGGCCAAGCCTGATGCGCACGCGGGCCTGGCGGTCCCAGACGGCATCGCCCACGACCGCTCCCGAGCCCACCTGGCTGGAGGGAGACTCCGACTCTTTCATCGCACATTGGGTCGCCGCATCCAAACCGTACCAGCCGCCGGTGAACTGCTGAATCTCTACAGGCACTTCAAAGTAGTCTGCGATGAGCTGCTCAAGGGCTACTGCCGATGGCGACTGCATCGCTACCAGCGAGGCGTAATGCAGCAACGCTTCGTCCTCCGTTTCCTGGCGGTCGCGCAGTCCTGCGGTCCCAAGCCCGATCAGGTCGAGAAGGTGCTGCGTGAAGAGATCGCGGCCGCCAGTTCGATAGGTAACCGGGAAATTGGACCTTTGCCATGCCCGATAGAAGAGCGAAATGGCGCGATGGTTGAAGATGTCGAGGAACGCGGCAAGGCTATGATCCTTGGCCCGTGCACGCTCCAGAATCAATTCGCTGTAGGTGTAGGGAAGGACACCCAGGGGGCCGGTAAGTCCCATGAAGTTGACCGTCATCTCTGGCGGGGCATCGTCCTTGGCCTGCAGGCTCTGGATTTCGCTGGCGGGGAAGGCAAGGCGCTGATTGACTTTGAAGTGGACGGCTTCTTCCGAGGGACTGGAGAAACAACCCACGGGCTGCGCACCAGCCCTGAGCCGCTGCAACAGAGCGACGGCCTGGAAAAACTCGAACGAGCACGCGTCCTCAAGGAGTTGGTGGCCAAGCACCGTTTCCTCTAAACGAGAGCTTTCCGTCCCGATCTCGGTGGCCATTCGTGGAGTTTCTCCTTTCTTTGCGGAGTCGTGACACTCAATTGCGTAAAGCTGTTCAAGGACGCGCTCATGGCAAAGAACCGCTCCAGTACGCTGGCGAAGAGAAACGCGCCGCCCCCGGTGAACTGCTCCTCATCGATCTCGAGATCGATCCTGATTCCGCGCGCGAAGCTCACGCCCTGCTCGGAGATCAAGCGCGTGAAATGCGGGTGGCTCTGGATGCTGAGAATGCTCTGAATTACGTTCTGGGAATAGGCTGTGCGGCCAACGTCGTAAAGACGCAGGATCTCCTGCAGCGCTCCTTTGCCGCCCTGAACCAGCGAGAGATAGTTGAGCGACAAATGGGAGACGAGTCGCCAAAGTGCGCTCTTGCCCAGCGCGGGACGCACCGGCGGCGTTGGTTTGCGAAGCGCGACGATCCGCTTCATCGCCGCCGCACCTTCCATCTCGAAATCGCTGTCCTGATTGCCGAACATCAGACGCGAAGGCAGATCGCGATTGGTGCATGTGGTGTGGACAGAGAGGATGGTCGCGTCCGGATCCACGGAAACAGTCGACAGGTCGACGAGTGAAAGCGAAACGTCTGTGCCGTCGTCGTTGAGACGGGTCGAGGGCCGGCGCCGAGCGAGCCAGAAACAGGACCGGTCCTCTCTTCTTCCGGCATGATGCAGCGAGTAGAACGGTTCGTAGCTCGTAATCTTCTGATTTGAGGAATTGATTGCGCTCACTTCGTCCACCGAGAATACCTCCATCGAATAAGGCCGCCTCACATCCGGAACGAGGGGGTATTCGGACTTGCGCTGGTTCAACTGGATGGGCTCGGCAACCTGTGAAAACAGATTGACGACGGGCGCACATCCCAGCCGAAAGGTCTTCTTCGAGAGTTCGATTTCGAGCCGCTGGACGCGCCCTTCGCCTTCAATCTCGGAGATCAGGAAGATGATTTCGACCGCATCCTTGAAGCCTGCGGTTGCCAGGCACTCCAGGCCCGATAGATCGACGAAGAAGAACTTCTCAGGAAAGGTGAAGTACTCCATCAGCAGCCGGTGGCCGGCGAATGTGGACGGAGAATAGGAGACCATTCCATCCTCGGGGCCGAAACCGACGGCGCTCAGAGCCGAGGCGGGCAGAGTGATCGGCGCCAGGCGCGATCCTTCAGAAAGATCGCGCACAACGATACGATTGACCCGGCTGAAGAGCAACTCATAAAGCATATTGACCAGCCCGCTTTCACCATCCAGATAGAAGCGCAGCCGATCGGGCTTGAGGCCGGGGAAGGTCACATCGCGGGCGCAGCGAAGCTCAAGGCGCACCGCCCACGCGGAGTCGCTGGTCTTTACCGCCGGTTTGAGCCGGCTGGGCGCGCTGAACTCCACCGCGCTTACGGTCAGCGGCCACAAGGTTGTGTCGTAGCAGGTGCGAAATGTGCAGGGCACGCCGCCAACCGGTTTTGAAAAGAGCAGCGAGTTCCGCTCGATCTTCATCCCGCTGGCGAGCTTGCCCTTTTCGGGATCCAGCTGAAATTCGACGATCGACATGGACGGAATGGGACGCACCAGTTGGGGATAAACGATGCTGAGCAGTCCGTCGGAAATCTCCGGGAATTCGTCCTCCATCTTGAGATGGATACGAGCGGCGAGAAAGGCAAACGACTCAAGGAGCCGCTCGACATGGGGGTCTTCGCACTTGGTCGGCTCCAGGGCCAAACGCGAAGCGACTTTCGGATACTTCTCAGCAAACTGCGCTGAGGATTTGCGCAGGTAGTCGAGTTCGCGTTCGTAATAGAGCAGCAGTTCATCGCGCATCGTCGCCTCCGGTAAGGCGGCAGTTGCCGGTCTTCAACTCAATCACGGTATCGAAACTTATGGGTTCCGGGACCGGGTCCATCCGAAGCATCGCCACTACACGCAATCGGACGTCCTTTTTTGCCGAGTCCGGAGTTTCGATCATCACCAGGCGCACGTTGGCAAGGCGCGGCTCAAATAGATTGATAGTGGCCAGAATCTGGCGAACCAGTTTATTGCGATCTCCTGAAGCCAACATGGTTAAAGCGGAAAGATCGGGAAGGCCGTAGACGTAGGCCGAGTGGTTGAGTTCCTTCAGCCCCTCATCCGGAGGTTCGCATATGCGGCGCGAATTGAGCAGCCACTCCAGATCTCGCCGCACCGCGTTCTTCAGGATTCGAACGGATTGGGAACGGCTGAGGGGGCTTTCCACGCGGTTCTCCGGCTCAAAATCGATAAGCCGGTCAAGCACGGAAACGGTGATCGTGGTTTCGCCGAGACTCCTGGCCATGGTTTACCCCGCGCTCAACGCCTGGACGGGGTCAAGGCGGCAAATACGTTCGAAGAGCTTTTGCTTTTCGCTGGCGTTACCCTGGATCTTCTTGCTGTGGCGCATGAGGTTTAACAGATCGCCCGCAACAATCTCAGGATCTTCCCAGGCGTCGAGCTTATGCTCTTCGATGCTCTCAGCGATGTCTTCGAGCAAGGGCTGAGCGATGGCGTCTTTTCCGGCGGAGATTGCCAGATCGATCAATTGCATCTTGCGGCGGAAGCGGCAGCGCCCGGACCGTTGACGGCCGATTTCGGCCCGCATGATGGAGAATGCTCTCTCTTCCTGACCGGCAGCCAATGCTTCTTTGGCGAGCGCGTAGGCATCGGTGGCGTGCGCAAGCCAGGTTGGAATTCCATTCGATTTTGCTGGAGCAACCGGAAGGGTTGCATCGTCCGCGGGTTGGACTGGCTGTGGAGAGGCAATCAACTGCTGCAGCCAGGCCCGGGTCTCGGAATTTGCGGACGGCGTGTCGTCGAGCAAGGTCACATCCAGCAACTCGGGAATATCGTTCAGCAGCGCGCGAAGTTCGGACTGAATCGCGGTGGCGATGGGCTGGTATTCCGCGCCGAGAGCCAAACAGGCAGCCACGGAAAGGCGCTGCAAGTCAAGCCAGGCCCGGCTGCACGGCAGCGCCATGGCCTGTTCTCCCGTCTCAAGCAGTTCGCTCCATTTCTTGTTGAGGGCCAGCCGTTTTATCTGTTGGCGAAGTTCCGTAGGCGGCGCCTCCAGCAGGGCGCTGTCACCGAGCCGCGATGCGGTGCGCAACTCGCCCCAGCGGAGACCGCGCAGCATCAGGTATGGCGCAGGACTGAGCGGTTCCCGCTTGCGCAGGAAAGCCGCAGACGCGGCGATGCCGGCCATAGCTTGCCGGCGATCCGCAGGTTCAGCGCTTGAATATACCGCAGGGGCTGCGGACGAAGCTGTCGCCCCTTCCGCGGCCTGCTGACCAGTTTGCCCAGCATCCGCAGCACCTTCGACGACAGGCGCTGCTTCCACGGGGTCCGGTTCCTTCTCCCTCTTCTTGTCAAGCAGGGTGTGGACCGTTTGTCGAACTTCCGTGAGCGAGATTCTAAGCTTTCCGAAGGAGGGCGCATCGTCTGCAAACGCCTCGTCGCAGAATTTTTCAAGGCTGTTGAGGGCATCGATGCAGCCATCGAGATCCTTTTCCGCCTGCAAATAGAAGGCCTTCGGCGTCTCGGAAAAGGCCTTGTCGAAAGTCTCCGGCGCGATCTTGCCACCCTCGATCAGCTTCGCGCGAGTGCTTCGTTCCTTGTCGGTCTTTACCTGGTCTTCGTAGCCGACCGTCCTTGAATTCTTGTAGACCAACCAGGAATATCCGGATGCGGTAATCGGTACGGAACGCACCGGCAAGTCCAACATGGAGCCTACCCATGCGATCGGCCTGGCGCGAAGCCCGCGGTCTCCGTCCTCAATGACCGGATAAACCGTATCCCAGAATTGGGTCAACAGGCTCAAACACAAGCCGATGCCCTGGTGCAAACCGGCGAAGTGCTCGGTTTGGACGAGCCCTTCGGTGAGCCACGCGGCCAGTTGAAGATCCTTGGAGACGGTGGCAATTGCATCCTGCGCAAGTTTCACGACAAGAGAGAAGTTGGCCGTCTTGCGCTCGCTCTGCCAGTCTCCCTGAGCCAGGTTATCGTCTTGGCGCCGAGCTTCCTTGATCTTGTCGTGGATCAGCAGATGGGTGTCGTAGCGCAGATCGATACCGCTCGGGTTTTCGCCGGCAATGGGAGTGAGGATATCTTCGCGAAGTGGCATAGGAATTGAGCCCCCGGTCCAGGAATCAGCTTTGCTGCTTGGTGGACCCACCTGCGGCTTGGGCAAATTCGATCGATCGAACTGCGAGGAAGGGCATCTCCTCCCCATCAACGAGGAGAGTCTTTTGACCGGATGGATGTTCCCTGCCCTCTTGGTCCAGAGCCCAGTCGGTGATTCTGCCTAGCCAGACCGCCTCGTTTGGATGCTTCCAGGAGAACGGATAGATTGCCGGGATAAGTACCTCTCCCAGGTCCATTCCCTTGAACGAGGGTGCAGTTTTGACCATCGCGGGAACCCAAAGCGTGTCCCTAAGCTTTTTGGGCGGCCCCATTTCGATGGAGGCCACATGTTTGAAAGGAATCCAGAGATAAGACCCAGCCGCGAATACCTCGAGCCGGGCGCCGATATCCGGATCTGCGTCGAGGAGATGGGTGAAGGCTTTCCCGTTGAGCTTGCCCGCCGGCGACGACACGCGGTCCGACGGAAAAGCCAGCTTCTCGAATAGCTCGTGCCGCGCCTTCTCCGCGTGAAGCGCGGCATAATAGACGATCGCGCCGGTTTCTGAATCGACGCTACCGGCGGCAAGCACAGCTAACTGCTTTTCAGCGCGAGCATATTCGCCCGAGAAGCAAAGCAGCTCAAACAGAAAGGTGCGCTGAGCCGTGTCGGAGGGGTGTTCACGCAGATAAGCCGTGAGCACCTTCTCCGCCTCGCGCACCCTTCCAGCCGCGAACAGGTCCTTGGCGGTTACTTGCACCGTGTCTCCACTTACCTACCCGCGAGTTACCACGGTTTCAACTTCAGAACGTCGAAGCCCTTGTCAATGAACCCCTTCAGGGCGCCACCTTCTTCGGGATTGTAACTTACCTTGATCTTGCTGAAGGCAAAGCTGATTGACTCCACTGGGTTTTCAGAGGAGCCGGAGAGCTGGATTGAGGTGATTAGCGCGTCCTCCATGTGAAGTTTGAAGTAATCCTCCTGCTGGTCACCCATCGGCTTGTCGTAGATGATATCTACCTTCTTCAGGTAGTTGCCGGTGCAGCAATCATCGAAGAGGAGCGGAGAGGTCTTGTCGAGGACCTTCATGATTGTGACGTCACCAAGGTTGGCGCGGCCCGCGCGGGCTTCGCCGCCCGACGAACCTGTGCCGATCACCGCGGTATTGCTGGCGCCAAAGCTGAAGGAAAGGATGTCGATGGCATCTTTCTTGCTAGTGCTCGGTCCGGGGCGCCCATCAATGATCAGGTACGCATTGACTGCCATTGTCTATCTCCCTAGTTATCCGATGTTGAAAAGTCAATTGATTTTGGACCCATGGTCATACGGCCCCTGGGCCCACAAGCCGTTGCAGATTGCTATTTGGCCGGGGCCGGAAGATCAGCCACCAACCGCAGCGAAACCGTGAGTTCATCCAGTTGGAAGTGGGGACGGAGGAAAGCCACGGCGCGGTAG
>Ga0182030_10004398_pt1 | contig 30052 bp, 13 predicted proteins | sample 812S3MmetaG_FD_121299 | JGI IMG/M metagenome (GOLD analysis project Ga0182030, IMG submission 121299) | Permafrost microbial communities from Stordalen Mire, Sweden - 812S3M metaG (Illumina Assembly) | ecosystem: Environmental > Terrestrial > Soil > Wetlands > Permafrost | place: Sweden...
AGCGGGGTCGATTGAATACCGATTCAACTTGGGTCGTCGGGTGCATGCGGGGCGGATCTCCTCCACCTCACGCGTGACACGTCCTTCGACCCTCCTCTACACGCCCTTCGTGAACGGGTTACGACCCTCCTCTACACGCCCTTCGTGAACGGGTTACGCTAGAACGTCACGCGACACCTCAACCCACTAAGGTGCGAATAACGCGTCCGAGCGCCTTACGCGACGACGCGATCACCCTATCGCACAGCCAGAACGCATCGCCCCACTCGATGCATCGTTCCAACTGTCCTCGGATCTCGCAACTCCCACAAACGACCGAAGCCCCAATCAAGCGGCTCTGGCACGCCGATCATCCAATCGCAATTCCCATCGACTTCCTCAAGGCAAAGTATTGCTCACTCACGGAGAACACCAACATTTCCTTGACCTTCTCAGCAGGCAATTCATCACCGGGCAGCTGCGGTTCCATTGCGATAATCTTCTTAGCAATATCCAAATCGCCGCACAGCAACAGGCCCGCGCGACACGCCGTAATCTCAGTTGCCTGCATCCACCGCCGCAGGTCAGCTTTCGCCCCATCCTCGATCCACTTCTGCACCACCAGCCGCAACGATTCCCGCTGAACCGGTTGCATATGTTTCACAAGATCCAAGGCCGTCGCCTGAACTGCCTGAGCCATCTCGGGAGGCGTCGCAAAATCTGGAATGACAATCTTCACACCCGCGAACAACATAACCTTAAGCTCGTTAAGAGTCGGGAACAGATTCTTTATGTAATGTTCCCCACGATACGTCGACAAATGCTTTCCAACGATAAATGTGAGCTCCTGCGGCGTAAATCCCGTAAGCACCGTCTGGCCAGCTACACTCGCTGGCGTTGGCGCAACGACCGCAATGAGCGCGCCAAGCACATCGTTTCGGACGTAAAGTTCCGGCGCCGCGATCCCTAGCACCTGAGCCGCCCACCCAAAGGTCTTGGCGAATGTTACGGTGCTCGTGCTCGGATCCTGACGAAAGCGCTTATCCAACACCGGAAGTTGTCGTTGAGCCTTCAATTGATTCGTCTTCGCCACGATCGCCGCTGGCGTCAACATCTCAAATATTTTTCCGATATATATATTCTCGTCTTTGTGGAACAGATTCCGAACCCACGCTTCATTATCCAAACGATTCTTAACCTGAATCACACCCTTCGGACGATAGTCTTCAAAAAACTTCTGTTCCTCATCATTCGCGCTCCGCAAAAACGCCAGGGCAGAACACATACACCACGCGCGATCGTAATCATGCATCCGCGTGTATAGTCGCGCCAAGCTGTGATACGGCTCCACACGAAGTGGATCCTTCTGAAGGACCAGTAGATGCTCACCAATCGCGGAATCGACCTGGTCGGTCGCTTCATAAAGCTCCGCCAAAATTTGTCTCTCTATTGGCTCATCCGCCTTATAGCGAGTCGCCATCTTGAATGATTCGATGGCACTCGTCGTATCTCGAAGTCGATCCCGATAAATCAGGCCAAGATTGTGCCACAGACTGAACTCCAATTCCGGATTCGAGACATTTGCAGTCGACATCCTTCGCAGCATCTTGCGAAATGCGCGCTCAAGCGCCTTCCAATCTTTCTTTCCGGTTAGTAACTTATTAATACGCTCAAATGCCTCGAGATACTGCGGATTCAAATCGAGAGCTTCGTTAAACAGCTCAACCGCTTTATCGTGATCCACTTCCTTATCGCGATATAGCTGAGCCATAGTATAAAGAAACTTGCTCTTCCTGATAGGATCCGTCTCCGAATCAGCGATGGCCTGCAACGTGTCCACCATCTTGGACCAATTCTCAGTCTCCTGATAAAGAGCAATCAACTTATGTAGCAGTCCCGCATTCAAAGGCTCCAGCTCACGCGCCTCTTCTAACGCCTCGATAGACTTCGCTGGGTTCTTGCCTTCGTCCGACCATACGTCGGCGATCTCACACAGCATCCGCAGGCGTTCACCCCCATCAAATACGTTGTCCAGTATCTGCCGACGGTAGGCTATGGACTGCTTCCAATCCTTCTGTTCCACATACACACGAACAAGCGCCTCCAGCGTCGGTCGATGAGCCGGATCTATCGAAAGAGCCTTTTCAAAGTTGTTTATTGCCTGCTTGAACTGACCCTGCTCTACCTTTACGCACCCAAGACGATAATACGCGTGGGTTCGAGACTCCGCGTCGTCCTCCGCAAGCGCAGTCAGCATTCTCTGATAATTAGACAGTGCCCCAGTCCAATCCTTTAGCCTAAAACACACCTCGGCCAGACCGCGAATCACATCCAGGTCTGTAACATCCAGCTGATACGCCGCGGTAAACGCTTTCAACGCTTTCTCATCATCGCCAACTGCAGCGCTCGCCTTACCGCGCTTATATTCCAGAGAATGCTGGGTCGCCCTGTCCCTCTTCGAGCTCCGAGGAACTAAAAACTCCAGTAATGGAACCGCCTTTGTCCAATTCTCCGTTGATACATATTCATCTATCAAAGGAGCAATCGCATCCTCATTTTCTGGATCTGCCTGATAGGCAGCCTCAAACGCACTAACTGCGCCATCATGATCGAATAGCCTATCTTCTCGCACTCGCCCCAGTTCCACGAGCAGTTTGCCGCGTTGTCGCGACGATGCAACATACCTTTGCTCAGCATCCAAATACCTGGCGCACCTATCGAAGTCACCGGCATCGCCCGCAATGCGCCGAAGTGCGGTGAGAGATGCAACGTGAGACGGATCGAGATCAATCACCATCTCAAAGCGCTCTTGCGCAGCAACTCGGTCCCCCAACTTATCGTCGAGAGCCCTTCCTATATGATAAAACGCCTCAATGCGCTGCTTGGCGTCCACCGTCAACTCTGCCACTCGTGTCATGCATTCGATCGATCGAACGACGTCACCGGTTTTCTCATAGAGTCGCGCAAGAGTCTCCAAGGCGCTTACGCTTTCGTCGTCGAGGTCGACAATGCACCGAAGTGCATCTATCGACTTTATCGGATCGCTGAGCTCGTCCGAATACACTTGAGAAATTGCCTGATATAGATCAACCTTTATCTTGCGATCCGCGGTCATCGAAATATGGCGTTCGTAGGTATGAACTAAATCAGCCCAGCGTCGCAACTTTCGGTAACATCGCTCAAGGCGCTCATAGGCGTCCCCATTTCCGGGGTCAATCTCAAGAACTTGTTCGAGATGCTGAGCCGCCGTGTCAACGTGCAGAAACCGATCCTCATGAAGTGATGCAAGTCTCTGCAAAACATCGATCTTCTCCCGTTCGGTCGTAACGACATCTATGTGCCGATCGAGAACCTCCACGAGCTCTGGCCATCGCTCCAGCGACTCGTCCACTCTCGCAAGTCCCCGCAACGCCGACAAGTTCGCTGGGTCCTGCTCCAATATTTCGGCAAATACCTGCGCGGCCTTTGCCGGATCGTCAAGCTTCGATTCGTAGATCTTTGCAAGGCGAAGCCTAACATCGCTCATCTCCGCACTCTTTTGAGATATAGCGATCTTGCATTGTAGAACTTCCGCCAGCTCCTTGTCCTGACCACGAGCCGCATAAATCCGTTCGAGATTCTCTATTGCCGGAAGGTATGAAGAGTCCACATCCAGCGCACGCCTAAAATTAGATATTGCCGCTTCAGTCTGCTGCATATGAAGATCGAGCAGCTCCCCAAGATCGTTCAATACTTCCTTTCGATCGATATCATTGGTGGCAACATCAAGGGCACTTGTAAGCGTGGCCCCCATCTGCTTCCAGTCACTTGCCTTCCCGAACAGGCTCGCAAGCTGGCGCATAGCTCCAACGTTGTGGGGATCAAGTTGAATAATTTGTGCGTAATACGGTTGAGCGTATTCCGGATGCCCTAAGTCATCGCCATACCACTTCGCAAGAAGTAGACATAGCCGTATCTGCGCTTCCGGCTCCGTCTGGTTCCCAAGCCATCCACTTACAGTGCGTATCACTTCGGGCCAGCGACCCGTCGCCTGCGCAAGGCGCTCCAGGTACCGGGCAGTCTCTCGATCGTAAAAGTCCACCTCCAACGCGTTCTCAAGCGCATCAAGCGCTTGACCCTTGTCCTCGAGCTTTTCTTCGAAGACACGCGCAATCTTACGAAGCAGCGCTGTCTGCTCCCCGGCCGCATCTCGAGTCCCTAGTCTGCCCAGATATAGCTCAATAAGTGGTTCCCACCGAGACGCAGCAATGTGAAGCTTCTCGAGTTCAACAAACGCAACGTCGTCCTTGGCATCGAGATGCAGGATGTGCTCGTAGGCGCCGCGCGCACCATCGGAATCCCCAATTCGATCCCGCCAAATATCCGCGACGTCGCGATAAACTCTTATTCGATCCTGCGTATCCTCGAGAACGTCCGCCCGTCGCATGTTAACATCAATGACGTCCGCCCACCTCTCCTCGTCACGATAGATACCTTCCAGCGCATCCATCGCCTCAAAGTCAGATCTTACCTCAAGTAGTTTTCTCCACGCATCGGCCGCCTCATAAGGTCGATGGAGTTCGCCCGAATACGTCTTTCCTAGTTCTCGGTAGATCTCCGTTAGATCACTCGGAGGAAGCAGCGACGAGGCACGATCCACTACCTGATGAAGAGCCGCAACAAGTTCATTCGAATCACCGTTCACTCTACGAATATTGACGATTGCTCGCAAAGCAGCGACATTAGTGTAATCATAATCAAGCAATCGAGCGTAGTCATCAAGTGCGGCATCTCCACGACCCAACTTCTCGTTGAGAGTCGCCGCGCGCCGCAATAGGATTGCTATTCTATTTTCATCACTGTCCGCTATATCAAGCTGTCTCTCCAACACATCAACGAGCTTCGCCCATTGACCCATAGACTCATATAGGTCGCTCAGAGCCCCCAACGCCTCGGCATCCTCTCCCCTAAGATCCAGAACCGTTTTCCACGCGTCCACTGCCGCATCCGGTTTGCCAAGCCGCTCCGCGGCAAGATGAGCCATCTTTGCTCGAACCTGGGCTTCGACGGCATCACCCGGAGCATTTTCCAGTTCCCGCCGATACACCGTATCGAGGTCCTGCCACGATGACTCACGCTCGTAAATTCGTCCCAGCGCTTCAATGGCGCCTTCATGTGCCTTGTCGAGATCGTCAAAAATGCGGCGATACGCACGAATGGAGCTCGCCACATCGCCTAGACGAGTTTCATACAGTTCTCCGAGTCTCGCATAAAGCTCCACAAGTTCCTGAGTATCTCGCGTCGCGCGTACCCGCATCTCGAGTACTCTCGCTAGGTCTGGCCATGATTCCGCTGCTGTATGAATTCGATCCAAATTCGACAATGCGTCGATATCGGACTCGTCAACGCCAAGAACATACTTATAGGCTTCCTCCGCCTTTCCGATGTCCCCTAGGTCCTCTTCGAAGGTACGCGCTAGACGCCTCCCGATCACGCACTGGACATCATGTTCTCCGTGCTGGCTTAGAACGTCAGCGTACGCATTTGCCAACACATCCCATCCATCGCTCACGATTCCAGCAAGCCTCGACGCCTCCTCGCTGACGCGACCGTCGAGAGGGTACTCCATGAGGGCTCTTATATATATACGCAGCGCCTTTTCTGAATCAAGAAGACGCTCCTCACAGAGCTCGGCAATACGGTAATATGCTTGCAGTCGGTCTTGCGGAACCTCGGTATGAGCGAGTTGAGCTTCACACACTGCGAGAAGCTTGTCCCACTCACAGGCCATTCGATACAACGGCTCGAGAATTTCCCCGACCTCAACCTGTTTTACGCCCGTTAGGAACAACGCCTCCAGCGCGCGCATCGTCGCATCATGTTCCGGCGCCGCATTGATGATTTCTCGATACGACCCGATGGCCGCGTCAAGCTCCCCCAGTTTCTCCTGTTGCACTTGACCGAGCCGGTACTTAAACTCGAGTGCTTCATCCGGCCCTTCTGCAAGGTCCGCCTCCCGCCGCAAAATATCGGCCAAGTCCCCCCAGCGCTGGGTCTCCTGATACAAACGATCAAGGGAGCGAAGCGCTGGTACATGATGCGGATCCGCGTCAACAACGCGCCGGTGCCGAACGATGGCGCCAACGACATCCGCTAATTGTATCTCGAAGATGTCGGCATTTCGTGACTCTATCTCTACAAGTCTACGGCTATCACCCTGATGCACCAGCCTGTCGACTTCTGCATCGTAGAGCTCCGCGACCGCTTGCCATCGATTCACCGCCAACGCTAAGCGCTCGAGATTCTCGACTGTGAGCTCGTTCGAGTTATCAAATGAAAACGCCCGCGCATACGTATCGAATGCAGCCGCCGAGTTATTCAGTGCTTCCTCATCGAGGCGTGCGATTCGATGCAACAGTTCTACCTTGCGGAAGCAATCATCAGAATGGCGGACCTGTACTTCATATACACGTATCAGCTTGGCCCAATCCCCCGTAGCCTCATACACCGGTTCAAGTACGGAAGCCGCGCCGAGAGGATCTGCATCACCATCTTTAAGCGCCTCGAGAGCCGTAAGAGTCGGTTCATGATCGGCCTGCCGCTCCAACAATTCTCTAAACAGCTCGATCGCTCTGGGAATATCGTCCAGATGCCGCTGATAAAGCTCGCCAATTCGATACTGAAAGCTTACCGCCTCATTCGGGTCTGCGGTCATCTCGCTCTCGCGAGTTAAGATCGAAAGAAGCTCCGTCCAGTTTTTCGCCTTCTCGTATAGGACGTCCAGTCGGGACAGTGCCTGCAGGTCGTCCGGATCAATCTCGAGGATTTTCGCGTACATATCGATAGCCCGCGAAACATCCCCGAGTTCCCGCTCATAGACTGCACCGACCTGGTAATAAATCCCTTTTCTATCATCCGCATCAACGACCAGGTCCGCTTTCCGCGCATAAGCTGCAAGAAGCTCGGTCCATTGCGAAAGATCAAGATGCCGTCGAATCAGCGCATCGAGTGCACGAATGTCGTCTGGATCAAGTTCAAGCACTCGGTTGTAAACAATTATCGCAACTTCCGGACGATTCAATACGTCCTCTTCAATCGCAGCAGCCTGAAACAATGCGTTCTTCTTCTCGACTATATCTTCGAGAATTTCAGACTTGCGCTGAAGGATTGTTGACAGCTCTTGGTACCTCTCTGCCGTACGATACAGCCGCTCAATCGACTCCGCTGCATTCAAATTGAGCGGATCAATTTCCAGGACTCTTCGGTATAGCGAGACCGCAGCCTCCACATTGCCCAAATCGACTTCGTGGATGCGCGCGCTCGCCATATACAGTGCACTGGCAAGTGTCGGGTCATCAAGACGCGAACCGATCCGTTCAAAAACATGCGCGAGATCCTCAAACCGACCTGTGGTTCGAGCAATACGCTCGATTTGCTGCATCGAATCGTCGTTCGCAGGATCCTCGGCGAGAGCGCGCGCTTGGGTCTCAAATGCTGCGTTAAAATCTCCAGCAGCGTCTTCGAATATTTGCGCAATCTGATGCAATAGTTCGACCCGCCGAGCCCCATCGTCGCTGCACCGGACCTGGATCTCATGAACACCAATCAGCTTCTTCCAGTCACCGATATGACGGTAGAGCGGCTCAAGCATGTCCGCTATCAGAAGTTCATGAGTGCTATCGCCTCCGAGACGCTCTAGCGCAGCGAGAGACTCTGAATTCGTTGGCTCTCGCTCGAGAATTTCCCTATATGCCTCGATTGCAGCATCGACCTGTCCCATTTTTTGTTCACGCAGCAAAGCGAGCCGCAGCGTGAAATCGAGCCGAGACTCTTCGGTGGCAGCAAGCGAAAGCTGCATCTCAAGATTCGCAGCCAACTCTGGCCACATGTTTTGCCGAGTGAATATGTCATCTAGCGCCCTTAGCGCCCGATCGCTGCTCGGCTCCAACTCAAGGACCTTTTGATATGATTCTATCGCATCACTTGATCGCCCAAGCTTCTGATCCTGAATACTCGCCATATTCAACAACAAAGCTTCACGGTTCGAGACATCATCGATCTGTGCAATGCGGCGTTCAAATACACCTATGAGCTCGTCCCACCGATGCCCCTTTGTAAAGAGCGCCTCAAGCGATGAAAGCGCGACATTGTCTGCCGGATCTATTGCCAATATATTATAATATGCCCGCGCTGCAGCCTGAACATCACCGAGTCGGTCATTCATAGCCGCTATTCGCAACCAATAGTCGCCGGCGAGTTCGGGATCCGTAATTACACCAGCAAGTTCGCTTACAATCTTTACGAGCTCTCGTTGCCATCCTGATTTATCAGCAATGGCCTCGATATCATTCCGCGTTTCCGTAAGCGCCGGGTCATCCGCGAGAGCGGACGCAAGTAGTTCAAAGGCTTGCCTCTGGTCGTCCAAATGCTCCGCGCTATAACGGGCAGCCTTGCGCTTTACGGATACCCGCTTTGCGGTATCCGTTTCGACCAGACCGCGAATTTGGAGTACCTCAATTAGCTTTTGCCAATCACCCCGTTCTTCGTAGATCGCCTCAAGTATCGCAGCAGCGTCCGATCGAAGATCGCCCTGAAGCATCTTCTCGATTGCGCCGCGGGCTCCCTCATGTCCGGCTTCGACGAATAGAATCTCACGATAACACTCGAGTGCACCCTGCAAATCAGCTAGGTGACATTCCCGTATACGCCCGAGACGATATTTCAGATCGATTAGCTCCGCTTCGTCCACATCGAGAGAGATCCGAGTTCTCAACACCTCTGACTGCTGTTCCCAATGCTCCAATTGCCCGTAGAGCGTATCCAGAGACGCTAAAGCCGCGACATCATTCGGTTCATCCGCCAATACATCAACGTATGTCTCGATGGCATGATCGACGTCATGAAGTTGTTCTTCGTAGAGCTTGGCAATTTGATATTTGATAGCTCGTCGTTCTTCAGGTGATGTCGCAAGGTCGCGCTTCTTCTCGAATATCGACAACAGTTCCGAATACGATCCCGTCTGACCATAAATCTTTTCAAGGGCTGCGATCGCATCGTCATTCTCGCTGTCAAGTTCGTATACAGACCTAAAGGCAAGCAGCGCTTGATCGGTCCTACCTAAATTATCTAATAAGACGTGTCCAAGGCGAATACGCAGAAACATCTCACTTGCTATGTCGCCACTTGATCCATCTCGGTTGATCCGTCGCTGATATGCCGTAACGACGTCGTCCCAACGTTCCGTCAACTTCGCGAGGCGCTCGACATCAGAACTTGCGCGGCTCGCCTCCAAATCCAGATCGAACGCGTTCAGGTACCGTTCAAATGCCTTTCGCGGATCTCGAATTTTCGTTTCGTAAAGCGCCGCGAGCTCCCGATATAGTGCGACTTTCGACACCAGCTCGGTCTCGTGCGCAAGTTTGATCTCGAAGACATTCGCCAGCGAACGTGAATTGTTGGCTGCAAGATATATCGGGATAAGTGCCTCAGCCGCACGGAGATTATTCGAGTCGAGTTCCAGCACTTTCTCATAGGCTTTTGCTGCACGATCGAGCTTTTGCTTCTTTTCCGCCCACAACTCCGCAATCTTGAACAGAAGTGACACCTTTGCCGCGGTCGACGCTTCTTTTACCTCTTGCTGCTCAAGTAGCCGAATGAACTCGTCCCACTTGCCACTGTCGGCAAAGAATATCTCCAAGTCGTCCCAGCGTCCGAGAGCGATGTACTTCCTCTTGAGCGCATCCTGTGCCCGTCTATCGTTCGGATCGAGAGCAAGAAGCGTTCTCCATGCACGGACAGCTCCCTCGTCGTTGTTAAGACGGTCGCCGTAGACCATGCCAAGTTTCGTAAGAACTTGTATCCTCCCGGGAACGTCGGCGGTCACTTCAGCCGCGCGTTCCAGTACCCCCGCGAGTTTTGCGTTGTCCTTTGTGCGGTCGTACAGTGTCGCAAGCGCGACCAAGGCCTCAGAATTTGATTCGTCACCGGACAGAACTTCTTGCCATAACTCGACACATATTTCGGGCTTCTTTACGCGTTCGGTGGCAAGCCTAGCGATCTCGAGGAATTGCGCTGATCGGCCCGCACCAATCGGCAATCGCTCTGCCTCTTTGCGCTGAAGTGCCACCAGACGCTCCCAGTCTCGCCGCTTCTCATACATTTGCCGGAGAAATTCGGCGGCTTGACCATGGTCGGGATCGAGGGAAAGAATGGCTTCGTACGCCCTAACCGCCTCAGCAAGGTTTTGGAATTTTGATATGTATATGTTCGCCGCTTCAGCATAGAGACTTACTTTTTCGGGTATTTCCGACACAAGTGTCGCAAGCTGCATCAGGGTGCGAACATATTCGTTAGTTTTCTTCGCTGCCGCTTGTCTCTCTGCCTGTTGGCGCAGTTCCATCACCTTTGCCTGGTCTACCGGTTCCGCGAATCCGGCCCGACTGGGCTCCAATTTCGGAGCGACGCTCGAAGATGTTACGGCAACAGCGCCTATCTCCTGCGTAGACTGAGGCGACGCAATGGAAGTCTGGACAATGGGTTCGTCGCGCGTTTCACGCGACTCAATAGGCTGACTGCTGGACTCGGAGATGTTCGAATTCGACGCAGCGACCGTTTCCCGAGCGGAGGCACTCGCCGTCGTGGCCGATACAGGAGATACAGGAGATACCCGTTCTCCAATTTGCTCTTCGAACGCCAATAGATCTCTGTGACGCGGGGCAAACGCTCCAAGGCCACCGAACGAGATCTTAGCTCGGACAATATCTCCCTTATTGCGCCATGAGATTGTGCCTGATTGAGCGAGAAAGAAGGCCTTCGTGCCATTGATCGACTTGAGGCTTGCGGTGTCTGCTATGGATAGCAGGCGATCCCACTCTCCTGATTTCGTACCAATAGCTTCCCGCATATATAAAAAGGCCGCTTCACATGCCGGATCGAGCTGAAGCGCCAGGTCAATAAACCGCGTGCCTGCCTCAGCGTTCTGATGGCGCGAAACCCAGCGGGATCCGAACACCATTGCGGTTCGACTGCGAGAGTCCTTGTCCTCAATCCTTCCTAGAATCTCGAGTTGTTGCTTCTCGAGCAAGTCTGATTGCCCCCGCTTGACAAGAACACCCTCGTACGTGGCGGCGGCCTCGACATCCATTGGGTATGCCGCGTACGCCCGACCAAGCATTTCCTCACTCTCATCTGGCGCGAACCGACGAGCTATCCTCGACGCTCTCAGTAGCAGCCGGGAGCGCCGGAGCCCGTCCGACGACTCGTTGGCTGCCCGAAGCAGCGCTGCTAGGTGCGCTTGCCAACTCTGGGTGTCGAGTTGTGCGTCCCCAAGACATGCGCTCGCATCTGAACTCGAGTCGACGTTGGCACTGCGTGCATACGCTGCGGCGGCCTTAGCCCAGTCGTCCTCGTCGAGGAGCACATCGCCTAACTCAAGCAGGAGTGCCGCTGTTTGCGCCGAATCCGCTCCAACAGCCTTTAGCTCAAGCTCAAGCAGCTTGTGCACCATGCTCAGCTTTCCGAGCGCCCAGTAAACGCCGCGCGCTGCCTGCAGGCTCTCTACGGATGCGGCGTTCAGCTTGTAGGCACTCTGAAAGTGCTTCAAAGCCCTAACGCCGGCGAGAAGCTTGGCGTCCAACACCCGCCCAAGCTTCAAATGAAGCTCGGCCTTTCTGGCAACATTGCTCTCCGCGGCTATGCCCTCTTCGAGCACATCCACCAGGCCCTGCCAGTCGTGAACAAGTTCCAGTTCCGAAAGACGCTCCTCTAGCTCCATCGACTGCCTCAGTTCGTTCGACCGCACATATGTAAAGACACGCAGTTCTCATACGTTCCAGACGTTCGCCGCTTTGACGCCGCGAGCAACATCAACGCGCTGCCCGCAATCGTCATCGGAGAGCGGCGTCCTCAACGACGCCACTCCTCCACAAGCCATAGCACGCGCACGGCATCCATACGCGCGACTTGGTACGCGCGACGCGATACTGTCATCCCCCAGACATGCGCTCACCACAGGCGTAGCGGCGCACCCGTTTGACGCCACCGCTGGCCCGGCATCTATTACTGAAGTGATCCCCCGACCCGACGCACAATCTCCTGAGACTGAGCACACTGGTCGCCAAACTTGGCTGCTAAAGCACCCTTGCACGTGATCTTCCAAAACGACTGCAGCTGCTGAATCGCTTCGTCCTTCCGTTTCAGTTCGGCATAGGCCGCTCCAAGGTTGAAGTACGCTTCCTTGTGGTCGTTGCACTTGTTGCTCTCGCACGACTTTTTGGCTGCCTCGTATTCCGTAACGGCGCGCGATACGTCACCGCGCAATTCGTAAATCGACCCCAGTAACGACCGCATGTTGAAGAGGTGCTTGTCGTCAGGAGTTGCGAACGAGATGCCCTGTTGCAAAACTTGCTCGGCCTGGGCAGGAAACATCAGTCGCGAATACAGATCCGCCAGCGTCACATAATATTGCGTTTGATCCGGCCTGGTCTGAAGCGCTTTCGTCCAATTCTGCAACGCTCCCGCTTCGTCGTCCATATGAATCTGGACCCACGCGAGCTCGCCATAGGCTTCTGCGTAATTCGGGTCAATCTGAATCGCGGTCATGAACGGCGTCTTCGCATCTACCCAGGGACCCGCTCCCTTTTCTGCGAGCTGTTCAAGAGCATAACCCTGTCTAAAATAGTAATCGGCGTGAACCTTCTTTCGGTCGGCTCTCTCGGCTGTTTCCTCAGCCTTCGAACACGCACTCGCCATTTTCTGCCAGTCCTCCTTTTTCTCGTATGCCAGGGCTAGCTTCCACCAGATGCGAGCATTGTCCGGATCAATCTTGGTGGCCTGATCGTATTTGGATATGGCGTCTTCCAAATTCGAAGACTTTGCCTTGTCTCCATCGATGGCTAGATTAACAGCCTCGATGGCATTGCGGCTACACGCGACGCCCGCAAGACCTAGAAAAACAGCGAGAACGGTGGCAGTGACTTGGGTGGCACTCATGAGCGCAGGAGTCTACGAGATACGAGCTCGGGTCGTCTACAGCTCATCGCCACAAAATGACAAAGCGCGATCGACCAGAGCCAATCGCGCTCGCCAAACCGTCCGCGGAAGGTCAGTCGCCCGGATTGAACATGATCGGGTACACGACCGTGACCATGCCTCCCTCCGGCTGCGGGAACGACAAATTGCCAAATCCGCGGACGACACACTGTACGACGCCCTGATCGGGAAGATCGCTCCCACCATCAGCGGTCATGCTAACGGCTCCGCTCCGGTCGATGACAAACTTTACCGTCACACGCCCTTGGAGACTCGGATTGTTACGCATGCCATTCTCGTAACAGAGGCGAAACCTTCCGAAGTTTTGGCGAACGATACGCTGGATCACTTCGGGGGGAAGGCGTCCATTTACGCTCGTCGCGCCCTCGCGAAGTCTTGGAGCCTTCGACGTGTGCCCGCCTCCTAGCCGCCCTCGCCCATTCCCAATACCCTGACCAACTCCAGTGCCGGCTCCGTGGCCAAGGCCACCAAAATTTCCGAGTCCAATGCCTTCACCGCGACCGCCGCCACCTTCACCGACACCCGATAGTCCGAGCCCGCCAGCTCCGAACGAATCGCCGATGGAATCCCCGAACATATTTCCCCGAGCGCTCTTTTCGTCTTGACCCGAAGACTCCTCGCGGCCCCACGGTGCGGTCGGTGCGTTGGGATCACCCCCGCCCATAGTCGACAAGAGTCCGATCATACCGAACTGAGCCGCCTCTTGCAGTGCCGCTTGCTTGGCTAGGTGCGGGTCTGGATTGTCCTTCGGACCCTGCACCCCATAGCGGTGTCCGGTGTCCCGGGTATTCGGGTTACCCATCGAGCCTTCTTCACCCTTCGCTCGCGTTCCCGTGCCCCCCTCTTTTTGATCTGCCTGAGTCTCTGTAACTTCCTGCGTCTCCCGCTCCTCTTGCTCACGATCCGCGGCCGCGTTGAGAAGCTTTTGCATCATCAAAATCTGATCCCGATCCACATCCTCGCTCTCATCGCCGCGCATGGTCGGCATGAAAAACGCCAGTACCGCGACCAGACCCATATGCAAGAGAAACGAAAGACCAGTGTAGAGAAACGCCCCGGGCTCCGACCCGGCAAGAAATCCTACGGGCAACCGCTTTCCCGCATTGACCGCCGCCACCTGGAAGGCCACAAGGCTGCCTTCGAGCTCCATTCGAGCCTTTGCGCCCGCGGGCAACTCAAATTCATAGGCTCCGCTCATTTCCGAGGACGGCTTCGCCCTCCCCGTCGCGATGAGGTCAGAAAGCGATACTTTACCTTGTCCAGGCAAGTCTACATATCCATGCGACCGCGGTAGAATCACCAGCGACGCACTGAGTCCCCGCGAGACAACGATTGGCGCACGCGTCGTTCCCAGCGTCTCGCTCGGAATGAAGTAATCGCACCCGACTTTCCCGCCGAACTCCTCCTCACCCACGTAATAGGAACGCGGAGGGCTGAGGTGCGCTACCTGCAATACATTCGTCTCCCACAGGACCATCACTTCGATCGCCGCCAGATGCGCGACCTCGACCTCGTCGGCGACCACGTCTGGTCCAGCCTTCACCATCGAATACGAGTAGCCCGTGGAGGCACTGGTCGGCGGCTCAATTCCAAGCCCAGCCGTTGTCTGCAGCGAAGGGGTCGTCGGCACAGCCAGAGGTACACGACCACCCAATCCGCCCGGCGAAGACGCCGCGGACGCAAAGGGATTTGCTACAGCAAAGGGATTGCTCGCCGCAGACGGACCAGCCGAAAACGGATTCGCAGCAACGAACGGATTTGCCGCCGTCACTCCGCCGCCCTCAGACGACGCTGCATAAGCATCGGCGGCCCCATACGCCGGGGATGGCGCAGCAAACCTATCGTTCGATTCGACGACTTCAGCGTCTTCTAGAACGATGAGCGTCGACCCGATCTGCACCTGATCGCCCGGCCGTATCTTGCACTTGTTGATGCGCTGGCCATTGACAAGCGTGCCCGGCTCGTTGCCCAGGTCAATCAGCGTAATGTCGTCGACCGCGGCGACCTCTATCACTGCGTGCATGCGTGACGCCAGGTCGTCGTCAATTCGAAGATGACTTCGAGGATCCTTGCCGACTTTTACGATGTCCTGCGCAATCGTCTCTCGCCGGACGAGCTGTTCTCCCTGATAAAGCGCAAATGTGAGCGCGATCTTTGCTTTACTCTGAGTATCCATGTCCGTTGTCCCTTACCCGCGCATATCGCACGAACTCGCCCTCACCCAATATTTCTAGCTCAGATATTCTCGACCGACTTGAGCATTTCCTGCACGAACGAAGTGCGGGGTCGGATGAGCGTGGTCCGCACAGGCCCCGGACGGACGCGGATGGTCGCGTCTGCAGGTCCAAAGCCTCCTGCGCTCAGCGGGTCATCCTCGAACTTGTATCCATAATCCCCACCGCCACCGCTGCCGCCACCGCCAGCCGGAGCGGCTTGCGCGAAAACCGCAGAGCTCGCGGCCAGCATTGTTATGATTACGCCCACAAAAATTAGACTTCTCGGTGTCCGACTCATCGCGACGCTCCAATCATTGGCACAATACCTTCGGCACGGCAAACCCGGAGAGCGAACAACTCCAAGTCACAATTCTGCTGTCACTCCCGAAATGCATCTCTGCGGCATCTCGCGATCTCATATCGACAGGATGAACGATGACGAGCACTTCCTTCTGGTCAGATCTGACACATCAGATGTCTGCGAGTTCCCGCTATGTATAACAATTTTCTTGGCTCGACGCGTCATCCGCGGGGACCATCCAGCACATTCCCCTATGCTCCCGACCGGTTTGAGCCAGAGCGGGAATGCGTTGCCACGGCATCTGCGCGTCCAGGTGATTCCAAACGCACCGGGACGCATTGCGGGCGTGTCACCCATCACCTGGCCGAAATCTTCGGTCGCCACGGCCCCAACCGGCATCGAACCACGTGCCGTTACCCCGTCCTGTGCTTTGGCGACATGCCGTTTTACTCGCACCTGCGGCTCAATCATTATCATGTCGTTACGGTCAGTCAGATAGCGAAGACGCAATGTCAGCTCCCGAATCAGCACCCATAGCTTCGTCTGATACTGAGGCATCATCTCGAATCATCGCCGAACTATGGGCCGCATTCCGTTGCCGCCCACTGTCCCGCCGTGAGGCATTACCCCCACCCGTGGCTTTCTCCGGATTGCCTCTATCTGCTCCCTACGACGTCGGAGAGCCCACCCATGGGCATCTTTAGCGTCGCCGACTCAGCGTCTCCTCTAAATCACGCGGCATCGCGTTGGACACCACGAGCCGCTCCACATCCGCCATGACTTCGACTATTTCGCTGAGCCGCCGGCATCCACACCGAGACCACCCACTGACGCGGCCGCCGGAGCTCCCCCACCATCGCCGCCATTAGCCGCCGACCCTGGCACGGATACGCCGCCATCGGTATCGCCCGATCCATTCGGCGCACCACCGTCCGATGCTGCAGGCGGAGGCGATGCGGATGGGGCAGGACCTGCCTTTAGGAAGGTCTCAGTGTCATCGATATCCTGGAGCCGCTCCTTCGCCTTCTTGGCGGCTCCGTCGTACTCAGACTTCCCGGATGCTTTCTCTAGGAAGCTCTGAAAAATTTGCTTCGCCTGATCGTACACCGCAAGGGTCTTTTCCAAGGCACCAGCCCCCTTTGCTTTGTACTCCTGCGTCAGGATCCCCTCATTGAAGTACGCATCTGGCCTAGCCGGATCGATTTTCTTACACGATTCGAGCTCAGCCTGCACACCCGCGACCTGTTTATCGTAGTTCGAGTCGTCGATTTGTCCTCGCAGTGCGAGAGCCAAGCCGAGGTGAGCGTCGTAGTCATTCGGATGCATTTCCAGAGCGTGTCTGTACGCTCCTTCCGCTTTTTCAAATCCGCGGAAGCTCAGGTTGATCGCCGCCAGATTCATTTGAGCTTCGAAAAAATGAGGATCGAGCTGCGTCGCAAGCTGAAACTCATTCACAGCGCTATTTACCTGGCCAAGCTCGGTCAGAATCAATCCGGACGTATTGTGTATCGGAGCATACACCTGACTCTTGTGAACCGCCTGCGAACACACAAGCGCCGCCAACTCCAATTGTTGAACGTCGCCCCTTTTGGCCATCGCCGCATTGGTCGCGATCGTACGACCGAAACGCTTACCACCAGTCGCAGCCTTCTTTTTCGCCGATCCGAAATAGTACAGTGCGAGCTGATTGAACGCCGGCATGTACCCGTCATCGATTGCAAGCGCTCGCTGAAGATTCAATTTGGCGCAATCGAAATCCGCGAGGCTTACGTCTTTGCCGCCTGCCTTCGCTTGGCAGTTCGCACCGACAGTCTCCGAATCTCGCTGCATCTGAAACATCGCGAGATCAACCAGCGCCGGAACGTTTTGAAAGCTGGCATCCGCTACCGCCTGCTCAAGACCGCTAATCGCGGCATTCGCATCACCGTCCACCTTGAACTGGTAGAGCGCGAGCTGAACGCGAGCGTAGTGAAACTTTGGGTCGTCCGAGAGCGCCTTTTGGAATCGCTCCTTCGCTTCCTTATCATTGCTGCATCGCTGGTACGACATACCTGCGTCGTAGATCGCTTCGGGGAATTTGCTATTTCCCTGCAGATCTGCAGCCGCTTCGAACTGCTTGGCCGACGAGGCACACGACTGATCGTTCCAATCGTTCGCCTTGTCGTGCGCGTTGAAGGCGTCCAGCGCAGCGGCAAACTTGTCGCGCGCAGCCCCCTCGACCTTCCGTGTCGGTGATTCGACGAGTCCCGCTGCCCCCTTCGGATGCGCTGGCCCTTCTTGATTGGCGCCACCGCAGCCGAAGCCGCAACCGACCGCGACCACCATCGCCCAAAACCGCGTTTGTCCGCTGCTTTTCATCGTCATGCCCTTGATGATGCCCAATTGGCTCATCGTCTCTTCTTTCCGCCGGCAGCCGGTTTCTTCTTCGTAGTAGCACCCTCGTCACCGTGACCGCTGGAGCTCTCGCCGATCACGTCGACCTTCTCAGTTGCGGGACCGCTAGCTGCGGGGTGCCACAGTCCACCGCCGACCATGAGCGGAGGGGATCGATCATCCAACCCTCCGTTCGACAGCGTTGGAGCACCGCGAAGTTCGTCAACAACGTGGTACTCGGTCTTGTAGTTCTTCGCGAGCCACTTCTCACAGTCTCGAGAATACTCGTCAAAATACTGATATTTGACCGAGTCATCCAGACACCGTTTGAGCGCAGGCTTCGCATTATCGCGTTTGATAGGCTCCGATGCCTCATCGAGATGTTCAAGGTAGTTCGCCTTTACCTCGGACCACGATAGCGTGTCCCCGGTCCCAGGTACGAAACCCTTCTTGTCCCATTCCTTCGGATAAGGCGCACGCCGGAAGTCGTCCACGAATCCGCCCCACATCAGCCCAGCGCGAGATGCCGCGGCGATTACCCAACGGGGCGGAGGAACCGGCTGAAGCTCGGTGATTTTCTGATATTCCTTGTCGCCCTCGAGAATTGCCGCCTGCTTCTTGTGAACCCACGGCATCAAGGTTTTGTCCATATACTTCTTGATGTCGTCCTTGGTCCCCGCGCCCTTATAAATCGGGAAGGCGATGGAATCGATCTTCTCGTGCTTCTTTTCTTCGGCCGCGTAGAACATTGCCTCGCCGACCGCGTCCAGCGCTTTGCCCAATCGATGTGCACGCTGGTCGTCGCTCTCATTCTTGTACGCGTCTTTCACCTTCGCCTGAGCCGCGTTCCCGTCGCCCCATACGGTGAGCACCTTCGCGTATTCCGCTCTCGCGGGCGCAAACGCCTTCATATGCATCATCGACCGCGCCAGCGTCGCATGCGCTTGAACCTGAATATCGGGCGGAGCTCGATCTAGCGATCCCATCGCAGCGGAGAGCGCCCTCCGCGCACTCTCCCAATCTTCTTTATCCGCGTAGTGAGCACCAATCGCGAACGCAATCTGCTGGCTTTCCGTGTTGTTCGTGTTGCCGTAGTCCTTTTGATAGACTTTGACATCCGCGACAGCCTCATCTTCTTCACCGAGGCCCAACCGGAGCACAATCGCGTCTGAGAGCGCCTTGTCGGAATTCTTGCGCCGAGGATTCTCCTTGGCGTAGCGCTCGTACCAGTCCGCTGCCTGGTCATAAACAGCGATCGCCTGCCAGTTACCGCCAATCTTATACATGGCGTCTTTTGCCAGCTCCGTCTTATCCATCCGATAGGTTGGATTCAGCAGAACCATACGTGCCTTGATTGCGCTAGCCACGAGATGCGCCGCTTGGAATGCGCGAGCAGCGTTTTCTACGATTTCATCGAGACGTTCGCACTGAGGCGGCTTGTTTTCCCGCAGCTGCGTTGCGCCATATTTTTCCCAGAGGTCGAAATACGCTCGCCCGCCCTTTTCGAAGAGCTCAAGTGAGTTTATCCCGCCCTTGTCGGCATCTTCCACGGTCTTCTGAGCCTTGAGCCTCAGAATGTCACACTGAACCTTCGTGAGGACCGTGCAGGTCTCTTCGTTCTTCGCAGCCTTGTCTCCCGTGCAGAACGTATCGATGAATTTCGGTACGTCCTGAATCATGTCATCGATGCACGTCGCGCGATTGGGCAGGCCGTGGAATGTGAGAACGTTGATACTCTCCAGGTACAGTTGAGCCGCATAAACCGCCGACTCACTCTCCGGGTAATCGAATGCGATCTCTCGGAAGCATGCCCCTGCCTCTTCCCACTGTTGAGCTTCAAAATAGAGGCGGCATCGCGCGTACTTGACCTCGACGAGCTGCTTTTGCCCGTCAGCATCCTTCGCGTCCGGGTGGATGTAACAGACATACCGATTGAAGGCCTGGATCATCGCATTTTGCGCGTCCGTCATTTCCTTCGGTCGGTACTTCTCATCCCCATTTTGCCTGATGTCTTGGCCGACACCAGGCAAGTTCCCACTGCCCTTCTTGTCGGCACCCTTCTGGTGCTGCGCAAGATAAATGTTCTGGTAACAAAGAACGGCAGCGTATGCAGCCTCCGACGCTTCCGGCGCCTTCGGATTCTCCTTCACAACCTCGTCGAACGCAGGACCACACTCCGCCCACTTCTCCCTAAAGTAGAGAAGATCGGCCATATTGTATTTAATCTTGTAAATGGTCGGCCAGTCTTCCTTCACCAGTCGCGGAAACTCGAATCTCGAATATTCGTCCGCATTCCAGGTTAGACCGACTTTTTTGTATAGGACCGATGCCAAGTCCATCGTCCTCGGATCACCGGTTCCTCGTTGGCCCTGCGACCCGACCGCCTCTAGATGCCACGCCATCGCAGTCTCGGTCGCGAGTGCAGCGGTGCGATTTGCACACTTCTGCTTGGCTTCGGGAGAGTGACTCCCGCCCTTGAACTGCTCGTATCTCTTGAACTGCTGATTCAGCTCCGCCACGATCGCCGTCTTGTCGCCCGACTTCATGGCCATGGTCGCTTCGGTGACGCGCGATTGGTACTCGCACCCTCGCTCGCCCGACGCGTCTCGATTCATTAGGTCTTTGAAAAGCGCGACGGCCTCGGGGTAGTGGCCGGTGTCCATGTAGTCCTGACCCAAGTCGTCCATCATCTTGAACGTCTTTTCGGTCACGCCGGACGGATCGCCACTGAGATTCTTGAAAAACCCGTAGGACTCCGTGGGACTTCCCGCAAGCGCATACACCGGAATCACGTCTCGTCGGGCCGACTCCGCGAGCTTCGTAGCGTTCGGAAGCTGTGGAAACTGGGTCCCGAAGTCGATGACTTTTTTGAACGCATCCAGTGCGTGGGGCAGGTCCCCCATATTCCAGAAAACATAGGCAAGCTTGTACCAGGCGTATCCATACACCTTGTTTTCAGGCGGCGGCTTCGCGATGACCTTCTGATAGGCCTGTTTGGCGGGATCCCACTTCGTCGGATCCGACATGGCTTCGTTGAAGAACAGCTCACCGAAGGCCAAATATGCGTTCGAAATGTATTTCGAATTCGGCGTCTTCGTAATGAGGTCGAGGTATACGCGCCGAGCGTTCGTCGTATCTCCCGCCTGCTCGTACTCGTACGCGAGATAGTAGTAAACCTCATCCAACGTTGGGTACGCTGGCGGCGGGTTGGATGCGAATGTCTGCGAAGGCTGGCCGGAATAATCGGTTACAAGGCGCGTGTAATAGTTAATCGCCGCCTTGCGTGACCGATCCAGAGTGGTCTTCCGAGCGTTCGCAATCGCCTGCTGTTGACCCGCGCTACGCGCGTCATTCTTTTGCTTGAAGTCGTCGCGCTTGATCTCCGCCTCGGTCCTCTCTCGGAAGGCGGCGTTCTCAAGCTCTACGTAGTCTTCGGCAAGGCGACGCAGCAGCATCGGCCTGTCCTTCGACCGCGCCTCGGTAGCACTAAGAAGCGACTCGAGCTGCTGAATTTCCGTGATAAGTAGCGCCAACACTCGCTGCTTGAGGCGAGACGTTCGCTGATCTCGAATTCCAGCCAGCATCGCGACGTCGGCTTTGCCAACGTCGATCTTCTTGTCCCCCTTCTTAAGGTCCTCAACCTTCGAATGAAAGGACATCGCTGGTTGCTTGCCATGGCCAGAAAACGTCGTCGGTCCGTTGTCGGGACACGCCGAAAGCTTTCCTTTGGCCTGGTCGCCAACGCAAACAGCCGCCGATCCCGACGGCGCTGCGTTGGAGCTCGCATTCGCCGATACCGGTGTAGCCGCAAGCGCGGGATGAATTGAGACGACGAACGCAACTGCGACCGCCCACACGAAACGAACGCGATTCATCGTTACCTCGTGCACTTCGACGTGATCGTCTGGCGATAAAACCCAAGTTCGTCACGCCAATACTCGCCGTTGAACGGCCAGATGACATGCTCCTCGTCGGGTTTCACAATGTTGACTTTCGATTCTTCCGCAGAGATCTGAGAATACTGCACCGCTTGATCAAGGATATTGCGCTGCGCTGACGTAATGTCGATCAGGATCTTCTGTCCGTTGCGAAGCTGCTCGTTGAGGTCCGCGAGATTGCGCTCATACCGCGTCCGAGCGAGATCGCCTGCGTTGCGAATCGCGAGCTCTCTCGCGTCGTGGATGGAGTCCTTAACGAGATCGGCAACCTTGGCCCCTTGGAAACTCGGGGGCGACTTGCTGAACCGATTGCTCTCCTCGTCGAGCATGTGAACGTACTGCAAATTACGGAGAAGCTGTCGATCCGACATCGACGTCTTGACGATAGGAGCAACGTTCGGGTTCAGGCTCGCCTTGTCATCCCGAACGTCGTTCAAGAACTTGTAGAACTCTTCTTCCTGGTTCGTTCCCTTTTTGAATCGTTCGAGAATCTTTGTGAGCTCATCTCGGATCGGTTCATATTTCCCGCGGAAGCGCGCCACAATCGTCAGGTCGTCGTCGTACTGGCAGTTCGCAAAGTAGATGACGGCTTTGAGAACCTCCGCTTCCGGATAGTACGAATGCGGGAAGTACGGAGACTCGATCGTGTGAATGTTTCCAAGCGCGTGGCTGTAGTCGCCCGCCATGAAGTAGGCCCAGGATTCCTCGAACAAGGCGTCGAGCCAATATTCGCTCGCGATGTCCACCTTGTTCCAGTACTTGACTGCAGCGGACAGACGCGTCTGATCCACCGTAGGAGCGTTCGTTTGCTCGTCGAGTTTGATGCTCGCCGAATAGAAGGTACGAGCCATCGACAGGTAGGCGAGGTCGCGCATGCGATACTCATCCTCCATCGCGACATCACCTTCGTCGATCGCCCCAAGAACCCGCTGAAACGACTGAACCGCTGGCTTGCTTTGGCGCATCTGGACGTTCGACACGCCACCAAAGAACTGCGCCTGCACATAGTACTTACTCTGGCGGTTCACCTTCTCGAATAGGCCGAGGGCCTCCGGGTATTGCCCGTTTCGATATCGGTACCGCCCAAGCAGATAATTTAGCTGCCAGTAAAGATCTTGCTGTTCCTTGTTGTTGAATCGAGCAATCTGGCCTTCGTCGTACTTACCTACCCGCTCGATAATATCGGCAGGTTCAGGGAGATCCGTCGCGAGCTTCGCTAGCCAAAGAAGCGTTTCGCCATATTTCAGGTGGTTCGGCTTGTCCGCGATTTCACTAAAAATCGAGTATGCCGCCTGGTAGTACTTAATCTTGTAGAGCGCTTTGGCGAGATTGAACTGAGCCAGCTGCTTGTTGCCTTCATCGTCGCGCGTCTCTCCGCTCGACACCGAATACAGCGCTTCCGCTGCATCCCACATCTTATCTGCCTCGTAGAGCCTCTTCGCCTCCGCTGCGGCTTCGCTCGGAGTACCTGGAGTTGCCGTACCTCCAGAGTCCACGGCGGCCTTTCCCTTCCCGGCTGCACCTTTCTTCCCCGCCGCCTTTGCTTGTGCCGGCGGAGGAGCATCCGCGTCGAGATCAACCGGGCCCGCTGCAGGCTGGCCTTGCGCAGTGGGCTTCGACTTTTTGGCGGGGCCGAGAGCGCTCGCTGCCGTCGTCGTCGAAATTAAACAAGCGGCCGCGGCCAAAGCCGTTAGCGCTACCCCGCACGATAGCCGTCTACGCATCGTGGTGCTCCATGATCGGTTCAAACGGTAACTCGCACTGGCCTGCGTCACATCGGAGGGACGAGGCGGAAAGATTTGGTCCACTATCGAGGCTCACAAAACAAATCAACGTGACTCCGCCCATCTGCAAAAGTCGGCGGCCTATCGTTCCAAAAAACTAACCTCACAAAAAACTCCGCGTTTCGTGACCGAACGCAGCAAACGGGAACATGTACGAAGGCACGCATCTGGGGAGGAAGCGAAAAACCTAACGATGTTCGCGACATCGTGCTTTGAGCGTGGCGGATGGTACGGAGCTGGAATCGGGGTTGTCAAGACCAAACGCCTCGTCATTGCGAGTCGTGACCGCCCGGCCAACCTCAATGCGAATTTCCAGCGGTCCAAGTTGCCCAGTGCCGTGTCTAGAGCCAAATCAATCTCGGCAAGAATCGTGCAGCAGCAACAGACGCTACTGAGTTTGGCGATTCTATTTGCTGATTTCTCCTTCGCTACGATGCCGACCGGCCGGAAAATTCTCGATGAGGACGCAGTTTGGAGCCCCGAACCCAGTAACTCCTTGACGCGTTTGATGCTGCTCGATTAGGTTTTCGCAAGACTGACTCGCGCCGCGTTGGTGCGCGGTGCGTGGGTTAGATTCAGGTGTAATGCCAATGTTGGGAGACACGATGTTGCGTTCCGTGCTCATTGCAATGGCCGCTGTGGCTACGATCGGCATCGTGTCGGGAACCGGATGCAACTCGGCGGGGGTAGGTGATCCCTGCACTCCGGAAGAAGAGTACCAGCAATCGTTCCTCGGGTTCAGCGTGCGTGAGGTCAGCGTCGAGTCGAAAAGTTTTCAGTGCCAAACGCGCTCGTGTCTGGTGAACCATTTCCAAGGGCGAGTTTCGTGTCCCTACGGACAGACATCCACGCCCGGCTCGCAGGTTGGTCTCGGCCCTGACGGAACGACGAAGACGGCGTGCACGACGCCAACCCTGCAGAATCCGATCAACGGCGTCCTGCAGACTAGCCCTCTCCAGCTAAGCGATCCGGTGAATGGTGCGGTTGTGCTTCCGCAGTGTTTGGCGCGGAGAACACACAACGCCGTCTACTGTTCGTGTCGCTGTGCAAACGTCAAAGGTAAGACCGACGACGGGTTCAATTACTGCACTTGTCCCGACACCTTCCATTGCGCTCAGGTCGTGACATCGATCGGGCAAGGCAACGAGGGACTAACGGGTGGGTACTGCGTCAGGGACGGAACCGATTACAACAACGACAATTGCTCGGGACCTCAGGTCGAGTGCTCCGACACGGGCGGCGTTGGTAACTGCGAATCCGCGCAGAACATCCGCGGAACCTCACCTGTCCCAAATTGAGCAGAGCTAGCTCACTCGGGCGGGTCGCCGAGGAAGCAGCGGCTGATTTTCTGTTTGCGTCGGGGTTCAATATCCTTCGCCGAAACGTCCGACTTGGCGCTCTCGAGCTCGATATCGTCGCCCGCAAAGGGGATCTAGTCGTCGTTGCGGAGGTGCGCACGCGGGGTCCGGGTTCCTTGGAAACCTCGTTTGCGAGTATCACGGCGCGCAAGAGGCACCGGCTTCGACAAGCCGTCGAACGACTTTGGGTCGCGGAGCTGGCACGCATGGTGGACGTCGAGCGACTCCGCATCGACGCCGTCGCGGTCGACTTCCATCACGGCGAAACCAGAATCGAATGCGCCGAAGGGATACAGTGCTAGGGACTCGCCGCCGGATGTGTCGAGGCAGCAGCCTCCGCCCCGATGAGCTCCGAACGAAAAAGCTCGAGCGATATTTTAATATCAGCCTGCGGCTCTGTGGCTAGCTTTGCCAGCATCGAATCCACTGTCGCCGCGCGGCGAGCGTCGCGGTCTTTCAGCGACGCTGCAAGGTGGATGAAATCCTCGAAGAACCCCCGAAGCTCGTCATCCTTTCGCAAGCGAGCATCGACCGGGTAGACGCCGCCTTCCAGTTGCCTGAGGAGCCTGCGCATCTTGAAAATTGGCCCGGCCACCCGGTGAGTGAAGTAGATGCCGTAGAGGCTGATGACGGTGAACATTAAGCACAAGCCGCCGATCAGCGAAGCCATCATCACCCTTTGTCGATGAATCAGCGCAGCCTGGTTAGCGGCTAGCGCCTTCTGGCGTTCCGCCATCGTGTGGTCATGCGCCTCGACTTGCTTTCTGAACTCCGCGAGAAGTTCGGGACTATCGGCCGCAAGATCACGAGCGTTCATTCGACTTATGTCCGAGACCTTCTGACTCTCGTCGATGACGCGTCGGCTCTCCTCTACGACTCGAGCGCTCTCGGTCACCACCGCGCCGGTCGTCGCAAACAACGCGGCCCCCATGAGCGCCGCGACACCCAGTGCGACCAAGACGAGCAGCCGCGCGTACTTGAACTGAAAGCTGGAGTCGAGCAGGTAGTTTCGAAAGCGGCGCTGCGGACCGTTTCGATCGACCGGGGAAGTCGTGGCCATGGTTGCCCTCACCTCACTTGAAATTGTCTGCGAATAGCTCGATAGCGTGCTCGGTAACGGTCGCGAGCAGCCGGTCCTCGGACGCGGTATCCCCTGGCTTCGCATCTGGAAGCAGCGCGGATGCCGGTACCTCTCCACGAAGCTCTTTGTTTGGGTATGAAAACACGGCGATCTCAATTCGGGCGCGGAGCCCCTGCGCCGTATAGTCCAAAACAGCGGCGTGAACTGCCAGGTAAAAACCCTTCAATTTGCGCTTTGCAAGCACCGCCGTCGCGTGATCATTCGCCTCACCTGCGGGGGCCATCTCGTACGCTCCAAGGGATGCGAGCTTTTCCGAGACAGCCCGCGACACCACCTGCGCGATATCGCCTTCGCGACGACGAGTACTGTTCGCGACTCGCCCGAGCGAAATATAGTATTTTGCACTCGTATTGGTATCCGCGGGCGGGCGGGCCGAGGAGCCACTCGCAGGCCCATTTACGATCGAGCTGATCGCTCGTTGAAGTTCGAGCTTTACAGCGCCATTCGACTCCCCAGACACGCTGTTCTGTAGGCACGGTAGCGCCGAACGCCGAGCAAGACGACGCATTGCGACCGCCGCCGCTTGACGAACCACGGAGCTCGGATCGGCCAAAGCCGAGCAGAGCGGGGCGACGGCCTCATCCGAATCGGTCGCACCCAAAGCGAGCGCCGCGTTCGTTCGCACGCGAAAATCATCGGGCTTCCCTTCCGGAGGCGGATATGAAACGCGCTCGGCTAGGAATGCCACCCGCCCGTCCGCTCGCGCATAACTCGGAGCGATGACGATGATCGTGCTCAGCACGATGAAGATGTGCTGACGCAGTCGCCACGCAAAACGGAGAGTCACGGCGACAGCCCTCGAAACGAGCTAGTCTGCCCTGCGAATAGCAGCTCGTCTCGACATCGACGCCACTCGCTCGAATATGCCCTGCAAGGCACCGACCGACGCACGAGTCCGCGCAGCAGTCTGTACAGCATAAATAACCGTACCACGCGAGCGGCAGGTGGTGCGCCGGACCGTCGCAGCCGAGCAAAACTGAGTCGCCCCTTGTACGTTCGTCGAACACAGAAGGCCGGTGTCTTTCGGCCGATCCCTTCGCGATCCCGACGTCGAGCGTCCTCGACTACGGGAAGTAGGCTCCGGGCGTTCGACGTCGGCCTCGCTCGGTTTCGACCGAAATACGCCGACCTTCTGGCCCGGACTAGTGCAGCGAATGCGAGATAGCGTCAACGGTTAGGACGCTGCACTAGTCGCTCGCGAAGCGAGCGGGGGCTCTGGGGCGAAGCCCCAGCGGGATAAGACATAGTGCACCGACGGGCCGCGAAGCGGCAACCATCGCTTGCGATGGTTGATGTCATATCGACGTCGGTGCACTAGTCACGGGACTTTGCACCAGGAAGGGTCTACCGATTGCGATCTCCTTTGAATTTGGCTCGGGAGCTCGTTCGCGCGCACCAATGGTCGGTCCGGCGTCGAGATTAGGGTGTTATTGAGGACCGACGATGCGGGTTGTCTCGTCACGCGTCAAACCCGCTTCCGCGTGGTTTTCGAGCTCACTGTCGATTGAATTGTCCGGGCCGGGCGCCCACGTCACAGGGCGAGTAGAACGTCCCCAAGGGCCCCGCGCCGTGACCAAGATGACACGAATCCCGCACTTGGGATGCCGCCGCTCCAGTCTATTCTCCCCCCTCCGTCGTCTCGAAACACCGCCATGACCCGCTGGCGAGACTATGCGACGCACCTAGCCAGAGTTGGGCGGTCGATAGCGTTTCGCAATGGACATCGTTGACTCCTGTCGCGTGCCGTCCTTATAGTCGCGCGCCGCAGACGCTCGCCCGAAGTGCTCATGATCTACGTCATTCTCGTCATCGCCACCGTTGCCGTCTCCGCCATTGCGTTGATTGCTGTGCGGTTGCGCCACCGCGCCGAGCGGCTCGTGTCGGCTCGAGGCGCAGAAAAGCCTCCCACGGCGCCGAAGACGCTGCCGCTTCCGGAAGCTTCGACCGAGGTCATCTTCTCTACAGCCCCGCCGGCTATTGTTTCGGTCGAACGGTCCGTCGCGGGCGGTGCGAGCGCCCGGACCGAACCTGCCGCGACCTCAATCGCGACTGAGCCCCGTCCTGCCACGGACGACCAGTCGCGGTCGTCGGGCCCACGGAGCACGCGCGACATTGCAAACCTGCGCCTCGGCCTCGCTGCGACGCGCGGTGGGTTCATCGCCAAGCTCGCTTCCATTTTTCAGGGCAAGAAACAGATTGATCCGGCCATCCTTGAGCAGATGGAAGAGGTCATGCTGGCGAGCGATATTGGACCGAAGACGACGCGCGCCATTCTCGACCGGCTCCGGAACGAGCTCGATAGAAATGCCTTGCGCGACGTTGAATCCGTGTGGCGAGCGCTCCGTGAAGAGGCTGTACGCATCCTGTCCGTAGGCGGAGGACCCATCAGGCCGTCGGCCAAGCCGACTGTCGTGCTTTTTGTGGGCGTCAATGGCACAGGAAAAACGACAACCATTGGCAAGTTGGCGATGCGCTTTCGCACTGCGGGCAACAAGGTGCTGCTCGCCGCGGGAGACACATTTCGCGCGGCGGCGGTCCAGCAGCTCGAAGTGTGGGGCACGCGTGTGGGAGCGGAAGTTGTCAAAGGCAAGAGTGGAGCCGATCCCAGCGCTGTCGCTTTCGACGCGACAATCCAGGCCAAACAGAGTGCAACCGATCTGCTCTTGATTGATACAGCGGGGCGATTGCACACGCGTTCTCCGCTGATGGACGAGATCAAGAAGGTTCGCAAGACCATTGCGAAGGCTATGGAAGGCGCACCTCACGAGACCTTCCTGGTTCTCGATGCGACCACGGGCCAAAACGCCATCGCGCAAGCATCCATGTTTCGAGACGCGGTCGACCTTACCGGCATTGTCCTCACCAAGCTCGATGGAACGGCAAAGGGCGGAATGATCCTCGCAATTTGCGATGAACTCAAAGTCCCCGTTCGATACATCGGCCTTGGCGAGCGCGCCGAAGACCTGCGTGAGTTCAACCCGGGCGACTTCGCCGATGCGCTCTTTGGCAGCGGTCGAGACGAGACTGCTGCCGCATGACCGCCCTTCACCAGCCGCAGAATTTCTTCTGCCATGATCCACTGTCGACCTCACTTGAACTAAGAGCCCGTGTTCGGGAGACCCTTTCCTCCACTTCCTTGCAAACTGCAGCCCCCTGTCGTGCATCTCACGATCGGGGAACTTCCGAAAAACTGTCTAGAATGTCATTGCTCCTTGGAAATACCGCGTGATATAGTTGCGCTCTCTTTGATTGAACGTGTGATTCACAACTCATTTCAATTACTTCTCAAACGAGCGTCGTCAACGCCTCCAAGGATGCGGAAGGGGTAGCGATGAAGCAGGCTCGCAGGTGGCTTCTCCTCGCGACAGCTGTGGCAATATTGCCTCAGGCTGCGTATGCACAGAAGAAGAAGCTCCCCAAAAGCGCTCAACCGAGCAGCACTTCAGCAGTCACTGCACCAGCGGATAGTACTCCGGTACCAGCGGCTCCCGCCGATGCAGATGCTCCTGCGACACCTCCAAGTGGAGATGCCGCCGGAGGTGGGGCTGGACTATCGGTCAGTGGCCAAGGATCTTCTGTAACGGATATAACTGGCGGTGCTGCCGGTGGGGTTGACATTTGTCAGACCGTTCCGGACGCGCCTCAATGTACTGCCGCGAAGCAGATTAATCTGAGCGATGAAGCGAAGAAAACCGTTCATGCTGAGATTTATGCGGTGCAGCAGCAGTACGTAATCAAGGCGGGGCGATTCGAGATTCAGCCCTACTTCGAGGTGACTCTGAACGACCAGTTCGTTAGTCATAATGCACCTGGCCTAGCGCTGAATTATTACATCACGCAAGTTCTGGCTGTCGGCGTGAACGGTAACTGGTATGGCGGGCTCAACGCGGACTCGGATTTCAACTTCCAGAATCGTCGCGCAGCTCACATCTC
>Ga0182030_10004399_pt1 | contig 30036 bp, 21 predicted proteins | sample 812S3MmetaG_FD_121299 | JGI IMG/M metagenome (GOLD analysis project Ga0182030, IMG submission 121299) | Permafrost microbial communities from Stordalen Mire, Sweden - 812S3M metaG (Illumina Assembly) | ecosystem: Environmental > Terrestrial > Soil > Wetlands > Permafrost | place: Sweden...
GACAGAGAGAAGCGAATCCGCTCCCGAAGGGTTGGCCGGGAGAGGGGCGTCTGCGGCGTTGCGCGGCTTGACCGTGAAGCCCGCCACGGCCCGCGCCGCGCGCCTTGCATCCGCTCCCTCTCCTGGCCAACGCGGCTCACGCGGATTACTCATACAGGATCCTGGGCCGCGACGGGCTCTTTGCCCATGAGCAATCGCAGCATGGCGCCGATGCGTTCGCGGTGCTCGCGCCGATCGAGGATCATGTCGAGCGCGCCGTGCTCAAGCAGGAACTCGCTGCGCTGGAAGCCTTCCGGCAAGGTCTCGCGCACCGTTTGCTGGATCACGCGCGGCCCTGCGAATCCGATCAACGCCTTCGGCTCGCCGATGTTGATGTCGCCGAGCATCGCCAGACTCGCCGACACACCGCCCGTCGTCGGATCGGTCATGACCGATATGAACGGCAGCCTTGCCTCGGAAAGCCGCTTCAAGGCAGCGCTGGTCTTCGCCATTTGCAACAGGGAGTACAGAGCCTCCTGCATGCGGGCGCCGCCGCTCGCGGCGAAGCACACTAGCGGCGTGCGGCGTTCGAGGCAATACTCGACCGCGCGCACGAATTTCTCTCCGACCACCGAGCCCATCGACCCGCCGAGAAAGCGGAATTCGAATGCACACGCCACCACGTCAAGCCCGGCCACCTTCCCCGACATCACTACCAAGGCATCGCGCTCGCCGGTCTGCTTCTGCGCCTGCACGATGCGGTCCTTGTAGCGCTTCGAGTCCTTGAACTTGAGCGGGTCCTCTGACGACACCTTGGCGGCGATCTCCTTGCTCGATCCGGTGTCAAGGAACTTGGCCAGACGCTCGCGCGCGTTGATCCGCATATGATGGCTGCACTTCGGGCAGACGTTGAGGTTGCGCTCGATTTCGGCGCGGTAGAGCACCGCGTCGCAGGCGGGGCACTTGATCCAGAGTCCTTCGGGCACCGAGCGAGTGCGGCGCTCAGTCTTGATGCGCGAGGGAACGATTCGCTCGAACCAGGTCATGCCGTAGTCTAGCAAAAGAGCTCGCCGGGCGCAGAAACCCGCTCAGGCGGCGCGGGAATCCCGTAGTCGCGCGGGTATTCCACGCGCCAGAGGTAGAGGCCTTCCGCAGGTGCGGTGACACCGGCCAGACGGCGGTCGCGGCTAGAGAGGACGCGCTTCATGGCGTCGATCGGATCCGTCTCGAGTTGCGCATCGAGCAGGGTGCCCACGATATTGCGCACCATGTGGTGCAGGAAGGCGTTCGCCGCGATCTCGAGACCCACGCAGTCGCCCAAGCGGCGCACCGTGATGCGCTCGATCCGGCGCACGGGGCTCTTCGACTGGCACTCGACCGAGCGGAACGCGGAAAAATCGTGCTCGCCCACGAGCGCCTGCGCCGCCGCGTGCATCGCTTCAGCGTCGAGCGCCTTCGGAATCCAGGCGGCGCGCAACCGATCGAGCGCCGAGCGCGCGCTCGAGTTCAGGATGTAGTAGCGGTAGATGCGCCGCAGGGCGGTGTGTCGTGCGTGAAAATCCGCGCGCACCTCGCCGGCCCACTTGAGCGCTATGGTCGCGGGCAGACGGGTGTTCGCTCCAAGCACCCACGCGCGGGGCGTGCGCTCGGCGCCGGCGTCGAAATGGACGATCTGTCCGACCGCGTGCACGCCCGCATCGGTGCGGCCGGCGCAGGTGGCAGTCACGGGCGCGCCGGCGACGAACCCGAGGGCCGCCTCGACCGCGTCCTGCAGGGAAGGTGCGTGCGCCTGCGACTGCCAGCCGGCATATTCCGTGCCGTCGTATTCCACCAGAGCGGCAATGCGGCGGAGCGCATCGGGCATCGGCTAGCTTAGCCTGGCAACGATTCGATCAGGCGCGACGCTTCCTGTTTCTGACTCGCGGAGCCTTCCTGCACGACCTCTTCGAGGATGCTGCGGGCGCCCTCGGGGTCGCCCATGTCCATGTAGGCCCGCGCAAGGTCGAGCTTGGTGCCGACCTCGCTCATGGTCACCGGCTCCAATTCGGAGAGCGGCATGTCGACCGCCTTGAGCTTATTGGTCTGCGCCTGGAACCTTCCGGTCGCGGAGCCGTTGACCGCCTCGCCGACGTCGAGATCGACGCGCCGGCTGCGCTGGCTCGCCTCGAACACTTCGCTCGAGAATAGATCCTCGGCGGCGCGCGGTTGCTCGGCCGTATCGCCGCTGCCGAGCGCGGTGGCCAGCCGATCCAGGTCGAGGTCGATGCTTTCCGCATTGATGCCGCGCAGCTTCGAGGTGGAATCGACATCGACATTGTCCGGATCGCGAATGTCGGAGTACTCAGGAGAGCTCTTCGGCCGCGCACTGCTCGGCTCAGCCTGGCGCGGCATCAGCACCGTCGGGGCGGCCTCGGGTCCCAGCACCGCCGTCTTGATTTCTTCTGGGTGCTGATCGAGATCCGCGATGAACGACGCCTCGAGCTCGCGCTCGAGCTCGGTCAAGTCGCGGTCGCGCGCATTCTGATCCGCCGCCTCCATCATGCGCCGCGAGCGCTCGTCGAGGCCCGCCACCATGGTCGGCGCATCGGCTGGATGATCGGTCTCCTCGAGCGGCGAGATACCGCTGCCCGACGGCGTGCCGGTTTGCTCCAGCTGATCGAGGTTGAGCCCGAGGTCGTCGATGGAGACCTCGGCGGTCTGGTCCGCCTTGATCGGGGCCCCCTTGGGACCGCGCATCTCCGTGGTTCTCAGCGCCGGCGATTCAGCGGTCGGCGCGTCGGCGAAATTCATCATCTCGGCTTCGACCGTCGGCTCATCGCGCGGCGGCATCTCGCGTGTCGGCGAATCGTCCGCGCCCCGTTCCGGCGCGTCCAAGGTGAAGTCGAGGTCCGACCGGGAATGCAGGCCCGGGGATTCGTTGGTCGCCGCCGCGTCGTCGCCTTCTTTTGCGAGCCCATGATCCAAGGTGCTGCGCTCGCCTTCGGGCTCTCCGAACAGGTCGATGTCGACGCGATTCTCACCGCCTTCGAGGTTGAGATCGACCAAAGCGCCGGCGCCGCGGCCGCTGCCGGCGCTCGAGGAGGCGAACATCGGCTCATCGGGGCAAATCTGCTTGCCCATGATGACGATCTTGTCCCACTCACCGGCGGGCGCGAGCTCGCGCGAGGCGGCAAGCTCTTTCGCCGTCTGCAGGAACGCGTCTTTGTTGCCCCAGACGAAATAGATCTCGAGGAGCTTCAGGCGCAGATCGCGCCGGTCGGGCTCGCGCTCCAGAGCGATGCGCACGAGGTCGGCGGCCTGATCGTACAAGCCGTACGCCATATGGAAGTCGGCTTCGGCGAGCGGATCGCCTTGGTCGAGATTGACCGCGCTCTCACTCGACATCGTATCTTCGGGCGACGCCGGCTTGAGCTCGCCCGTGTCCCCGAACCGGCCCGTCTCGGCGGTGAAATCCGGCACCGGGTGCGAACCCGACTCCTCGACCACGAACGAGTCGTTGTTGCCCTTGCGCAGAGCCGAGAGCTTGGCAGCCGATTCGTGCATGTCGGAGACATGCGTTTCATCCAGCACCGAGCCCAGGTCATTGAGCGACCCCGCGGAGGAGCTCTGCTTGCGCCGGCGCCAGGCCACGAAGCCGAGCGCCGCGACGATCAGCGCCAACACGGCGCCGAGCAGCAGGTAGTTCTCCTGCACCCAATCGAGCCACGAGCCCGAGGCGGCCGGCGGCGGCGTGACCGGCTTCTTGATCGCCGGTTTCGGCGGAGGCACAGGCGCCACCGTGTTCGTCTGCGGCTGCGGCAGTGGATTGGCTGCTGCCGGCGGCGGCGCGGTAGCGGCCGGCGGCTGCGCGGTCGGAGGCGGAACTTGCGGTGTCGCGGCCGGGGGCGGCGCAGGCGTCTTCGGCTGAGTCGCGGCGGTCTGCGGCGCCGGTGCGGGGGGAGTTGCCGCCGCGCCGAGCTTGCGTTGCAGCTCGCTCAATTCCTGGTTGCGGATATCGATCATGCGCTTCGATTCCGCAAGCTGACCTTCGAGATCCTTAACGCGGTCCTTGAGCGCCTGGGTCTCGCCGTTGCCGGCCGTGGAGCCTGCAGTCGGATTCGCCGGCTTGGAGGATTCGGTGCCGCTGCCGCCGACGGTGGGCGTGACCAGACGCAAGTGGCCGCTCGGCGCCGAGGCGGCGCCGGCACTGCGCCATGCGTCCAATTGGCGGTGAACTTCGCCGATCGCTTCCTTTTCGTTCTGGGCGGCGATCTGGTCGGCTCCGGGCACGCGCAGTATCGCGCCCTGGCGCAGAATGTTGATATTGCCGCCGAAGGCCTCGGGGTTAGTGCGATACAGCGCCATCATGGTCTGATCGATGTTCGCCTGAGTGTCGGCGTGCAAGCTGCGCGCAATCTTGGTGAGCGTGTCGCCCTTGGCAACCTGCACCGTCCCAGGGGCGCCCGAGACTTCCGCCGCGGGCGTCGGCGACGGCTGGGCGGCTATGCTGCTCTCGGCCGCCGCGCTCGATGCCGGAGCACTCGCGCCGGGCCGTGACCGTCGATGCCCCTTCGCCTGCGGCGGCGAGGCGGCGGGCGACGTGGCCGAAGATGCGCTGACAGAGGGCGTCGCCGCGGTGCGCGGCGTCGCCGCCGCGGCGGGCGGCGTCGCGGCGGTCGTCGGTGCGGCCACCGGCGCCGAAGAGTTGGCGTTCTCGCCCGGTGTGTACACCGGCGGGTCGAGCAGCACGGTGTACTCGCGCATCAACCGCCCGCGGGCCCAATTCACCTCTACCAGAAAGGTGACGAACGGCTCGGGAATGGCGTCCGTCGAGCGCACCTGCAGGACGTCCCGGCCGTCCTTGCTCTTCGCGACCTTGAAGCTGAGCGTCGAGAGGAACGGCGGGCGATCGATGCCGTAGCGCGTAAAAGCATCGCGCGGAGCCAGCGTCGCGCGCAATGCGGACAATTCCTCGGGAGACGCGGCGATCAAATCGATCTCGGCGCTCATCGGCTCGTTCAACGCTGAGTTCAAATGGATCTCGCCCAGTCCCAACGCGAAGGACGAGTTCGACCACAGCGAGGACAGCGATAGCAGGCCCGCCAGGATCAGGACGCGCGGCTTCGTCAGTGACATTTCTACTCCCAGAATTCTGCGAGGCGAGTGGGTATAAAGTTCATTGTCCGTTAGGAGCTTGGAAGCGAATTTTCACTTGCCTTCACTAGCCTTTGACATAAGGGGAAACTATAGCTTACCCGGCACTATTTACCAAAATCTGGGCCACGGAAACTGCGTTATGTGCCGCACATTTCCGAACATTATCGGCAACAACCCAAAAATTTAGAGCCCGATCACGTGTTAAGTCGGATCGCACTCGGCCTACGTATACCCTATCCGGGGCGATCGCCAGTGTGGCGGGCGTCGGGAATTCAGCAGATGAATCGGTATCGATCAGCGTGATCCCATTGCCGCGCTGCAGCACCTGTTTCGCGGCCGCGGCAGTGAGCGGGCGCTCAAACAGGGCGTGAACCGCGAGCGAGTGACCGAAGAACACCGGCACACGTACCGCGGTCGCGTTGATGGCGAGCTGGGGCAGGTTCAAGAGCCGTCGGGTCTCTTCCCACAATCGCCGCTCCTGGCGCGTTGCACCGTCGGCGTCCAGAGCTTCGACCTGCGGGATCACGTTGAATGCAATTTGCCGCCCGAACGCCCGGCCGCGAGCCGATTTGCCGCTGAGCATCGCCACCGTTTCGCGCGCCAGTTCATCCATCGCGGCGCGGCCGCTGCCCGAAACGGCCTGATAGGTTGCGACGTCCGCCCGCTCGAGCTCTGCGAGCGCAGTCAGGGGCGCGAGCGCCGTGGCGAGCGCCACGCTCGCGCTGCCCGGCAATGCCACCAGACCAGTCGTGCCCCTGCCTTCGAGCACGGCCGCGTTGACGTCGGCGGCGACCAGCGGCACGTCTGCGCGCGCGCGGAACGTCGGCGAGCCATCGATCACCCAGGCGTGTGCGGCGGCCGCTTGCGCATAGCGCTCGCTCAACGCCGCGCGGCCGCAGAAGAACGCGAGATCCACACGCGAAAAATCGAAAGCCGCGACGTCCGAGCTTGCGAACGTGCCGTCCTCGTCTGCGACCCGCCGGCCGAGGTCGCGCTCATCGTCGAGCGCATGCAACTCGCTCGATGGGAACTTGCGCGCGGCGAGTTCCGCGATCAGCGCCTCACCGATGAGAGTCGAAGCGCCCACGACCGCAATCCGGGGCGCCGCCGTCGCGCTCATTTCACGCGCCGGGCTGAGGCGCCCCCGGCTGGCGCGCCCCGGGCTGGCGCGCCCCGGGCGATCGCCGGTGTCGGGCTCGCCACATCCCCGCACTGCGCCCGGAACCTCAAGTAGTGATCCATGAGCACGAGCGCCATCATCGCCTCGGCGATCGGCGTGGCGCGAAATCCTACGCAGGGGTCGTGACGGCCGGTCGTGGCGATCTCGCACGCCTTGCCTTCGAGGTCGATGGTATCCCCCGGCACGGTGATGCTCGACGTGGGCTTGAGCGCGAGGCTCACCACGATATCCTGGCCGGAGGAGATTCCCCCCAGCACGCCACCGGCGTGATTGCTCTTGAAGCCGACCGGCGTGAGCTCGTCGCGATGCTCGGTGCCGCGCTGCTCCACAGCCTTGAAGCCGGCGCCGATCTCTACGCCTTTGACCGCGTTGATGCCCATCATGGCGCTCGCCAGATCGGCATCGAGCCGCTCGAACACGGGCTCGCCGAGTCCCGGCGGCACTCCCGCGGCGATGACGGTGACGCGCGCGCCGATCGAGTCGCCCGCCTCGCGCATGCGCCAGATGAAGTCCTCGAGCTCCTGAATGCGGGTGGGGTCCGGGCAAAAGAAGGGATTCGAGTGGACGCTCTCGAGATCCTTCGGCTCGAGCACCAACGGGCCCATCTGCGCGAGATACCCTCGGATGCTGACACCGAGACGCTCGCGCAGATACTTTCGCGCAATGGCCCCGGCCGCGACCCGCATCACCGTCTCGCGCGCCGACGAGCGCCCGCCGCCGCGATAATCGCGAAATCCGTATTTCTGCTGGTAGGTGTAGTCCGCGTGTCCAGGTCGGAAGCGGTCCTTGATCTTCTGGTAGTCGCGCGAGCGCTGATCCTCGTTCTCGACCAGAAGTCCGATCGGAGTTCCGGTGGTGCGACCCTCGAACACACCCGACAAGATGCGCACCGTGTCGCTCTCGCGACGCTGGCTCGTGTACTGCGAGGTGCCCGGGCGACGCCGATCGACGTCGACTTGCAGATCCGCCTCGCTCAATTCGAGCCCCGGCGGACAGCCGTCGACCACGCACCCGAGGGCCGGCCCATGGCTCTCCCCGAAGCTCGTCACCGCGAACAGCCTGCCGAATGTATTGCCTGCCACGCTCTACATCTCCTTAAAAAAATCGCCGTCCTGGAGATCCGCCGCCCGCAACACGAAAACGCCCCCGCCGCCCATCGCAATCTCGGGCCATATGAAGGGCACGCGTGGAAACGCGCGCATCAGTGCCGCCTCGGTGTTACCCACCTCCACGACCAATATGCCGTCGTCGGCGAGATGCTGTGGCGCCGCGGCAAAGATCGCCCGCACCGAATCCAGTCCGTCGACGCCGGAGGCCAGCGCCATCCGCGGCTCGTGCCGATATTCGCGCGGCAGGGTGCGCATCTCGGCGCGCCCGACATAGGGTGGGTTGCTCACGATGATATCGTAACGGCAGCCCGCGAGCGCGCTGAAGTGGTTGGATAGCAGCACTCGGACGCGGCCGCCCAGCTCGAGACGGCGCACGTTGCGGCGGCACACGGCGAGCGCCCCGGCGGAGATATCGGCCGCGTCAACCCGTGCGCGTGGAAAGGCCTTCGCGCTGGCCAGCGCGATCGCGCCGGAGCCTGTGCCGATGTCCAGGATTCGGCGCACGCGGCCGCTCGCCCACGGCGCGAAGCGGCTCTCGATGAGCTCGGCGATGGGCGAGCGCGGCACCAGCACGCGCTCGTCGACGTAGAGCTCGAGACCTGCAAAGAAGGCTCGATGAGTGAGGTAGGCGAGCGGGACGCGGCGCGCGATGCGCTGCTCGAGCAGCGCATCGATGCGCGCCCGGCGGCGGCCCGTGAGCGGTCTGCCGTAGGCCGAGCGGCCCTGCGCGTGCGCGATTCCCGCCGCGTAGAACACGATCTCCGCGGCCTCGTCGACTGCGTTGTCGGTGCCATGGCCGAAATACACGCGCGCGCGCGCGAGCGCGCGTGCGCACCGCTCGATGGCGGCGCCCACGGTCTCGGGTGCCGTATGGGATAATCCGCGCATGACTCCTCGATTCAGATTGCTGGGCGCGACGCTTTGCGGCGCCGCCATCTTGCTGGCCGTCGGCGCCGCGCTTCTTTGGCGGCATTCTATGGCGCCCGCCGATCTTTTGACCGGGAGCTACTTGGCTCCCGCCCGGGCGCTGCCGGATTTTAGCCTGATCGACCAGGCGGGCCGCGCTTTCGGCCCGGAGAGGCTGAAAGGCCGCTGGTCGCTCGTGTTCTTCGGCTACACCAATTGTCCGGATTTCTGTCCGGCCACGCTCGCCACACTTGCGGCCATGGAGAAGCGTCTGCGGTCGGAGCACGCGGCCGTGCATCCGCAGGTGATCTTCGTGTCGGTGGACGCAAAGCGCGACACGCCGGCGCAGCTCGCGAAATACGTGCCCTACTTCGATCCCGAATTCATCGGTGTGACGGCGGCGGATCAACACACCGTCGAGGCGTTCGCAGCGCGGCTCGGCGTCGCGGTCGCGCTCACGCCTACGCCCGATGGCGGCTACACGGTAGACCATTCCGCGGCGATCCTCGTGGTCGATCCGGGCGGCAAGCTCGTGGCAGTGCTCACCGGGCCGTTCAGCGCGAGCGCGTTGCAGGCCGACATCCAGCACATTGCGGCCTCCGGCGGATGAGCGCCGCCGACCCTCGCGAGGGCCTCTGCCCCGCGCGCCGGGGCGGCGAACTGCGCGCGCGGCTATTCGTCGGCATGCAGTACTTACTGCCGCAGCACGGGCTGTCGCGGCTCGTGCTGCGCGCGACCCGCGTGCGTGCGCGTTGGTTCAAGAATCTGCTGATACGCGGCTTTCTCAAGCTGTTCGCGGTCGACATGAGCGAGGCAGCCGAGACCGATCCTCTGCGCTACGCCACCTTCAATGAGTTCTTCACGCGGGCCCTGCGGCCGGGAACGCGCGCCATCGCCGCCGGCGCCCGCGACATCGCCTGCCCGGTCGACGGTAGTGTCAGCGAATGCGGCCAGCTCGACGGCGAGATGCTGCTTCAGGCCAAAGGCCGGCGCTACGCCTTGAGCGACTTGCTCGCCGGCCAGCCCTGGGCGCCGCGTTTCGCGGGCGGGGCGTTCGCGACGATTTATCTCGCCCCCTTCAACTATCACCGCATACACATGCCGCTCGCGGGGCGGCTCCTCGATACGGTTTACGTGCCAGGGCGGCTGTTCAGCGTGAACGACGCCACGGCGCAGCGCGTACCGCGGCTGTTCGCTCGCAATGAGCGGGTGTTGACGCTGTTCGAGGGGGACTTCGGGCAATTCGCGCTCATCCTGGTGGGCGCGCTCAACGTGGGCAGCATGGCCACCGTGTGGGCCGGCGACATCACTCCCGCGGCGCGGCGTGCCGTCACCCGCGTTGCCGCGCCCGAAACCGTGCTTGCGAAAGGCGCCGAGCTTGGACGCTTCAACATGGGCTCAACGGTGATTCTGCTGCTCGAGTCCGGCCACGCCGCCTGGCGCCCGACGCTTCGGGCCGGCGCCGCGGTGCGGCTCGGCGAGGCCTTGGGGAGCGCGCGATGACCGAAGGCGGCGATGAGCCGATCGCGGCCGGTTCATGGCGGCCGAGCGCAGACCGGCAGGCCCTGGTGAAGCGCGCGCGCCTCGTCGCACGCACCCGAGCGTTCTTCGAGAGGCGCGGCGTGCTCGAGGTCGACACGCCCACCTTGAGCACCGCGGGCGTGACCGACCCGCAGATCGAGTCGCTCGTGACCCGCGTCGTCGGCGCGCCGGGACGATTCTTCCTCAGCACGTCGCCGGAATTTCCGATGAAGCGCCTGCTTGCCGCGGGGAGCGGCGACATCTATCAGCTCTGCAAAGTGTTCCGCGACGGCGAGCGCGGGCGCTGGCACAACCCGGAATTCACGTTGCTCGAATGGTACCGCTTGGGCTTCGACGATGCGGCGCTCATGACCGAGGTCGAGGCGCTGCTCGGCGAGTTGCTCGCCCCCGAGCGCCCGCTCGAGGCCGCCCTGCGCCTTCGTTATGCCGAGGCCATGCGCCGGCACGCCGGCATAGACCCGCACGCCGCGAGCGATGAGGAGCTCGAGCGCGCCGCCGTGCACCACGGGGTGGCCGTAGGCGCAGCGCTCGATCGAGACGCGAAGCTCGACCTCTTGATGGGACTCGTGGTCGGGCCGAAGCTCGGCCGCGGTCGCCCCTGCTTCGTCTGCGACTACCCCGCCTCGCAGGCTTCGCTCGCGAGGCTAAAGCCGGGTTTCCCGCCGGTGGCGGCACGCTTCGAGCTGTATCTCGACGGCGTCGAACTCGCCAATGGCTTTCACGAGTTGTCGCATGCGCGGGAACAACGCGATCGATTCATGCGGGATCTCGAGACGCGGCGCTCCCGCGGGCAGATCGAGCCGCCGCTGGATGAGCGGTTGCTGGCCGCGCTCGACGCGGGCCTGCCGGACTGCGCAGGCGTTGCGCTGGGTTTCGATCGGCTGGTCGCCCTCGCGCTCGGTGCGGCGAGTCTGTCGCAGGCGATGGCTTTCCCGATAGATCGCGCTTGAGGCGGCGGGCTCCGCGGGCGCAGAGCTTCAGCTCCCTGCGATCAACCTTTGCCGCGCGACAGGTACTCGCCGGTGCGGGTATCGATGCGCAGGATCTCGCCCTCGTTGATGAAGAGCGGTACGCGCACCATCGCGCCGGTCTCGAGCTTGGCCGGCTTGGAGCCCCCGGTAGCGGTGTCACCGCGCACCCCCGGGTCGGTCTCGATCACCTTGAGTTCCATGTGCGCCGGCGGTACGACTTGCAGCGGCACGCCGTTCCACAGCGTGACGATGCAGACGGTCCCCTCCTTGAGCCAATTTGCCGTTTCGCCGACGACCTGCTTCGAGGCCGCGATCTGCTCGAAGGTGTCGGGCACCATGAAATGGAAGAACTCGCTGTCGCTGTACAGGTACTGCATGTCCGTATCCACGACGTCGGCGGCCTCGACGGAGTCGCCCGACTTCCAGGTGCGCTCGATCGTGCGGCCGGTCTTCAGGTTGCGGACGCGCACCCGGTTGAATGCCTGGCCCTTGCCGGGCTTGACCATCTCGTTCTCGACGATCGTGTATGGATCGCCGTCGATTAGGATCTTGAGTCCGGATTTGAACTCGTTCGTGCTGTAGCTCGCCATCGAGAGCCTCGGAATGAAGGGCGCGTATCATAGCGGGAACCCCGACGTGACGCCAATTGCGTCTCAAATCAGGGTTTTGCCCGGGCCGCGCGCCGGTAGCCCCCTGAAGCTGGTGTTACACTCCTGAGCCATTTCGCGAGGAAACCGCAACAGTGAGCGAACAGGGCGCCGTTCCGATGATCGTCATGACGAGGTCTCAGGACCACGTCGAGGCGATCAACAGTACGCTGCGAAAAGCCGGCCACCCGGTGCACTGCACCTGGCTGCCCGACGCCCGCGATTTGTCGGACGCGATCACCCAGCTCAATCCCGAGATGCTCGTGGCGTTCATCGACGAGCTCAACATCGATCTCGCATCCATCACCAAGATCAAGCAGCAGTCCGCACCCGAGATGCCGGTGCTGATCGTGCGCGAGCAGCTCGATGAGGCGTCGATCGCAGAGGCGATGCGCCTGGGCGCCCAGGACGTGGTGACGCTCGCCAACCGCGGCCGTCTGCAATCGGTCGTGACCCGCGAGCTGCGGGCGCACCGCCTGGAACGCGCCCTGTCGTCGACTCTGTCCTCGGCGCGCGAGTACCGCGAGCAGTTGCAGAGATTTCTCGAAGGCTCCGCCGATGCGATCACCCATGTGCAGGAGGGCATCATCGTCGATGCCAACAAGGCGTGGCTCGAGCTGTTCGGCTACTCGGGCGACGACGCGCTCACCGGCATGCCGATCATGGACTTGTTCGAGCAGGAGACCCATGCGGCGCTCAAAGGCGCTCTGGTCGCATGCCTGCAGGGCAAGTGGAGCGACCATGGCCTGCGGGTGCAGGCTCTGCTCTCCGACGGCTCGACGCTGCCCCTCGAGCTCACGCTCACCAAAGCCGATTACGAAAGCGAGCCGGCGACGCGCATCAGCATTCCCGCCGGCAAGAAAAAAGATCACGACCTCGAGCTGCAGCTCGCCGAGGCGGTCAAGAACGATGCCACCACGGGATTCCTGCAGCAGCGCTATCTCATCGAGGCGGTGCGTGCGCGCTGCGACCACGGCATGAAGGGGGGCGTGCGGCAGTTCGCCTCCGTGAAGCCCGACCGCTTCCTCGAGATTCAAAGCGCGATCGGCGTGCTCGCGAGCGAGGAGTTCATGGGCCAGTTCGCGGAACTGCTGCGCATGCAGCTCACCGCCAACGACCTCTGCGGCCGGTTCGGCGGCAACGGGTTCCTGATTTTGCTCGAGCGCGGCACCGCGCGCGACGTCGAGACTTGGGCCGAGAACGTCGTCAAGCGCGTCGGCGACCACACCTTCACGTTCGACGAGAAAAATCTGTCGGTGACGGTAACGGTGGGCTTGGGGCTCCTGCCGCCGACCAATCCGGACATCGCGGCCGCCATCACCGACGCGGTCAACGCCCAGCGCCGCGGGCGCGAGCTCGGCGGCAACCAGATGTACGCGATCGACAAATCCGATACCGACACGCGTGTGCAGGCTTACGACAAGATCTGGGTCAGGCACATCAAGAGCGCACTGATGGAGAATCGCTTCCGGCTGGTGCAACAGCCGATCGCGAGCCTGCTCGGCGAGGACAAGGGTATGTTCGACGTGCTGGTGCGCATGCTCGACGAGCAAGGCAACGAGGTGCTGCCCGCGGAATTCATCGCCGCCGCGGAGCGCAACGACCTCATGAAGAACATCGACCGTTGGGTGATCGGTGCCTCGATGTCTTTTGCCGCGAACCGCAAGGCCTCGTGCATCTTCGTGCGGGTCTCGAAGGATACGATCCTCGACAAGAGCCTGATGGGCTGGCTCGAGACCCAGCTGCGATCGCTCAAGATCGACGCCAAGCGCTTGTGCATCCAGGTGACCGAGGAGCTCGCGACGCAATACGTCCGGCAGACGACCGAGCTCTCGGAGAGCTTGCGCAAGCTCGGTTTTCGCTTCGCGCTCGAGCATTTCGGCACCGGCAGGGACCCGTTGAAGCTGCTCGCGAGCGTCGGCATGAATTTCATCAAGGTCGACGGCTCCCTGATGCAGGGTCTGTCCACCAATCAGTTGCAGCAGCAGCGCGTCAAGGGCCTGGTGGAGGCCGCCAAGCGCAAAGGCATCGAGACCGTCGCCGAACGCGTGGAGGACGCCAATACCATGGCCGTGCTCTGGCAGCTCGGCATCGAATTCATCCAGGGCTACTTCGTGAACGCCCCCGAGGATGTCACGATGTCCGGCGAGCGCTAGGCGGCCGGCGACACCTCGAGCCGGTCGATCTGCTTGTAGGCTCTCGAAAACCGCTGGCGGCGCTGGCCCTTTCTATCCTCGAACTGCTTGAGCTCCTCGAACTTGAGCTTCATCGGCGCGCTGTTCCCGCTGTACACGGTGAGCGTCTCCCCCGGCGAGACCACCGCCATCGCCACGAGGTATTCGTCGCGCTCGGCCGATTTCTTCCCGGGTATGCCGTAGAGATTCTGGCCCTTGCCCGCGGTCATTTCCTCGATCTCTGCGACCGGTAACGCGAGTACCTCGCCGTCGCTGTTGACGAGCATCGCGAGCGCTGCATCGCTCGCGATGGGCTGGGCAGGAAGCACGCGCGAATTTTCCGGCACCTTGAGCACGGTCTTCCCCTTCTTGTTGCGCGCGTAGAGCTCCTTGAGCCGCGCCTTGAAGCCGTAGCCCGCATCGCTCGCGAGCAGCCACAGATCGTCAGGCTCGCCGATGAGCACCGCGGCGAAGGTGGCGCCGTCCGGCGGATCGACGGTGCCGGACAAAGGCTCGCCGTAGCCGCGCGCCGCCGGCAGCTGATGCGCATCTAGGCTGTAGGCGCGGCCGGTGGAATCGATGAACACCGCCTGCTGCAGATTCTTGCCCTTGGCGGCCGCCTGGAATTCGTCGCCGCCCTTGAACGAGAGGCCGCGCGCGTCGATATCGTGCCCCTTGGCGGCCCGCACCCAGCCGAGGCGCGATAGGACCACCGTAGTCGGCTCGCTCGCGATCAAGTGCACCTCGGCGATCGCCTGCGCGGCCTCGCGCTCCACGAGCTTGGTGCGGCGGGCGTCGCCGTACTCTTCCGCGTCCTGCACCAATTCCTCGCGCACCAGCTTGGTGAGGCGCGCTTTGCTCTTCAGGATCCGGTCGATCTCGTCACGCTCCTCGGCGAGCTTTTTCTGCTCCTCGCGGATCTTCATCTCCTCGAGGCGCGCCAGGTGACGCAGCTTGGTCTCGAGGATCGCCTCGGCCTGGGTGTCGGTGAGCTTGAAGCGCGTGATGAGCACCGGCTTCGGCTCGTCCTCGCGGCGGACGATGCGGATCACCTCGTCGAGGTTCAAGTAGGCGATCAAGAGCCCGTCGAGGATGTGCAGGCGCGCGCTCACTTTCTCGTGGCGGTACTTCAGCCTGCGAGTCACCGTGGCCTTGCGGAACTCGAGCCACTCGGAGAGGAGCTGCTTCAAGCCCATCACGCGCGGGCGGCCGTCGAGCCCGATCACGTTGAGGTTCACACGGTAGTTGCGCTCGAGGTCGGTCGAGGCGAACAGATGGTTCATGAGCTCGACCACGTCGACGCGGTTCGACTTCGGCACGATGACGAGACGCGTCGGGTTCTCGTGATCGGATTCGTCGCGGGTGAAATCGACCATCGGCAGCTTCTTCTGCTGCTTGAGGGCGTCGATTTGCTCGAGCACTTTGCTGCCCGACACCTGGAACGGCAGCGCATCGATCACGATTTCGCCATCCTCGATCTCGTAGGTCGCGCGCGCCTTGAAGCTGCCGCCGCCGGTTTCGTACATCTGCACGAGGTCTGCACGCGGCGAGACGATCTCGCCTCCTGTGGGCAAATCGGGACCCTTGATATGCGACATGATCTTGCGGGTGGTGAGCTCCGGATCGTCCAGGAGCGCGATGCAAGCGCTCACCACCTCGCGCAGATTGTGCGGCGGAATGTCGGTCGCCATGCCGACCGCGATGCCCGATCCTCCGTTCAACAGGAGATTCGGTACCCGCGCCGGCATGAGGATCGGCTCCTCGAGCGAGCCGTCGAAATTGGGCGCCCAATCGACCGTGCTCGATCCCAGCTCGTCGAGCAACAGATCCGCATAGCGCGTGAGCCGCGACTCGGTGTAGCGCATGGCAGCGAAGGACTTCGGATCGTCGGTCGAACCCCAGTTGCCTTGGCCGTCCACGATGGGATAGCGGTACGAGAAATCCTGCGCCATGTGAACCATGGCTTCGTAACACGCCGAGTCCCCGTGCGGATGGAATTTGCCGATCACATCGCCGACGGTGCGCGCCGACTTCTTGTGCTTCGACCCGGCGGCGAGCCCGAGTTCGCTCATGGCGTAGAGGATGCGCCGCTGTACCGGCTTCAGGCCGTCGGCAAGGCTCGGCAGCGCACGATCCAGAATCACGTACATCGAATAGTCGAGATAGGCCCGCTCGGCGAAGCTCTTGAGCGGCTCTTTCTCGATGCCTTCGAAATTGAGCTCCTGATCTTTCATGGCGGTGGGCGCGCTAGACGCGCGCCAGATTTCCTTTGGTCTCGAGCCACTCGCGGCGGTCGCCGGCGCGCTTCTTGGCGAGCAGCATGTCGAGCAGCTGGTCGGGATTATCCTTGGCGTCGATGGTGAGCTGCACCAGGCGGCGCGTCTGCGGCGCCATGGTGGTTTCGCGCAGCTGTGTCGCGCTCATCTCGCCCAGACCCTTGAAACGCATCACCACGGCTTTGGTGCGCGAATTCTGCTCCGCGATGCGCTTGAGCACACTCTCCCGCTCCGCCTCGTCGAGCGCGTAGAAGACTTCCTTACCGGCGTCGATGCGAAAGAGCGGCGGCATGCACACGTATACATGGCCTGCCGCCACTAGCGGCCGGTAATGGCGCAGAAACAGCGCACACAGCAACGTGGCGATGTGCTGACCGTCGCTGTCGGCATCCGCCAGGATGCAGATCTTGTGATAGCGCAGCCCCGACAGATCGGTCGCGGATGGCTCGACGCCGATGGCGATGCTGATGTTGTGGACCTCCTGGGACTGCAGCACCTCGCTCGTGTCGGACTCCCAGGTGTTCAGGATCTTGCCACGCAGCGGCATGATCGCCTGGGTGAGGCGGTCGCGCGCCTGTTTCGCCGAGCCGCCCGCCGAATCGCCCTCGACGAGGAACAGCTCGCCGCGCTGGGGATCCTGGTTCACGCAGTCGGCGAGCTTGCCCGGCAGCGCCGCCCCCGAGCCCGTGCGCTTGCGCTCGATCTTCTGGCTGTCCTTGACGCGCTGTTGCGCCTTCGCGATCGCCGTCATGGCGATCTTCTCGCCTTGATCCGGATGCTGATTGAGCCAGAGCGCGAACGCATCCTTGATCACGCCCTGCACGATGCCCGCCGATTCGCGCGAGGAGAGCTTCTCCTTGGTCTGGCCCGCGAACTGCGGCTCGCGCATTTTCATGGAGAGCACGAAGCTCACACCGTCCCAGACGTCCTCCGGCGTGAGCTTGAGTCCGCGCGGGACGAGGTTGCGGAACTCGCAGAACTCGCGCACCGCATCCGAGGTGCCGACGCGCAGCCCGTTGACGTGGGTGCCGCCCTCGGTCGTCGGAATGAGATTGACGTAGCTCTCGGTCACGCGCCGTTCGCCGTCGAGAATCCAGGCGAAGGCCCAATCGAGCGAACCACCCTCGATGTCGCGCTTTCCGTAAAAAGTCTCGGGCGGCATCCACTCACCCTTGCCGAGCTGCTCGGCCAGGTACTCGTGCAATCCCCCGGTGTAGAACCACTGGTCGCGCTCGCCGGTGATCTCGTTGGTGAGGGACACGTGCAGGTTCAGGCAGAGCACGGCCTTGGCGCGCAGCACCTGCTTCAGGCTCGCCACCGCGAATTTGTCGGTATCGAAGTATTTGGGATCGGGCCAGAACCGGAGGCGTGTGCCGCTCTTCGACTTCGGCACTTCGTCGACCACTTCGAGCTTGGTGCGCGGCTTGCCCCCCGCGAAGCCCACATTGTACTCCTTGCCGCCGCGGCGCACCCAGACCTCGAGATTCTTCGACAGCGCGTTCACCACCGACACGCCGACGCCATGCAGGCCGCCGGCGTGCTGGTAGGTCTTGTCGTTGAATTTCCCGCCCGCGTGCAGCCGCGTCAAAATCAGCTCCACTCCGCTGATCTTTTCCTTGGGGTGCATGTCGACGGGCATGCCGCGGCCGTTGTCCTCGACTTGGCAGGATCCGTCCTTGAACAGGGTGACGTCGATGCGGTCGCAGTATCCGGCGAGCGCCTCATCGACGCTGTTGTCGATGACTTCATGCGCCAGATGATTCGGGCGCGTGGTGTCGGTGTACATGCCTGGCCGCCGGCGCACGGGATCCAGGCCGCTTAAGACTTCGATGTCGGAGGCGGTATAAGACGATGCCATCGATTACCCCTTTGGAAGGCGGCGGAGTCTAACACGCGAATCCGCCGCCCATCAGCTGGCGCCGCCGGGCCGATTCCGTTATCTTTTCGCCGCATGGGAATCGCGAACGGTCAGAACATGGTCCGCAGCATACCGGTGCTGCCGCAACCCTACGGCATCCGGGTGCGCCTGCGCCGCGGGGATCCCTTCGCCAAGCTGCTCGGCAGCGATTGGCAAAAAACGCACTGGTACTTCACCGCAGCCGAGCGCGACCGCGTGCTCGAAGAGATGTCTCGCAAACACGAGTATTCGCGCATCGGCGATCAACCCGTGCTCGTGTTCGAAAAAGTAGAAAAGCTGGCCGAGAGCCGCAACTTCTAGGTTTGCAACTATCCAGGACGGGGTCGCTTCGACCCCGCGAGAGTCGCGCGCCGCGCCTAAAAAGTGCGGCCCAGGAACAGGTAGTAGCCGGCCTGCCCCGTTTGATCGTACCCCGAACCCAAGTAAACGGGCCCGAGGAAGGTGTCGAAAGCGATGAAGATCGAGCCATCCTTGTGCGCCGAGGCGTAGCTGATATCGCTGCGCCGTGCCCAGGTATTGCCGAGCTCGAACGAGGCGCCGATGTAAGCGGGAAACTCGAAGAACCCCTCTCCGCCGCGGCTGATCTTGCGGAAGTAGATCGCCCTCGCGATCGCATAATTCGGGCCGAGCAGGGATTGCGGTGCGAGGCCCGACAGGTTGAAGAACCCGCCGAGCGAATAGAAATCCTGCACATCGGTCGGCTTGAGCCGGTTATCGAGCGTGATGCCGGCCGAGGTCCAGAGCATCAGCGTGTTGCGCCCACGCGAGCTGGCCGTCAGCCAGTCGACCGACACGCGGTCGAAGGCCGTATCCGCTCCCAGGTTGGTGCGATTCGCGTCCCACTGGATATCGAACGTCGTACCGTCGCGCGGGAAATGTACGTTGTCGAGCTGGTCGTAGCTGAACTTGAAGAAGTACTCGCCATTGTTGTACTGCGGATCGACCAGGTTCGGACTACCGTAGCGCTGGTAGGTATCGCCATTGATGCGGTGGTACCCAACGCGGATCTCGCCCCAATTGCCGAGATTGCGGCCGAAGTCCACGTCGGCCTCCACCTCGCGATCGCGAAAGTCGGCGACCTCGAGATTCTTCACGTAGATCGGCAGGTCGCGCGCCTCGACCCGGGCGGCGGGCGCCGCGAACCATTTCGCGAGCGCATCGAGCGGCTGGTAGAACTCGCTGGTGATTTTCGAGTCGCTCCCGACCTGCACCTGCGTGAGGAGCTCCGCCTCCAGATCGTCGATTTCGGTGAGCAGGAATTCGGCGGCCGCGTTGTACTGATTGCTGCCCTGAAAGTCGGTCTGCAGGTTCAAGCCGAAGCGCACGTAGTTCGGGCCCCAGGATTTGCGCCGCGCGCGCACCTCGAGGCCATACTCCTTGTCCGGCCCCTCACCCTGCTCCACCACCGTGTAATCGAGGGTCTCGAAGTATCCGAGGCCGTAGAGATCGGTGATGCGGGCGCCGACTTGATCGAGGTCGAGCGGCTTGCCGACGAGCGGCTGCATCTCGGCGAGAATGGTCCTCTCGTAGCGCCTCGACTCCCGATCGACGCGCACGAACTTGATCACCGGGAGCCCCGGCTCGCGGGTCGCGCGCCGCGCCATGTAGGCTTGGTACGCGCCCTCGCTGACGGCGAGCGCGGCGAGGCGCGACTCGGCGCTGCGTGCGGCGGCCTCGCCCTGCACGATGGTGCTCGCGGCGATGGTGAAATCGGTGGCCGGCGAGGTTCCGAGCGAAGGCTCGATCAGGATGTCCTGCGGCCCGAGTGTCGCCTTCTGCCGATCCGCATTCTTGCGCACCAGGATAGCCAGCGTCTGATTGGAGATGGAAAGGGCCGAATCGAGCTGTTCGCGCGGCTGTAGCGGGAAACTCACGTCTGAAACGATGAGGATGTCGGCCTTCATGTCCCGGGCCACATCGATCGGCAAGTTGTCGGCAAGCCCACCGTCGACCAGCAGCCGCTCGCGGTACTCGACCGGAGCGAATACGCCGGGCGCGGAGATGCTCGCGCGCATGGCGATCGACAGATCGCCGTTCTCGAGCAGCACGGCGTCGCCCGTCTCCAGATCCGTCGCCACCGCGCGGAACGGCGTCGGCAATCTATCGAAATCCGTGGTGTTGCTGAACGGGAGCGTCAGTTGACGCAGGGTTTCCTGGAGCTTTTCTCCCTGAATGAATCCCTTGGGCAGCAGGATGTGGTAGTGCTTGAGGCCGAGCGGCAGGCGCACCAGAAAGTTGCGGTCGTCCTGCTTGCGGCGGAAGTTGAGGTCGCGGCGCGGCGGCGCGTCGCGGAACGCTTCTTGCCAATCGACCGAGCGCATGGTGGATTCGATCTGCGCGGCGCTCATCCCGCTCGCATACAGGCCGCCGACCACGGCGCCCATGCTGGTGCCGGCGATGCAATCGATCGGCACTTTGAGGGTTTCGAGAACCTTGAGCACGCCGATGTGCGCCATGCCGCGCGCGCCGCCGCCCGACAACACCACGCAGACGCGCGGGCGGGTCGTATTCGACGGTCGGGCGCGGCCTTCATCCGGCAAGGACGCTGTACTTTCGGTCCCCGGGGGTGGAACCTCCGCCGCTGCGCAGCACACGTTCCACCAGCCACTTGCAATCAGCGCCCACGCCAACCCGAGTCGTAAACGGCGATTCCCCATAGTGGGGAGTTAGTTTAGAGCACGAAGTTGGTGCTGGTCGCGGTAAAGGTGTTGGTGCTGCGGTCGTAGAGGCCGGTCGCCTGAAACTGTAGCGCCGGATTGGTAGTGCTGATGGTCTTCAGGATCCCTGTGATGAAGACGTCAAACGCGGAGGCCACGTAGAGCGCAGTCGTCGATGCCGTCGTCGATGCCGCCGTCGTGGTCGCCGTGGAGGGCACCCCCCAAGCGTAGCGCGGCGCGAAGGTCTGCGTGTTGGGCAAGGACGTCGGGACGATGCGGGGACTCGAGGACAGCGTCTTCACATCGATGGATTCGGGTCCGATTCGGACGACGTAGGTGAAAAGACTCGCATCATCGAGTTTGATGGAGAATCCTGCGTCGTCAATGGACTCGAAGGGGGAAGCGTCGGTCCCTCGCCAAACGACTTGCAGGCTCGCAGGTTCGCAAACCTGACTCCCGATGCCGCATATTCCGTTTCCCGGCGCGGTCGATGCGCCCCCGTCCAGTTGAGCGCCGGCCACTTGTACCGAGGATTCGTTGTTGACCGCGAAGGCTCTGAAATCGGGCGGAGCCGCGCCGAAAGCCGTCGCCAGACCGTCGACCCAGATCGGATCTCCGATTGCGGTCCCGGCAGGCAGGCTCAATCCGGGCGTGGCGACCGAGAAGGTCGCGGGTACCGGCTTCTGCGCGGCGGTTGACCCGTTCCCGGTGAAGTTGAACAGGCTGACCGGATAGTTGTCGATGGTCTGCAGATCCATCTCGAGGCTGCCGGCGGTCGAGGAGACCAATTGTCCCCACAGCTTCGTCGACAGCAACCGCACCGAGCCCGTATTCTCGCTGGAGGTGCCGGTCGAATCGATCACCACGGTCCCATTGCTGTTCGTACAGAGTGCGGTATCACAAACCCCACGCGCCCAGATGCGCTGACCGACGGCCACCGCGCCGGGGGTGAGCTTGGTCAGAGCCGAATTGTCGTCGGCAGTCACGACGGTTTCCGGGCCGAGCAGCACCTGCGTATTCGCGACCTGATAGGCAAACGTGTCCTCCGTGTTCAGGAACAGCGTCGAGCCTTGCAGCGTGAGGGTATTGCCGTCGCGCGCGATGACTTCGCCGCTAATGCCCTCGGTGTAGATATCTTCGAGCGTGCTTCCGGCGACCACGTATGCCAGATTGAAGCGTCCGGCGTATGCGCCGTTGAGTGGGTTGTAATCGGGTTGGAACGTCGTGAATCCGGCCGTCATGGTCGTGCCGGCGGACAAGACCGACAACTGGGCGAGGCCGTCCTTGCCGATGTAAGTGCTGCCGTTGAGCGTATACACGGTGTTCGGCTGGCTGAACAGCGTGACCGTCCCGATGTTGTTCGCCTCATCGTAGAACGGCCGGATGTACACGGTGTACGTCTGCACATCGGTGCTCGAATTGATGAGGGGTCCGCGAACTCGGATGAGCTTCGTATCGTCGGGAAGGTGCCCGATGGTGAAAAAAGGCCGCACGAATGCGACGGGGCCGTCCTTGGTGAAGTCGACCCACCCCGAGGCCGCGAGATTGAAGTCGATGGCGAACAACTGCGCGCTGGTCGAGGCATACGTCGGCGTGACGGTCGGCAGGTTCTGCGGGTCGAAATTGACGGTGACCGCGTAGGTGGTCGGCGCGGTGCCCGTCGCAGCGTCACGGACCGACGCTACGGATGTGGGGACTCCCTTGTAGAGGACGGCAATCGCCGCGGCCGAATAATCCACGGTAATCGTGGCCGAGACGTAGGTGCCCGTGGGAATGGCACCCGAGCTCCACAATTCGGCAATGTTGTGCACCTGCGTGAAGTCGACTATTTCGTTAGTGCCCACCGCGTCTATCACGTAGCCGTCGCTACGGGTGAGCGACACCGAATCGATGGTGACGACGTAGCTGGTGTAATCGCCCGGTTCGTCCGTCAGGCTGACCCACGCGATGCCGTAGCCGCTGGTATTTGGATTCCCATGACAGCCCGCGAGAATCGCGGCGGCGCAAATCAGGGCGCTCGCAACTTTGCGAGCGTAATTTCTTGAGCGAGGTTGCACTACAGCTTCCAGTTGGTGACTATCGAGGGTGCGTAGAATAATGACTTTCGAGAGCGCGCGCGCGCCAAAGTTCCTTTCGGGAGGCTCTAAGCCGGCGCGGGACGAGGAACCTGCTGGGTGATGCAGTGGATATTGCCGCCGCCCAGCAGCACCTCGCGCGTCGGGACTCCGACTACCCTTCGAGAGGGAAACAGGCGCTTCAACGCGCGGCCGGCGGCCGCGTCCCGCCGCTTGTCGTACATCGGTATCACCACATACCGGTTGGCGATGTAGAAGTTGACGTAGGAGGCGGGCAATCGATCCCCGGCGCGGCGCGGATGCGTACCCTCGCGGGCGTCGACGCCGGCGGCCTCCTCGGCGGTCATGAACAGCGGCCCAGGCTGATGGATCTTGTGGACGGTGAGACGCCGGCCGCGCGCGTCGCGCGCATGACGCAGCCGCTCGTAGGCGTCCTGCGAGATCTCGTACTGCGGGTCCTTGCGGTCTTCAGTCCAGGTGAGCACGACGTGGCCGGGGCTCGTGAAGCAGGCAAGCTCGTCGATGTGCCCGCCGGTCTCGTCGAGATAGACGCCGTTCCCGAGCCATATCACTGTGCTCACGCCCAGATACCGCCGCAGCATGTCCTCGATGTCGGCCCGGCTCATCCCCGGATTGCGATTGGGATGCAACAGACACTCCTCCGTGGTGAGGCACGTACCCTGTCCATCGACGTGGATGGCCCCGCCCTCGAGCACGAACGAGGTGCGATATCGATCCGCCCCCTCGATCTCCAAAACCTTCCGGGCGACCTCATCGTCGCGGTCCCAGGGAAAATACAAGCCGCCTGCGAGCCCTCCCCAGGCGTTGAAGCTCCAATCGACGCCGCGCCGCCGCCCTCGGGCGTCGACCACGAAGGTCGGTCCACAATCCCGCATCCAGGCATCGTTGCTCGTCATTTCGACGACGCGCACGCGCTGTGACAGCCGCGCTCGCGCATTCTGGAATTGCGCCGCCGAAACGCCCACCGTGACCGGCTCGCCGAGCGCGATGACCTCGGCAACTGCGGCAAACGCTGCCTGCGCCGGCTTGGCGCCGTCGCGCCAGTTGTCGGTTCGCTCCGGCCAGAGCATCCAGCATCCGGAATGACGCTCGAATTCGGCGGGCATGCGAAAACCGTCGCGGGCGGGTGTCGATGTGAGTGTGCGCAATTCGGGCCTCCGGGCGCGCATGCTAGCATTGCCGTCGAATCCCGAGGAGCGCCCGCATGACCCAAGCAAATCCCGTCAATATTCAGGTCCCCGCAGGCGGCGAGCGGATCGGCATCGCGAACGGCAAGCTGCGCGTGCCCGATCAGCCGATCATTCCATTCATCGAAGGCGACGGTACGGGTGCGGATATCTGGCGCGCGAGCGTGCGGGTGTTCGACGCCGCGGTGCAGAGGGCCTACGGCGCTCGGCGCAAGATCCGCTGGATGGAGGTCTTCGCGGGCGAGAAGGCCAACAAGGCCTACAACACCTGGCTGCCGGACGAGACCGTGAAGGCATGCCGCGAATATCTCGTGTCGATCAAGGGGCCGCTCACCACGCCCGTCGGCGGCGGTATCCGCTCGCTCAACGTCGCGCTGCGCCAGCTCTTGGATTTATATGTCTGCCTGCGGCCGGTGCGCTGGTTCAAAGGCGTCCCTTCGCCGGTGGTCTCTCCGGAAAAGGTCGACATGGTAATCTTCCGCGAGAACACCGAGGACATCTACGCGGGCATCGAGTTCGAGGCGGGCTCGCCCGACGCCAAGAAATTCCTCGAGCTCTTCAAGCAGAGCTTTCCCAAGCAGTTCGCCAAAATCCGCTTTCCCGACTGCTCCGGCATCGGTCTGAAGCCCGCCTCCAAGGAAGGCACCGAGCGGCTGTTTCGCGCGGCCGTTGACTACGCGATCGTCAACAAGCGCAAGAGCGTCACCATCGTGCACAAGGGCAACATCATGAAGTTCACGGAGGGCGCGTTCCGCAATTGGTCCTATCAGCTAGCCGAGCGCGAATTCCCGAGCCAGGTGTTCACCTGGGAGCAATGGGAGCGCATCAAGAGCGCGAGCGGCGAGAAAGAGGCGAATGCCCAGATGGACGCCGCGCGCCAGGCGGGCAAGGTCATCATCAAGGACGCCATCGCCGACATCACGTTGCAGCAGGTGCTCACTCGCCCGGAAGAGTTCGACGTGATCGCCACGATGAATCTCAACGGCGATTATCTGTCCGATGCGCTCGCGGCTCAGGTCGGCGGCATCGGCATCGCGCCGGGCGGCAACATCAATTACCTCACCGGCCACGCGGTTTTCGAGGCCACGCACGGCACGGCGCCGAAGTATGCGAACCTCGACAAGGTCAACCCGGGCTCTTTGATCCTGTCAGGCGAGATGATGCTGCGCTACATGGGCTGGGCGGAGGCCGCCGACGCCATCATCGGCGCGATGGACAAGAGCATCGCGCAGAAAGCCGTGACCTACGACTTCGCCCGCTCGATGAAGGGCGCGACCGAGGTGAAGTGCAGCGAGTTCGGCGACATCCTGATCAAGAACTTGTAGCGCCTCACGCGCTCGCGCGGGCGAGTTCCAAAGCCTTCGCGGGCGCCGCGGCGCGCTGCTTCGCGACGTCGAAGGCGGCGATGCGGTAGGCCTCCGTCATGGTCGGAAAGTTGAAGATCTGCTCGATGAAGAACTCGGCCGTTGCGCCGTTCGCGATGGCCGCCTGTCCGAGATGCACGAGGTCCGTGGCGCCCTCTCCGAGCACCTGAACGCCGAGCACGCAGCCCGTGCTGCGCTCGCAGATGAGCGCCAGGAAGCCCACCGGCTCGCCGGCGATGTGCGCGCGCGCCACCTCGCCGAAATCGGCGCGGCCCACTACCACGTCGATTTTCTTGGCCGACGCTTGGGCGCGCGTGAGCCCGACACAGGCGATCTCCGGGATGGTGTAGACGCCGGTCGGTACCAGACTCGTGGCCGCGGGCGGCGGCAGAGCGAACGCGGCGAGCGCCGCGCGCCGGCCCTGGTCGGCGGCGGCGCAGGCGAGCGCCGGCGGACCGATGGCGTCGCCGGCGGCGTAGATTCCGGCGATGTTCGTCTCGAAACGCTCGTTGACCTCGACGTGGCCGCGCGCGTTGACGGCGAGCTTCAAGCGATCGAGGCCGATGCCGTCGAGATTCGCGACGCGGCCGAAAGCCGCGAACACGATGTCCGCGCGGAGCGCATCGCCGCCCACGAGCGTAACCTCGACCTGCGAGAAGCCGTCGAAGCGGGCGCCGCTCACGTCCGCGCCGGAGCGGTACGTACCGCCCATCGAGCGGAATGCGTCGAGAAATCCCTCCCGCAACGGAGCGTCCAGGAATCCGAGCGGTTCGGGCGCTTTGTCGACCAGGGTGACCCCGCAGCCGAGCGCGGCAAAGATCGAGGCGTACTCGCACGCGATCACGCCGCTGCCGAGCACAATGAGGCTCCGGGGTATGTACGACAAGCTCAAGATCGAGTCGCTGTCGAGTATGTGCTCGTGATCGACCTGGACCGATGCGACATGCCGTGGCCGGGAGCCGGTGGCGAGGAGAATGCGCGGCGCCTGCAGGACGGATCGCGTTCCGTCCAGGCGCTCGACTTCGACCCGGTCGGTCTCTTTGAGCACGCCGCGACCGCGAATCAGCTGGACCTGATTGCGCGCGAGCTGCGCCTGAAGATAGCGGTCCTGCGCGGCGATGACGTTTTCGACCCCTTGGAGCAACGCCGACAACGGCGCGTCGCCCGACAGCTCGACGGCCAGCGCGGAAGCGCATCCACGCATGCGGCGGTAACGTACCGCCTGCTCGCGCAGCGCTTTGCTCGGAATGGTGCCCGACAGCAAGCAGGCGCCGCCGACTTGCGATTCGCGCTCGACCACGGCCGCATGAAATCCCGACTTGGCGGCCTGAATCGCCGCCTTCTGTCCGGCGGGACCGGATCCGAGGCAGATCAAATCGAAGCGCTGCACCACAGGATCGCTCTAGAGGCCCGCGAGGCTTCGCACGCGGTCGACTTTGGCCAGCATCGCCTTGCGGTCGTCCGGGAATACCCCAAGCTGCTCGAAGACGGGGCACTCGATCACGAGCTCCTCGGTCATGAGTTGCGGATACAGCGTGTACGTTGCGAGCAGATGCGCCGCGTGCACCGTACCGGCCAGATCGCTGTGCGAGGACTCGCGGTAGTTGCGCCAGTCACAGGCCGCGTCCTGCACATCGCCGGGCAGGTGCCAGCTCGCCATCAGCAAGCGTCCGTATGCCGGCTCGAACTCGACCACGAGACCCGCGAAGGTGCGCGCATCCATCGCGGTGCGCTGCTCCGCCTCGAAGCGCGACAGGATCTTGAGTGTGAGCGCAGCACCGGTTCGATGCATGAGCGCGGCGAGGAACGCGCTTTCGACGTGCTTGCGCCGCTCGCGCGCGATCTCCTTGGCCCAGAGTCCTCCGAGCCACGCCTCGCGCCACAGCTCCTCGGACTCGGGCTCGTGACCGGGCGCGTTGAACACCTCGCCGCGGAGCATCACCGCCATGGCGATGTTGCGTACTTCGGCGATTCCGAGCCACGACACCGCCTGCTGCAGCGACACGACGGCGGCGCGCGGCCGCATCGCGGGAGAGTTCGCGACGCGCATGATCTCGCCCGCCAGCGCCGGGTCGGATTGAATCAGTCTGGACAGTTGAGCCGAATCGGTTATCTGCTGCGCGGTCAGCTCGGCGAGCTGCGCGCAGACGCGCGGCAGTGGCGCGATGGTCTGCGTAGCAGCCAACGACTCCTGCAAGTGGATGCGCGCCGCCTGGCCCGGAAGGGAAGACAGAACGACGGCTGGCTGAAGACTCACGGACATACCTCCTGCATGTTGCGGCCCAACACATGGAGTCGGCACGCGGCGCCGATGCTTGAGGAAATTTGAGCAACCGGCATCAGGGCCCGCCCCAGGCGAGGCTTCCGCCGGAATCTGCGGACGTGCGTTATGTCAAACGAACGCCCGGTCGAGCGCCTGTGCCAAGTCGGCGATGAGATCGTCGAGGTCCTCGATACCGATGGAGAGCCGCACCGTCCCGCGATCGATGAGCGAAGCCGCGCGCTGCTCTTGGTCGTATTCCTGGCCTCCCAGCAGGCGCGGCGGCACCACCAGGGATTCTGCTGAGCCCAAGCTCGCGGAGATGGAAAAGTAGGCGAGCGCCTCGGCAAAGCGGCTTCCTTCCGCGTATCCGCCGTTCAACTCGAAGCTCACGACTGCGCCGAAATCGCTCATCTGGCGCTTCGCCAGTTCGTGCTGCGGGTGGCTGGGAAGACCCGGGTAGTAGACCCGTTTCACGCGCGGATGGGCCTCCAGAAAGCGGCTCACCCCGAGCGCGTTGGCACACTGGCGCTCGTAGCGCAGCACATAGGTACGCATACCCCGTTGGATCAGGAACGCAGCGTGCGGATCGAGCGTCGGACCGAGCGACACGACGTCTTTGCGCATCCTATCGATCAACTCGCGGCGCGCGATGATCGCTCCGCCCATGACATCGCCGTGTCCGGAGGCGTACTTGGTCAGGCTGTGCAGGAACAGGTCGATGTCGAAGCGGCCGTGATTGTGAAATCCCGCGAAGGTGTTGTCCATGACGGTGAGACACCCGGTGCGGCGCGCGTGAGCGGTCAGGTGCTCGATGTCGGCGATCTTGTTGACCGGATTCGTCGGGCTCTCGAACAGCACCAGCCGGGTCGAAGTCTCTCCGAGTGTGCGCTCGATGCCGGCGCGATCCTCGATCGACAAGAGCGTGTGCGCGACACCGAACCTCGAGAGCACGTGCTGCACGAGATAGCGCGTGGGCCCGTAGGACTCGACGAAGGCCAAAATGTGGTCTCCTTGCTTGCAGAGCGAGAGCAGCGCAGATGACAGGGTCGCGACGCCGGAGCCTACCAGCAGGCACCCGTCCCTTCCCTGCAGGTGCGCGAGCGTCAGCTCGAGCTGCCGCAACGTCGGATTGGAGGAACGCGAATAGTAGAATCCCTCCCGATCGCCGCGCAGAAAGCGCAGGGTTTCCGCCGTGTCGTCGAACGAGAATTTCACCGACTGATAGATCGGCGCCACCAGCGCTCGGTTGTCCGCCGGCACGTCGACCTCGGGCGGGTGATTGACGAAGGTTTGATTTTTCATGTCGGCAACGATAGTCGAGCCGTGGGCTCATGGAAAGCAAGCAGGTACACTGGCGGCGCGATGAGCGCTTTCCCGGAACCAGGCCGTATCGAATCTCCGCAGCCCGCGGGCGGTGTCCCGCCGGCGCGGTTGCGCGAGATTCCCTATAACTACACCTCGCTCGCCGACCGTGAAATCGTCATCCGCTTGCTGGGCGCGCCGGCGTGGGAGCTGCTCGACGAGCTGCGTCTAGAGCGGCGCACCGGGCGCTCGGCCCGCATGCTCTACGAGGTGCTAGGCGACATCTGGGTAGTGGAGCGAAACCCGTTTCTGCAAGACGATCTGATCGGCAACCCGAAGCGCCGCCGGCAGCTGGTCGAGGCCCTGCATCATCGGCTGCACGAGGTCGAGAAGCGGCGCGATCCGGCGGACGGGCGGCGCGACGGCAAGGTATCGCAGCTGCTCTCTGCCGCCCGCGCCGCGGTAGAGCGCTTCGAGCGGCATTTCCCCGAGATCGTCTCGATGCGCAAGCGGGCGCGGCGCGCCTTCGCGCCGCATACGCGGCCCGACAATGTCCATTTCGACGCCTATGCGCGCGTCGCCCACGTCACCGACGCTACCGACTGGCGCGTCGAGTTGCCGTTCGCGGTGTTGACGCCCGACACTGAGGGCGAGATCCCGAACCTCGTGCGCGCCTGCATCGAGCTCGGCCTCACGGTCATTCCGCGCGGCGGCGGCACGGGCTACACCGGCGGCGCGGTGCCGCTCACGCCCTGGTCGGCGGTGATCAATACCGAGAAGCTAGACCGCGTCGGCGCTGTCGAGTGGCAGGTTCTGGCGGGCAAGGAGGTCTCCGTTCCAACGGTGTTCACCGAGGCAGGCGTCGTCACGCGGCGTGTGAGCGAGGCGGCGGAGCGCTCGGGGCTGGTATTCGCGGTCGATCCGACCTCCGCCGACGCCTCCTGCGTGGGCGGCAACATAGCCATGAACGCCGGCGGCAAGAAGGCGGTGTTGTGGGGCACCGCCGTCGACAATCTCGCGTGGTGGCGCATGGTCGATCCGGCCGGCAACTGGCTGGAGGTTGCCCGCCTCGACCACAACTTGGGCAAGATCCACGACGTGCTCTTCACGAGCTTCGAGCTCACCTGGAAGGACGGGCGCGCGCCTCCGGACGATGCCCGGGTGTTGCGCAGCGAGCGGCTGACCATCGAGGGAGCGAGATTTCGCAAGGCCGGTCTCGGCAAGGACGTCACCGATAAATTCCTCGGCGGCTTGCCCGGCGTACAGAAAGAGGGTTGCGACGGTCTGATCACTTCGGCGCGCTGGATATTGCACGCAACGCCCGAGCAC
>Ga0182030_10004400_pt1 | contig 30031 bp, 36 predicted proteins | sample 812S3MmetaG_FD_121299 | JGI IMG/M metagenome (GOLD analysis project Ga0182030, IMG submission 121299) | Permafrost microbial communities from Stordalen Mire, Sweden - 812S3M metaG (Illumina Assembly) | ecosystem: Environmental > Terrestrial > Soil > Wetlands > Permafrost | place: Sweden...
GGAGTACTGGTCGCCGGCACGGATGGACGAGCTGGCCGGGCAGTGCTGGCGCCGCGACTTCCCGCACAACATGCTCGGCGGCACACCCGAACCGGGACCGCCCTACACCCACACCCTGACCGGCCCCCGTCCCGTCCTGGCCAGGAACGGCAAGCCCCAGGTCTGACCGAGCCATCACTGACCTGCTCTCTCTCGCGCTGCCTGCGCTTGCGCACCCTGGCCGAGCATCGCGGCGTGCAGCACTCGGCATCGATCCGGCCGCCCGCGCCGCGGTAGAACGTCTCGCCGCAGCCAGGGCATGTCTTCGGCGGCGGCAGGGACGCGCGGCAGGTCGGGCACCGTTCCATAGTCTCGATTCTAGCGCGTGTCACGGGGTAAAGGCGGATCTAGGCCGTGACAAAGCGATAGAATTAGACCCGTGACACGCGCTCGCAACTCCCGATCGCTGGCCGCTGAGGCTGCGTTCCGCGCCCGGCTAGACGAGCTTGGCGTGACGTTGCTTGAGCAGGAGTGGCGCGGCAACGCGAGCAACTATCACGCCAGGTGCCGCGCAGGCCATGATTGCTACCCGAATCCGACCAGACTCCGCAGCGGCCAGGGGCCGTGCCTTTCGTGCGCTGGCCAGAATCCGGCCAGCGCGGCGGCGGCGTTCCGCGCCCGGCTGACCGAGATGGGCGCAACACTCCTGGAGCCGGAGTGGCTGGGCGCCATGCGAAAGCATCACGTCCGATGCAAGGCTGGCCATGATTGTTATCCGCGGCCGAACTGCGTCCAGCAGGGACGCGGCATCTGCCGCATCTGCGCAGGGTACGACTCGGCTACGGCGGAGGCTGCCTTCAGAAAGCGACTCGCCGAACTTGGCGCTGAACTACTTGAGCCGTATCGCGGTTCTGGCCAGTCGCATCGTGTCCGCTGCGCCGAAGGGCACGAGGGCCGTCCGCGGCCGGGTGACGTGGCGAAAGGTGACGGCATCTGCCGGACCTGCGCCGGGAAAGATCCGGCGACGGCAGAGGCCCGCTTCCTCCGTACGCTCGCGCGGCTGGGGGGCGTTCCCCTTTACGGGAAGTGGCTCGGCAGCGACAAGCGATACCCGGCCCGCTGCCCGGCGGGGCATGAATGCAGGCCACGCCCGTCCGATGTTTTCCGGTGGGGCACGATCTGCCCGACATGCTCGGGAAAGGATCCGGCCGCCAGCGAGGCAAAATTCCTGGCCCGGCTGAGAGAGCTAGGCGCAGTTCCGCTCTATGAGACCTGGACCAGCAGTCACGAGGGGCACCACGTGCGCTGCGCCGCCGGGCACGATTGTTACCCCATGCCGTCCAGTGTCAATCAGGGCCACGGCGTCTGCCGCTTCTGTATCGGCAAAGACTGGGATGCCTTCTACGTTGTCATGGGCAACGGCGTCATCAAGTTCGGGATCACGACTGGCGATCCGCGGCCCCGTCTGCGGATCCACGCCGGTCAGGGCTACGCCGAGGTCGTGCGCTTGGCTACCGGCCTTCCCGGCACTGTCGCGCCCGACACGGAGCGGGCAGTACTCGCCGCGCTGGCCCTGGCGGCCGAGAAGCCGGTCCAGGGGCGAGAGTATTTCGACGCTTCCTGCCTTGCGTTGATCTTGGACGTTGCCGACTCCTGGCTGACCGTGCCCGCTACCAGCCCGCGCCGTTGGGTGCAGGACATGATGTTCGCCGCCTGACCCCCGAACCGGAGAGGCGGCCATCCATGACGACCGCCGATTCCGGCTCCACTCATGACGATGGCGGCAAGAAGAGGCGCAAGCGCAAGGGCCCGTTCTGCGGTGGCAAGCTTCACGGCCGGGACGGCACATGCGAGCAGGCTGCGGGATGGGGCACTCCGCATCCCGGTCACGGCCGGTGCAAGCTCCACGGCGGATGCGCTCCGTCCGGCCGGGCCGCGGGAGCTGAGTCTCAGGCCCGCGCCGAACTCGCGCGGCTGGGCGTCCCGCCGGTCGAGAACGCGCTGACCGCGCTGGCAGCCATCGCGGGCGAGGTGGTGGCGTGGAAGGACATGCTCGCCGCGAAGGTAAACGAGCTGTCATCGCTGCGCTATAAGACCGAGGGCGGCGAGCAGCTCCGCGCCGAAGTTGCGCTGTGGGAACGGGCGCTCGACCGCTGCGGAAAGTTCCTCGTGGACATGGCCAAGCTCGATATTGACGAGCGGCTTGCGCGGGTGACCGAGCAGCAGGCCGAGCAGATCTCGGCCGCGCTGACCGCGGTCCTGGCCGAGATGGGCCTGAGCCAGGATCAGCAGCGGGCGGCCCGTGCTGGGGTGGCGAGGCATCTCCGGGCCGTCTAGCAGCATGGAGGCCCGGCGTGCGCGCTGACTTCGCCTCCGTCCTCGCCGATCGCCTCGACCCGCCCGACCGTCGCGCATCCGTCTTCGAGGCGCTCGGCTACACCCCGACCCCGAAACAGGCCATATTTCACGCGGCCACCGAATTCTCGGTCCTTTTCGGCGGCTCGACCGGCGGCGGAAAATCGAGAGCTCTCACCGCCGAGGCGATCCAGGCATGCCACCGCTATCCGGGCCTGCGTGTTGGCGCGTTCCGCCGCTCGTACCCTGAACTCCGCGAGTCCCTTCTCGCCGAGCTGGCCAAGCTGCAATACGCCGCACCGCTCGGCGCGCGATGGAACGGCACCGAGCACGAGCTGAGGTTCCCGAACGGCTCGCTGATCATGTTCCGCTACGCCGAGACCCTCGCGGACGCCACGCGCCGGCAAGGCGGCGAATACCAGTTGCTCATCCTGGACGAGCTGACCCTCTTCGTCCCGGATGTCACGACCTTCCTTGAGTCCCGCATCCGTTCCGGCCGCTCGGACATCCCGGTTATCGGCGTCCGCGCATCGGCGAACCCCGGCGGCCCGGGTCACGGTGCAGTCAAGGACCGCTACATCGAGCCGACCAAGTACGGCTCGGAAGTCGTCATTGACGAGCGCGGCCGGGCTGTCCGCTTTGTGCCAAGCCGCTTGAGCGATAACCCGCACATGAACGCCGAGCACGCCGCGGACCTCCAGGCGCTGTCCGGGCAGATGCGCGAGGCCTTCCTCGAGGGCAACTGGAACATCTTCGCCGGCCAGATGTACCCCGAGCTCAAGCGGGACCGGCATGTGCTTGAGCCGTTCGCGCTCCCCGCGGCATGGCCCCGGTACTGCGGTATCGACTGGGGATATTTCCCGTCGTACTGGGCCACCGTCTGGGGCGCCCTCGATGAAGACGGACGCGTCTGGATTTACCGCGAAGCGTACGAGCAGATGGTCGGCGAGGCTGACCAGGCGCGGCGCATCCTGGCGGCTGAGGCTGAAGGTGAGCACATCGCGGTCCGTTATGCGGATGACGCCATGTTCGCCACCAGGGGCGACGCGAAGCCGCTCAGCGATGTCTATTCCGAGAACGGCGTCTATCTCACCCCGGCAAGCAAGGGCTCGCGGATCATCGGGTGGAACCGAGTCCGCTCCTTTCTCGCCGAGATGCCCGCCTGTCCCCACCATCGCGCGAACGGCTGGCAGACCTGTCCCAAGCTGCATATTTTCAGCGGGTGCGAGAACCTGTTCAAGCACCTCGCCACCCTCTCGCACGCGGTCAAAGGCGATCCGGAAGACGCGGGGCCGAACCCGCACGACCACCTGCCCGACGCTCTGCGGTACCTGCTGATCAACCTCGGTGGCGGCCCCTCCTGGCCCGACGTCCCCCCGCCGGAAGTGAACCCGTTCGACAGCATCGAGACCCTGGAGCCCCGCGGCCCGTTCGCGTACCGCCCCGACGACGACGCACCTGAGCGCGACCCTCGCCAGGGTGCCCTGCAGCGTCCCCCGTGGGCCTGATGACCTGACCGCAGCCGGGAGGTAGCATGCCGCTGCCCGGCTGGATCCCCCCCGCGTTCCGGCGCAGCGGCGACGTCGCGGAGAAGAAGGCCCGCGCCGCAGCTCTGGCGGACCCGGACGGCCCGCGGCGCGCCCTCCCTGCCCGGACCGGCTTCGTGCCCGGCATCCCCGCCGGCGGGATAGACGAGCACATCCAGTCCATGGGCGCGTCGACCGGCAGCGACCGGAAGACGCTGCTCGAAGAGCTTTACGACTGCTACATCGCGGTCCCCGCCGCGTGGGTAGCCGTGCAGGTCATCGCCCGGACCATCACCGCCGGGGGCCTGTACACCGACTGGGACGCTGACACCGGGGAAGGCGACGAGGCTCCGGACAAGCCGCCCGAGGTCATCGCCCTGGAGCGGTTCTACGCGTTCTGTAACGACACGCAGGACATCCGGCAGATCATGCGGAACGCGATCGCCGCGCTGATCGTGTTCGGCGACGCCTTGCTCGAGGTGGGCTGGGACGGTCCGACGCCGGTCGGCTTGTGGAATCTGGACGTGCCCACGACGTACCCGCGCGCCGATCAGCACGGCGTGATCACGGGCTGGGTGCAGCAGACCGACCTCGGCCAGACCGCGGACTTCGAGCCCAGGGAAGTAATCCACATCTCGATGGACTCGGCCCGGCCGGGGATCAACGGGGTAGGCCCGGTTCAGGCGATGCTGAACCCGATGGCGGCGTGGCTGTACGCCGCCGCCACGGAGAAGGAGATGCTCCGCAAGGGGCTGCCCCCGCTGGTCCACGTCGACCTCGCGGCCGGGACGAGCCCCGATGAGGTGACCCGCTGGGACAACCGGTACCGGGCCCGGAACATCGGCACCAAGAACATCGGCGCCCCGCTGATCTCCACGGGCGGCGGGAAAGTTACCGAGCTCCAGGCGGGCAAGCTCGCCGACGTGCTGGCAGCGAAGGCCGCAGCCCGGGACGAGATCCTCGCCGGATGCGGCGTACCGCCGGCTGAGGGCGGCGTGATCGAGTCCGGGAACCTCGGCGGCGGCACCGGAGATGCGCAACACAGAAGTTTTATGCTAAACACCTGCGATCCGGTAGCCGGGCTGCTGCTGGAGAAGCTCAACTTCCACATCGCCGTGCAGGGTTTCGGGGTAAAGGGCTGGCGCAGCAAGTTCAAGGAAGTCGACTACCGGGACTCCATGGTGGTCGAGCAGATCAGGGACACCCGGCTCAGGAACGGCACGTGGACCCGGAACCGGACCGCGGCCGACATCGGGGAGCCCCCGGTGGCCGGCGGGGACAAGGCGGTCCTGGTCGACCGGCAGAACCTGGTCCTGTGGGAGGACATCGACGCGATGTCCAAGGCTACGGTGGCGTCCAAGAGCCCGACGCCTGGTGCACTTCCCGGTCAGTTCTCGCCCGTCCCGCAGCAGGGCGGACCGCAGCAGCAGGGCGCCGAGTCGGTCGCAGGCCAGCGGGCAGCAGTCCGCGAGGCCCTGCGCGCCTATCACGCCGCCGGCCGGGCGCTGTACGAGGACGCGGCGAGCGGCGTCTATGCCCAGATGAGCAAGGCTTTCCCGCCTGCGGCTATCGCGTGGGTCAAGGACAAAGCCGCTTGGCAGGGACCGCAGATGGTGCCCCTGGATCAGGTCGACATGGCCGACAAGGACCAGTGGGACGCCAGCCGCCCGCAGGATGCGGGCAAGGTGGCCAGGATCGGCCGGAAGATGCGCCGCGCCCTGAAGAACGGCAAGCAGCCGACGCCCGCGGTCATGGTCCGCTGGCCCGGCTCGGGCAAGGACGTGATCGTGGACGGCCACCATCATGTCCTCGCGGCCGAGCAGGCTGGCCAGCACTTCGTGTGGGCCTACGTCGGGCACGTCCCGCAGGAACAAGGCGACTGGCTGACCACGGCAAGCCGCGAGATCCGCGCCAAGAAGGCAGCATGAGCGAGCCGCCGCCCGAAGAGCCGTATCAGATCGAGGGCACGGAGCCGGCCTGGGAGCCATCGACGCTGCCGGGCCGGCCGCTGACGGCGGCGGGAGCCGCGCCGTTCGTTCCCAAAATCATCAGCTAAGGAGCGCGCTTGACCTGCATCGCCGGCCTTGTCCATGACGGGGCGGTCTATCTCGCGGGCGACTCTGCGGGCTGCTCAGGATGGAACCTGATCGTCCGCACGGACCCGAAGGTCTTCGCTAACGGCTCCTACGTGATGGGGTTCACGACCAGCTTCCGCATGGGCCAGCTCCTGCGCTACGCCTTCACCCCGCCAGAGCCCGACACGGCGGACCTGCACAGGTTCATGTGCACCGCGTTCACCGACGCGCTGCGCCAGTGCCTGAAAGACGGCGGCTGGGCACAGAAGGACAAGGAGCAGGAAGAGGGCGGCACGTTCCTGGTGGGGACGCACGGGCACCTGTTCATCGTCAACAACGACTACCAGGTAGCGGAGCCGGCCGACTCATATGCGGCGGTCGGCTGCGGCGGCCGGTATGCTCTCGGCGCGCTCCACGCCACCGAGGGCAGCAAGATGGCCCCGCAGCGGCGCCTCGACGCGGCACTCGCGGCAGCCGAGCGGTTCTCCAGCGGGGTACGCGGCCCGTTCGCTCACGTCGGCACGGCTTCGGCATGACGGCCTGCGCGACTTGCGGCGCCCCGCTCGTCCCGGCCCCACCGCCGCCCGGCACGCTGGCCCCGGTGTGGGGTCACGCCGCCCCGCCGGCCGATGGTCACGAGCCGGGAGTACCTCCGGTCACCGTCACCTGCCGGCAGGTATGCGACTCGTGGGATGCCGAGTGCCCCGAATGTCCCGGCTTCCCGGTGCGTGCTGTCACCAGCCTGGAGGAGGCCAAGGCGTCGGCTCAGACGCTGCTGCTGAGCCTCTCGCCGCCCCGGCCTGTCATCGAGCGAACGGAAACGCCGGATGGCCAGGGAAACTGAGTCCGCGCACCTGCTGTCTGCTCTGGCCGACGCTCTGAACGCCTGCGAGCGGGGCGGCCTGAAGCCGAAACTGCGCCACGGCGGAGTGATCGAGACCAAGGGCGGGTTCGTCGTCCGGGCCGAGGTCGGATGGGTGCCGCGGACGCTGGCCTATACCGAGTTCATCCAGGCGACGGAAGGCGACGATGACGACTGACGCCACCGTCAAGGCGATCCAGGACGCTCGGCTCAGGTACGGAGGCTGGACTCTCCAGGCCTGCCGATGGCACGCTGCGGGCGGCCCGGCGCCGGACCTGAGCCCGGAGGATCGCGCCAACCTGGCGACCTGGCTCGGCCTGCTGGAGCGAAAGGCTGGCAATGAGCGCTGAGGTGGCGGTGCCCGATGAGGTTCTAGACGCCGAGATCGTCGGCATCGAAGAAGAGCCGGTGGTGTGCTGGGGCGCGGTGATTATCGAATGGCCCGCACCGGACCCGGAGAACCCTCTCCGGCCCGTGGCGGGCTGGAAGTGCGCCCTGTACGACGCCGCGACCGGCGGCCAGATCTACACCGTCACCGCGATCGAGGTCCGCGCCCCGGTTGACGGGGCAATCACGGCCGACCTGACCATGCACGCCAACGAGCACGGCCAGCCGGTTCTCGCACTGGCACCTGGCGACCGCAAGGGCACCGTCAAGATGCCTGCGACGGAGGACGGCAAGCCCTTCATGGGGACGTTCCGCTTCGACGTCGCCGAGATGCGGATCCGGTCGTGAGCGGCCCCGCTTCGGGCTGGATATGCCCTCGCTGCCACGTCGTCTGGGGTCCGCAGGTCAAGCGCTGCACCTGCGAACCGGTGAACACGGATACCCGAACGGAGATCACCGAATGAAGCCAAGCGTTGGCCGCACAGTGCACTACACCAGCTACGGAACTCCCGGTGGTGAGTTCGGCAAGGAATGCCGGGCCGCGATCGTGACCGAAGTCGAGGACGATCACACCGTCGGCCTGTGCGTGCTGAACCCTACGGGACTGTTCCTCAACCGGGGTGTCGTCTATGACGATGACGACCTGCCCGGTGAGCGCGCGGGCGGCACCTGGCACTGGCCGGAGCGCGTAGAAAGCTAGCGAGCAAGGGGATAGTGGCGTGCCCCTGCCTCCGCTGCCGTGCCTGTACTGCCCTCCGGCCGGCCCGTGCGAGCGGTGCGACGACGACGGCGCAATTGAGGCCGCCCCGGCAGCGACCCCGGCCCAGATCGACCTGAGCGCCCTGGAGGGCATCTGGGCGGACGTCTACGCCCGCCAGGATGCCCTGTACGCCAAGCACCAGCGCAAGGCCCGCACCGCTTGGCGCAAGGCCGTCGCCGGGCTGGACCTCGCCGCGCTGGTCGCCGCGTTCCGCCGTCAGGCCCTGATGATCGACGGCGCACCAGCGCCCGGCACCGACCACGAGTCACCGCAGGCCGCGAAGCACCACAAGGCCGAACTCCGCAACCTGGCCCGGTCGATGGCCAGCGGGTTCCTCGCCGGGGTGAACGACCAGCCTGACTACGCGGACGTGCTGGCCGCTGTCACTGCGGCACTGGCCGCGTCGGCAGGAGAGGGAGCCGCCGCCGCGCTGGCCGTCAGCGCCGCGGCCGCGGGCTACACCGGGTTCGCGTGGCAGAAGGCGCAGCGAGACGGCGCCAGTGAGCCAGATGACGCCACCGTCACCGGCTGGGCAGCAAAGATCATCGCCGGGGCAGTGACGGACCTCGCTACGGCACTTGCCGCCGGGGCTATCGCGGGAGCTTCCGCTGAGGCCATGCTGACCGCGGCGTCGGCGGTGCTCCGCAAGGGCCGTTCGGTCACCGTTTACCTTAGCCAGGCCATGCAGTCGGCCGTCAGCTCGGCCATGGCCGCCGCATACGCCGCGCTCGGCGGGGTCGAGCTATTGGACTGGCTGACGGCTGGCTCAGGAAATGTCTGCCCTACCTGCCAGGGCTACGCGGACAACGGCCCGTACAGCCCCCGGAACTACCCGGCCGTGCCTCACCCTGGCTGCCGGTGCTGTCCTTCGCCGCGAGGCGGCATCCTCCTCCCGCTCGCCGCCTTCGCCGCCTACCTGCTCAAGAGGGCCGCGTAGTCCGGGTGATCGCTCCAGGTGGCAGCGAGGAAGAGAAGTGTCGGGCACGGCGCGCGGAACCGCGTCGCGTGACGGTGCTCCATGCCGGTGTCGGCGATGGCCGTGCAGACGCGGCAGCGGCCAGCGTCCCGGCCTCCGTTCGCCGGCCCGTGCTCGGCAAGGATCGCCCGCTTGGCCGCCACCTCACGGAACGTGCGGGCCGGGTCATGACGGGCGATGTGGGCCGTCAGCCCGGTGATGTGACCTTCGATCAACGGCTCGCCATCTACCAGGACTACGCCGATTGCGGGTTCTTCCGCCAACCAGCACTCAGTCAGCCCGGCAGCCTCGCGCGCTACCGCCTCGTCATCGACCAGCCGCGCGCTCACGAACGCCACCAGGTCCCCGCCGCTGCTCATCCCCGCATCGTCGCACACCCCGCAGCCCGTCCCTTCGCACCCCAGGAGAACCCTCATGACCACTCCCGGCAGCCTTTCCTCCGGCGGCCTGCCCGTCGGATTCACGGGCGGCAACGTCGACATCGGCGGCCAGCTGGAAGCGAACGGGTATTTCATCGCGCCCAGTTCCGCTCAGCTGTCCGGCTGGCTGGCCGCCACAATGGACCCGATGGCCGCCTCGGTCACCACCGGCTCGTCGTCGCTGCCGGCCAGCAACGCCTTTGCCGGCGGGCTGGTCTACCTGCCGGCTCCCGTGTCCAGCACGGGAATGTCCCTTGCCTGCGTGTCGCTGAACGGGGGCACCGTCAGCAAGTTCTGGGGTGCGCTCGTCCCGGCTGCCGCAGGCACGGCGGTCGCCGCTGTCGCGGCTACCGCTGAGTCGCACGCCTCGATCGCAGCGACCACCCCGCTCGACCTGGCCTGGGCGTCCGGCCCGATCGCGGTCCCGGCCGGGTACTACTACCTGGGGTATGCCGCCACCTGGGCCACCGGTGCGCCGACCTTCCTCGGCGGCCTGGCCTCGGACACCTACTACCCGGCGACCGGCGCGAACATCGTGGACAACCAGCAGGTCCATGCCGAGAACCTGGCCTGGAGCGCGGGCGGGTTCCGGTGGATCTCCCAGCCGTCGCTGACGCTCACCAGCTCGTTCCCGGCGCTGGCGCCGGCGAGCTACGTGGCCGCCACGTCTCTCCCGTTCATCGGCCTGTATTAATAGCCGCTGTTCCTGACCGGGGAGGCGCTGCATGTCCAACCTCTACCCACGCGCGAGGCTCCTGTGGTCCCTGGCCGCCTCCGGGCTCGGCACCACGATCAGCGCAGCAGGCAACTCGGGCGGCTGGGCGGGGAACGGCGGCGGCGACATCCTGCCCCTGACCGACTTCGAGGCGTCCGCAGACCTGCGGGACATCCAGGACGTGGTCCTGATGATCTCCGCGGGCGCCGTCACGAGCTCGCCGACGATGAAGGTGGGCCTCGACGTCTACGACGACGCCGGGAACCTGTACGCCAACGTCCTGCAGACCCTGGCCATCACCGCCGCCGGGACCACGATCCTGGCCGGCGGCCTGCACGGCTACGGCTCCGGGACGTACCTGGTCCTGCCCTTCTGGGGGCGGGTGAACTGGTCGGCCGTCTCCGGCGGCACGTTCACCGGGACCGAGATCGCCCTTTTCGGCCGCTGAGCGGCCACCGTAACCACCTCAGCCCGCGAAAGGGGCCGGAACCATGCCGTACTCACCCAAGAGCGCTTACGCCATCTACGACGATGCCGGGAACAGCGTCAAGGCCGAGCTGACCAAGGCCATCGCCGCAGGCGCCGGGACCACAGTCGTCAAGGCCGCTTCCGGGCGCCTCGTCAACGCGGTCATCACCGCAGCTGGTACCGGCAGCGATAACGCGACAATTTATAACAACACCGCCGGGTCCGGTGACATCCTGGCCGTCATCCCCGGCGGTACCACGCTGACCGGCGCCCAGGTGGTCATCGACCTGCCTGCAACGGTCGGGATCACTGTCGTGAACGTGTCCGGCGGCCCGGGGTTCACGCTGGGTTACAGCTAAGCCGCTACGTCCTCTGCCCGCTGCCAGTTGTCCGCGATATCCAGGATCACTGGCAGCGCGGCAAGGTCGAAGTACTCGCGGCCCCGGACGGGAGTGAGTCCCGCCAGGCGAAGCGTGCCCAGTATGGCGCGCTCAAGATCAGGTGCATCCTCCATGTCGCCGATTGTCGTGACGACGGTGCCGAACCCGTCCGCCCGGTGCCGGCTGAGCCGTGTGCGAGCATCGTTGGACGTGATCCCGAACTTCACCGTCCGGGTCATCTCGTTCACCACCACGTAGAACACATCCCAGATCCTGCACTCGCACTTGCGGCATATCCCGTGCCCCTGGTCGACGTCGTTCGGCCGGGGGTTCGCCTCATGGCCGTTCCGGCAGGCAACACGGTGGCGGGTGGTGGCACCGAGCCACGAAGGCTCAAGGATTACGCCGCCAGCCTCGGCCACAAGCCTGCGGAAGTTCCGTTCAGCCCGGCTGGCAGAGACCGGGGAGCACTCGCCGCAGATACCGCCGCCGCGCTGCACCCACTGAGGCCTCGCCTTAGTCTCGTGTCCCTCCGGGCACAGGATCCGGTGCATCTTGTTCGACCCGAGTGACTCCGGTTCCAGCACCCGGCCGCCGCGCTCGGCAACCTGCCGGCAGAACGTCTGCCACACGGTTTCCTTGTCGTATCCCGAGCAGATAAGGCAGTCGTGGCCGTCCCGGATGCTGGAGGGAAGCCGCTTCGTTTCGTGTCCTCGGGCGCAGCGGACAAGAACCGGCGTCTTGTTGTCCTTGTACGGCTCTAGCGGCCGGCCTCCCGCTTCGGCGAGATGCGCCAGGTACGTGCGCTCGGATTCCGCCGGGTCATTTCCGGAACAGGTCCGGCATGCCGGACCTGGCCGGTCGACGACCGAAGGGTATGCGGCTGTCTCGTGGCCGACGGCACAGATGATGCGATGACGCTGATGGCGGCCCAGCCAGGTCGGCTCAACTACGAGGCCGCCGCGAGCCTCTACCTTTTCGCGGAATCTCCGCCACGCTGCCGTTGGTTCGGGTCGGCTGGCGCGCGAGCATACGGCACAGATCCGCCCGGTCTGATGAACCCTGCTGGGCGAGTTGGATACCGCGTGACCCTGGCCGCAGATGATGCGGTGCGGCGCAACGCTGCCAAGGAAGCGATCTTCAATGACCCGGCCGCCTTGCGCTTCCACCTGGTCATGGAATCGCCGCCATACCGCAGCGGAACCGAGCCTCACCGGGGCTCCGTCAGGTAGCGCTCGATCTCATCAAGGCTGATGCCCGCCTTCGGGCTCTTGACGCGATCTGTCTTGGCGTCACTCAGCCAGTAGAGACCGTAGTCGGCTGCCAGCGGGTCGCGCCTCGCAGAGCGTCTTAGCTTCAGCCCCTGCCGTGCCGCCATCCTGCGCAGGCGGTTCTCTCTCGCCTTGTCATCGGTCATGCCCCAAGCGTACCGGAAACGATGCCCGAAGTGACGCAGGAACACTAGGAGGTGTCGTGGCAAAGGCCATTGCAACCATTAGCGGCATCGGCCTCGTTCCCGGCGTCTCGAAGAACCGGCGCCTGTACACCCCGGAGATGGTCGAGCGGGCTACGAACCGGCTCGCCGAGCGCATCAAGACCGGGAACGCTCCCGCGAACATGCTGTCGCATCACGCCGCCGGGGACGACAGCCGGGAGATCACGGCCACCCTGACCGGGGCCCGCCTGGACGAGGGGCGCCTGCGGTTCGACGGCGCCATCACCGCCACCAAGGCCGGCGAGGACATCGCGAACCTCGCCGACATCTCGGACGGCAAGCCCGCGCACCTGAAGAACGTGTCGATCCGGGGCTACTGGCTCGGCACCGTCCGCAAGGTCAAGGGGCCGGACGGGCAGCCCGTCGAGACCGCTGACGACATGGAGATCGACGGGATCGACTGGACGAAGAGCCCCGGCGTGACCGGTGCCGAAATCGACACGTTCGCATGGGCGGACCGGTCGGGCCGCACGGAGACCACTGAGCGCATCTTCATCACCGAGAGCGTCCAGGAGGCGCGCGTGACCATCAGCGAAGAGACGGCACCCGCAGCACCCCTGGTGCTGACTGAGGCCGAACGGACCATGCTCCCGTTCGCAGGCGCCCCGCACGTCCTGGAGAACGGCGCGTGCTCCACCTGTGCCGCAGTGGCCGAGGGCGGCGATGCTCCCGGCGACGGGTCAAAGCCATTCGGCAACGTCGTCTACGCCGACCCGGGCTACCAGGCGGACAAGCAGAAACGCTATCCCGTCGACACAAAGGCCCACGTCAAGGCGGCGCTTTCGTACCTGGCGCAGAAGTCCAACGCGGCGAAGTACACCGCCGCACAGCTCAAGCGGGTCATGGGACGCATCCGCGCGGCGGCGAAGAAGTTCGGCATCACCACGGCGGCCGAGTCCGCGGGCTGGTCGTTCGACGCCCCCGTCCAGCTGACCGAAGCTCTCGCCGAACATCTCGGTGACACGTCCCGCGCGGGCTCGTGGAGCGTCCGCGCATCCAACGGCCCCGTGGACATCTGCCTGTCGTCCTGGGGCATGGACCCCGAAGACCTCGACGTGATCCTCCGCGCCGCCGCTGACGCGGCCTGCAAGGCCCTGGCCGCCCTCGACCCGGACATGGACGGCGACGTCGATGTCCCCGGTGTCGGTGACGGCTCAGACCCCGATAACGACGCCCCCGGCGAATCCGCGCCGGACGGTGACGGAATGACCGACCCAGACCCGGCAGCCGCCCCGGCAGCCGCTACAACGGAAACGGAGGACCCCGCCATGACTGCGGAGACCACCACCCCGGCGGCAGGAAGCACGCCGGCTGTCGACCCTAAGACCCTCGCCGAAGCGGTCGCGACTGCTCTGGCCGAGCAGGAGACCGCGAGGCAGGCCCGCAAGGCCGCGAAGCGGGAGAAGGCGGCAAAGGCCGCAACCGAGGCCGCCCGTATCGCCACCGAGTCCGCCGCCCTCGGGCAGGGCGCGCCGGCCACTACGGGCGCTTCCGCCACCGAGACCGAGGACCAGCGGCGCGCGAGGCTCGCCGCTCTCGTGGAGGCGCAGTTCGCCGCCAAGGCGCAGGCCGAGGGCCTCGCCACCGAGAAGACCGACGAGCAGCTCGTCGCCGAGATGATCGAGGAGCGAATGGTCCCGCTGCGCCAGGGTCGCGCCGAGGCCGGTGGCGTCCAGCGCAAGGGCCTCGCCCCCCTGGAGGCGATCGCCGACTCGCCCACCGCCGGGAAGCTCCTGGAGAACGCGACGAACGAGGACCTGTCCCACACGGCCGCCGCGGCGTACGGCCCGCGCAGGCGCTGAGCCCGCGCTCTTACCTCACCCGCTTCACCCGGCCGCCAGCCTCGCTGGTGCTCGAAGGGCAGAAATGGCCTCCCCTTAACCATTCCGAGAGCCCCCGTCACGGCGGGGGCTCTCTGCATTCCCGAGGAGACCTCATGTCCGAAATCCGAGAGGCGCTGACCGCGGCTGGTGCCAGCCCGTTCGTGCCCAAGCTCATCGATCCGACCCTGGTGGAGTACCAGCGGCGTTTCGCGCCGTGGTGCCGCGCCATCCCGACCAAGAAGACCAACAGCACCACGTACTTCTTCAACACCCGCACCGTGGTCGTATCCGGCGGCGCGGTGCCGGACGGCGGCGCGCGGCCGGTGTCCACCAGCACCTACACCCAGGGTCAGTTCACCATGACCCACATTCAGGCCGTGGGCAGCGTGACGGGCTACGCGCAGGCCGTCACCACCGACCTCATCGACCTGCGGGCCACTGAAGTCAACGGCGCCATCAAGGGCTACTACTGGGACGTCGAGACGTTCTGCGGCTGGGGCAACTCCGCCTCCACCGCGAACGGCGCGCAGCCCCAGTTCGACGGCCTGGACACCCAGATCAGCCAGTTCTCCGCCGGCGGCTCCCAGAACGTCATCGACTACGCCGGGAAGTCCCTCACCCTGTCCACCCTGGACGAGCTGATGGTCATGGTGGCCGGCAACGCGGCCGAGCCGGTGCAGGGCGCCAGCTGGATGTACGTCATGAGCGTGTCAGCTGAGGCCCGGATCGCGCAGCTTCTCCAGGCCCAGCAGCGGTTCGACAACGTGGAGATCGCGGCGGGCCTGATCGTCGCGACGTACAAGCGGGTCCCGCTGGTCCCGTCCAGCTTCCTGTCGACGCTGGGCGGCTACTCGGTCGGCACCGTCACCGCGGCCACGGCCACCACGGGCGGCACCCTGGCGGCGGCGACCTACTACTACAAGGTGTCCGCGGTCATCGCCCGGCAGGGCGAGATCCTCCCCTCGCTGGAGGTGTCGCAGGCCACCACCGGGTCCACGTCCACGGTCACCCTCAGCTTCACCGCGCCGACCGGGCAGGACGGCCTCGGCACCCAGCTGTACAAGGTGTGGCGGGGTACCGCGGCCGGCGGGGAGACGCTCCTCGGCTACGTCGACAGCACCGTCGGGCTGCAGTCCGACGGGGTGACCCCGGTCTACGCCAACCAGATCGTCGACACCGGGACCGCGCTGGTGCCGCAGCAGTCCAGCGGTCCCGTCGTGCCCGGCATCCTGCCGGTCGTGTACTACGGCACCAACGCGTCGATGCTGCCTCCGGGTGCCGGGCAGGAGAACATCTACCTGATGTCCCGCGACCCCGGCAACATCGTGCGGCCGTTCGTGCGCGAGGCACATCCCCTGGATGTGTACCCGACGACCGCCAGCCCGGACAGCATGCCGTTCGCCATTATGGGTGATATGTGTTTGGCGGTTCGCACGCCGAAATTCGCCGGCCGCGCTTACCGGGTCGCTGTCGCTTCGTAACCACCCGCCGCCTGACGGCCCGGCCCGGTACCCTCCGGCCGGGCCGCCGGGCGTGCGCTGCCCGCGCCCAGACGAAAGGACCCCGCCCGTGTGGCTGAGGAAAGAAACCGGCGGCACCACGATCGAGCACGCGGGTGATCATTACCCCTTCCCGGCGGACAGTCCGCTGTGCGAGGTTCCCGCGGATCTCGGCCACATCCTGCTGAACATCCGCGGGGCCGATTACGCCGAGGTCCCGGCCCCGACGAAGGCCGTCCAGGCCGTCACCGCGAAGGCTGCGGCGGCGGAGTAAGGCTGCGGCGGCTATCCGCCAGGGCCTCCAACGGCCCCGCAGCGGAAGGACGGACTCAACCGCCTCTTGTCGCCGCCGCAGCACCAGCCAGCGTACGACGCTGGCCAGCTACCGGCTGCACCTGCACGCCGGCCGGACGTGCACTATGAACCCGGCCTGAGCCCGGTAGCAGGCTGACGGCATCGGCGGCACCGGGGGCGGCTCGTTGAACAGAAGCGACTGACTGCGGCGCACGTACTCGGCGACCTGTATGGCGCAGGACTGCGCGGCCCAGCTCAGTGCGGCACTCAGTGCGGCGTTCTCGCTCATCCCCGCATGATCCCACGCCGTGCGGGAGGTGCCCGTGGCCGACGCCGACACCCCGGTACCGCTGTGCACCGTCACGAACTTCACCGAGTCCCCGTTCGCCGATCTCGTCGCGGGTTACACCGACACAGCCCTGTCGGACCTGATGAGCGAGTCGACCAGGGCCTGCGAGGGGGCGGCCGGGGATAAGCGGCTCGCGCCGTTCACGGTCACCGAGACGACGAGAGCGGACGGCATCGACCCGGACGAGTACCCGGCCGGGGCGTCGCTGCCGATGCCGATCCAGGGCACCATCGGCTGGTCCGAGGCGCTGGCCCTCGGCGGCGGCAACGACCTGGTCCGCCACTGCTGGCTGACCCAGTTCCCCGTCCGGTACCCCGACCTGTGGGAGTACTCCGGCGTGTCGGTGCTGGTGATCCGGTCCTATGCCGGCACGGAGACGTTCAATCCGTCGCAGATCCTTGACGGCCCGGACAACACGGGTCACCTGTGGTTCCAGATCGGCTCCCTGATCCCCGTCGGCAGCAGGGTCCGGACGACGTACTCGGGCGGTTACACGGTCGCGATCCCCGCGGACCTGGTGCGGGCGTCCCGGCTGATGGCGGCGTGGATGGTCATCACCGAGCTGGACCCGCAGGACACCGCGCATGACCCGGACCGGCTGTACGGGTCGGCGATGAAGATCCTGGCCAACTACGGGGGCCGTGATTCCCCGGCGGCGAAGTACGGCGGCTAGGCCGGCCCCATCGCGGTCTCCTCGATTAGTTCCTCGATCTCGATCTGCACCCGCCTGAGCGCGCGCCCGAGATGCCTGCTGAGCGCCTGGGCGGCTTCAGGGTCGCCAGAGACGGCGAGCATCTGCTCGACACGCGCGGTGAGGTTCCTGGTCTCGCGCACTGCGGCGGGAACCGGGGCCGGTGGCGCCTTGACGGCTTCTGGTGCCGACAGCAGGACATCGGGGGTCACGCCGAGGATCTCGGCCAGGGCGGCGGCGCCGTCGACGTCGACGCGCCGCCTACCCTGCTCGATCCGGGATAGGCCGAGGGGCGGAATGGGCCGGCCGATTCTGTCCAGCTCCGCAGACATCTTGCGCAGGGACAGCCCCTGCACCTGACGCAGGTACCCCATGTTCGCGATGAGGTTATGGCCGAGCGGGCCCGGCACAGTCATCCCGCTCACGGACCTGGCCCGATTGTTACGTCCAGCCAGTCTTCGCCGTCCTTGCAGTCCCGGTCCCCGGTGTTCCGCGGGCACTCCTCGCCGTGTTCGTGAGGACTGCCGCTGAACGAGAGGCCGCGGCGCTCCGCCAGCCGCATCACCATCTCGGCCATGTCCGCGTGCACGGCCATCCGGGCACAGCCGTGGTCCTGGACCCTGGCGAACAGGAGCCCGAACTCGACGCCGCGCCCGTAGTCCGGGCTGCCGGGGTCATAGGGGAGGGTCCGGGCGACCTTCCCGCGCCTCTCGCCCCGCCTCCTGATCAGGAGACCGGGCCCATTGCGGTCGTGGCCACCAGCAGCGGGCGCTTAGGCACCTCGCCGGGCCGGTTCACTCCCGGCATGTGGGCGGCGCAGAACAAGGTGCCGCCGGCCATCGTGACCCCCGCAGACGGGACGGGGATCGCCTCCGGGTGCGGGTCCGCCGGGTCCTGCGACGGCAGCAGGTGCGGCGGCAGGAACATGAACGGGTTGAGCTGGGCGAGGCGCGGGTCGCCGGGCTGCATCGCCTGTCCCGCGATCCGCATCTCATCCACCGATGCCCTGAGATCGGCCTCGTGCGCGATCTCCCAGTTGAGCCGCTCCGCGAGGCAGGTGGCGCAGTGGTATTGCGGGGTGGCTGAGCCGAGGGCCTGCGCGAGCATCGGCGGGAGCATCTCGCTGACCGCCTCGGCCACGGCCCGGCCGATGAGCCTCGCGGCGTTCGCCTGCAGCCCTAGCGGTACCCCGTTCCCGGTGTGCATCGGGACTTCAGCCGAGCCCTGCGGCGGGATATCTCCAGGCTCGGGGCTCTCGATCGACGGCTCGTCGTCGCGCTTGCGGTGCGGGTGATTTGTCATGGCGCAATTATGGCGGGGCGGCGGTGACCCGTGGGAACCGATTCAGCCGTGGCCCGGGAAACAGCCTGGCTGCTGACCTCCAGCGGCGACAGCCTGCCGTTCCTGCCCGCCTCCGCTGGCGGCCCGTGGGAGATCATCGACGCCTACGTCCAGGGCGCGGCGAGGCAGGCGAACAAGCCGGCCATCTACGTCAAGCGGGGGCAGGTCCGGCAGGTCCGGGTAGCGAACCAGCGGATACGGCCCCGGTACCCCATGAGCCTGGAGCTCCACTGGCCGGTGGTGCGGATCGGCCCCGGATCATCCTCGATCGCGGCGGAAACGGCACAGGACTTCGACAACGCGATCGAGCTGCTGAGGGCACGCGTCACCGGGCCGCTGGGGGACAAGAGCCACGGCGGGCGGTTCCTGAGCGCGGCCATCGACGGCAAAGGCCAGCCAGATATCAGCGTGGACTACGGGAACGCCTCGGAGACGATCAAGGCGGCCAAGGAGCTGACCGCGGCCATGACTTACCCGGTGGACGACTTCGAGCTGAACATCTAGCCGCGCTTCCTGGTGATGCCGTGACGCCCGCGCGGCGCATCGTCGCAGTCATAGCCCGACGGGTGGTTGCTGTCCCGCCGCCAGCCGCGCTTGCCGAGGATGACCTGCTGGCTGCAGTAGCGGCAAGTCTCGCGCCGGATGTGAGCTGGCCGGGGCCGGGAGTCGCCGCCAGGCAGGCCGTACAGCTCAGCGTCTTCTCCGTAGAACAGCGTGCTTGGCCCGTAGTACGGCGGCTTGGCCACGCAGCTCGGCTCGGAGTTGGGATTGTCCGGGTCCGGGTCGGGATGGCTGACGCATTCGCAGCAATCGCAGGCGTGGGGTACGTCGGCAGGGTGACCTCTGGGCTCGTGACAGCCGTGCGATCCCCAGTAGACCTCACAGAAGCCCTCTGGCGGGCGCTGCGGAGCCGGTGCGGCATAGAAGACGTCCGAGATGACCCGGTAAGGCAGTTCGCTCACCGGGTCACGCTCGCAGCCCGGTCGCGCTTCCAGTTGCAGCGCCTCAGCGTGTGCTTTCGCCCAGCCTTTGCCTCCCAGATGGCACGCACCCACCTGCGTGGCGGCGGATCGTCAACAGAGGCCTCAGGGACGGCTACAACGGGAGTGCCGCAGCACTCGCACCTGATCGGCTCGCCGCTCTCGCGGAAGCGGATGAAGAACGGTGCCGACTCCATAAGCGACGTGCAGTCCTCGGCGATAAGCGGATTCTGCGCGAGCCGCGCAAAGTCCATGGCGACCAAGATCCCTTGCTCGCTGCCCGATTGCAGCAGCACGGTATTCGCGTCCAGGTCAGGGTCGACCACGATCTTTATCGCCGAGAAGTCCATGCCATCACGGTAGCGGCGAGGAGCACGGGTGACCTACTCCGTCCTCTCGGCAACGGCCAAGCTCGGCATCGCCGCCGAGACCACGGACAGCGACTACGTCGTTCCCTCGTTCACCATCCCGTTCAGCACCGGCACCCGCTACCAGAGCACCATCACCCAGCTTTACGACCGCACCGCCCGCGCCACCGACACGGACACCGTAGACATCGTCCAGGGCCCCGCATGGTCCACCTGGACGATCGCCACCCAGGCGTATCCGGACTGGGCCGGCTGGCTGTACCGGGCGATGATCGGCCCGGACCAGTGCACGCCGGGCACCGCGACCACCTTCGCTCAGCCTGCCGCACCAGGCGCGACCGCCGTCTACCTCGCCGCCGCGACCCCGGCCAATGCCGTGCTTCAGTTCGGCACGGGCAGCAGCACCGAGTACGCACAGACCGGCACCCCGACCGGATCGGGCCCGTACCTGGTGCCCATCACCAGCCCCGCCTCCGGGCTGCTGTACGAGCACCTGGCAGGCGACAGCGTTCAGTCTCAGGCCACTCACCTGTTCCAGCAGGACTGGACCCCCGCCACCGTGTGGCCCAGCTACAGCCTCACCACCGATGACGGGGTCGACGTGCTCGGCTGGCCCGGCTGCATCCTCGGCAAGGCCCGGCTGCAGGTCACAGCGGGCGGGTACGCGAAGCTCCTAGCCGACTGGAACGGCTTCCCGCCGCAGGCCGTGGCCACGTTCGCGGAGAACGAAAGCCAGGCCCAGCCGTTCGCCGGGTGGTCGTGGGGGATCGCCACGGCAGGCGGGTCGAGCACACGGGGCGTGTCGCTGGACCTGGCTCTGGACCGGAAGCTGCAGATCAACTCGTGCTGCAACGGGTATCAGGCACCGCTCGGCATCTTCCCCGGCCCGATGCGGGCCTCTGGGAGCTACAAGGCGCTCTTCGACACGGCGGCCGACCTGAACCTCTACCGCGAGGCGATCCAGGAACCTGCCGTGTGGACGCTGACCCAGCCGGTACTCCAGGGCGGGTCCTCAATCGCGGTCACGCTGAGCCTGAGCGGGTGGACGCAGGGCGCGGTCAGCCTGGCCGACCAATACGTTACCGCTGAGTACAAGCTGGCGGGGATCGCGAACGTCACCGACTCGGCGAGCACGGGAGTCGCGCAGGTCAGCCTCGGCAACTTCGTTCAGTCGGCATACAGCTAGCGCCGATCTCCCGCGCGCCGGCGACGACCTCCCCGGCCAGCACCTTGCGGTCCTGGTAGTCGGCTCCCGCTCCGATGATGTCGAACCGGATGTACGCCTCGGCCGCCCCCTGCTCGGGAAACAGCGCGCTCAGCCGGTCGGTCATGCCGGGCAACTGGATGAACACGGCCCACGGCCAGCGCGGGTCATAGCCCGGATCCTCCTCACCGAGGCGGCCGGCAAACCAGAAGTTGCCCTTCGGGTGATCACCCGTCTTGGCGCTATTCACGCCCGTCACCGTACCGCTCCTCTTCCTCGCTGCGCCCCTGGAGGCCTCATGCCGCCCCGCTACTGGACGATGACCGACTTCGTCGCCCGCGACTATCCCGCTCACCGGGACGCCTACGACGTGCTCCTGGGGACCGTGCAGCCCGATGACGTGATCGAGCGGGACGAGGCGCCCGACCAGCACTGGTCGCCATACGAGGGCGAGGACGGCGAGACCCGCAGCAAGGACCGCGGGCAGGACCAGCCCGGCAGTGACACCACCGACGATGAGGCCGGCGAGACCGGCAGCGAGGAGAGCTGAACGATGGTCGCTCCCAACCCGCCGACCGGTGTCTACCCGGTCTGCGAACAGCTGCTACTGGCGGCCAAGGAGGCCGGCGGGTTCGCCGTCTCTCCCACCTCCTTGTCGGCATACACCAGCATCCCGATCGCCGGGTTCACCCCCTCGCCCAAGGTGACATGGATTGAGGACGGGTCCATGTGGGGGGATTTCGTCAAGACCCATGATCTCCAGCAGGGCCCGATCTGGATGGAAAGCGAGATCAAGGAATCGCCCTTGTACGGCGACACCTTCCCGATCTTCGCTTTCAACCTGATGGGCGACCTGACCACCACCGGCACCGCGGGCTCCCCCAGCTGGACGGCGTCGTCGGCGATCACGGCGGGCGCCGGGCCGATCGCTGTCACGTCCGGGTCGTCGGCGGTCGCGGGCACCTTCATCCAGATCGACACTGCCTCGAACGCCGAAGTGGTGAAGGTCGGCACCGGGTCGACTGCAACCAGCATCGTGATCGACGCCACGACCCCGATCCGGTTCTCGCACCTGACCGGGGTGGCCATCACCAGCGTGGTCGCGCCTTTCTCGCATTCGCTGAGCCTTTTGAACCCGTACGGCTCGACCGGTGTCACGACTGGCCAGGGCCCCACGCACACGTTCGTCCACAGGACCAATATCCCTGGCCCGGGCAACAATTTCGCGTGGTCGTTCGCCTATGGCGTGATGTCAGAGATATCGATCATGGGCAAGGCATCAGGAGCGCTGACCTGGTCCGGGAAGCTGGTGCATTTTTCCCGCGCCTACCCGTCATTCATCCCGACGCCGAGCTTCAGCGCCGTCCGGATGATCCCGGCGTGGAAGGGGCAGACGACAGTCGCCTCATCGATCCTGAACGACGTCACCGAGTGGACGATCACGCTGACCCGGCAGGTGGAGACTACCCCGACCGCGGACGGCTACCAGCAGCCCTACCTGATCGGGCGCGGCAACCTTGACGCCGCGTGGAAACTGACGCTCGACCCGGCCCTGGACGAGGGGCCGCTCAGTCACGTCCTCACCAACGATCAGCCCACCTTTGCGTATTCGATCAGCAATGGCGGCAGCGGGGCGTCCCTGGTGTCGATGGCCGTGAGTGCGCAGGTCCAGGCGTACAAGGACTCTCCCCTCAAGGCCGATAAGACATTTTTCGGCTGGGACGCCTCGGGGGAGTTCATCGGGAATACGACCAACGCCGGCAATAGCGGCGGCAGGGCTCCGCTAAGCCTGACGTTCCAGAATGCGGTACCTACTTACTAGCAGCACGAAAGCGAGACCTGAATGCACGTTCCCCTCCCTGGCGGTTCGGCCGAGCTGGCAGACATCAAGACGCTCATGCCGCACCACCAGGACGACTACCAGGATCTCCGGCTAGACATCCTGGACGCCAAGGAGAAGGCCGCGCTGGCGGCCCTTGCCGCGGCGAACCCGGCGGCCATGCCCGACCCCAGTGCCGAGCCGCCCGCTGTCCGGATTGGCCGGAAAGACCTCAAGCCCGTCCATGACCTGGTGTGCGGCTGGATGGTGCAGGAGGTCTCGTTCCCCGGCGTGCTGCCGTGGGATGAAGGATCGAGGGGCCGGCTGTGCGAGGCGGCCGGGCTCGGGGCATGGAACGCGCTCCTGATCGCCCTCAACCCGTATTTCGGCGTCCTGAACGGCGAGGTCCCAAAAGAGAGCGAGCCTTCGGCTACCACCTGAGGGAGTATCTCCTCGGCCGCTGTCGGTGCACCCCCGGTGGCGTGAACCCCCGCATCATCCGTCATGCCCGCTGGATAGCCGAAGGGTGGATTCACCCGGCTACCCCCGATGACATCCCGATTCCCGTCGCCGGAATTCTGGACGCTGTCGCGTACACACTGCGGGCAATCGAGAACGGGAGCGGCCGGTGAACCTCTCCGAAGCAGCGACGCGCTTCCGCGAGATAGCCGCAGACTGCAAGGCATCCCTGGCCCTGGACGCCGCGAAGGCCGCCGCCGACGTGGCCCTGGTAGCGCTGCAGGACGCCACGCCGGTCCTGACGGGCGCGCTGCGCCGCTCGGAGCACGTCGACACGGTGTTCGGCGACGGGGAGCACGCCACGGCTATCCTGGCGCCGCACATCATCTACGCGGACTTCCGCGACCGCGGCGGCACGATCAGCAGCAAGGGCCCGTGGAGCCTGCACAACGCCGGGACGGGCCAGTACTTCGGCCGCCACGTCACGCAGGCCGGGAGCCATTACATGCAGCGCGGCGAGGACGCAGGACGCGGCCCGGCCCGCGAGGCCATCGCCGAGGTGGCAGCCCGGTACATCTCGCTCTGACCCGCCTTCCTCGTCGCTGCTGTCCTGACCTCGCTAGGCGGTGAGCGATGGCGATCGAGGAGATTGTCGATGTCTCGGTCGCCGGCCTCGGCGGCCTTGACGACCTGGCTGCCGCTTTCGACAAGGCTGCGGAGTCCGCTGGCAAGCTGAAGGGTGATCTCGCCTCCCTCGGCGGACTCGGCGACGCGGCGGCCGGGGCGGGCAAGTTCGCGGACGCCTGGAGTGCTGCCGCCGACAAGGTCTCGGAATCCCTCGGCAAGATCAAGGCCGACATGGCCGGGCTCGGGTCCGGGGCGGCCGGTGACGCGGGGGCAGCGAAGTTCGCCGCGGCCTGGAGCGATGCCGCCGACAAGGTGTCGGCGTCCATGGACAAGGCTGCTGAGGGCGCCGGGAAGCTCGACGACATCGGCACCGGTGCCGCGGGGGCGGCCGGGGAAGTCGGCAAGCTCGGTGACGCGCTCGGCGCCGTAGCCGACGAGGGTGCCGGGCTCGGCGGTGCCGCCGACGGCATCAAGGGCATCGGGACCTCCTCCGACGAGGCTGCCGCGCAGGTGGCGGCGCTCCGGGCTGAGATCACGTCAACCATCGCCGAGACCTCCGCCTTGCAGGACAAGATCGCGGCGGGGTCAGCGGAAAGCTCGCTGTCGCTGGCGAAAGGCGACGCGGCGATGGTCGCGGCCGCGCCGTCGCTGGCCACCTCCAGCGTCGAGCAGGACGCGGCGAGGGCCCAGGCGTCAAAGCAGGCCGCCGCCGACGCGAGCGCCGCTGAGGCGTCCGCGTCGAAGTACCACATGCTGGCGCTCGGCGGGGCAGTGGCGCTGGCCTACGGGGTCGACAAGGCCGCGCAGCTCCAGACCTCGGTGACGCGGCTGTACACCACGGCCGGGGAGAGCCAGAAGAACCTGCCGGGCGACACCGCGGGCATCCTGGCGCTGTCGGGGCAGACGAACACCTCGCAGGCGCAGCTGGCGCAGGGCGCGTACATGATCTCCAGCGCCGGCTACCACGGGCAGGACATGCTCGGCATCCTGAAGGCCGCGGCGCAGGGCGCGCAGGCTGAGGGCGCCCCGCTGTCCGAGACCGGCAACGCGCTGACGTCGCTGATGAACGCCTACGGGACCCCGAAGGGCCAGTCGACGTCGCAGGCCGCGATGTCGGACATGAACGAGATCATCACGATGGTCGGCCAGGGCAAGATGACGATGGCCGGGGCGGTTAATGCCCTGCCCGCAGTCCTGCCGGTGGCTGCGGCGGCGAAGATGTCCTTCCCGCAGGTCGCCGGGTCGCTGGCCACGATGACGTCCATGGGCATGAGCCCGCAGTGGGCCTCCAATGACCTCCGGCACACCATCGGCGCCCTGCAGAACCAGAACACCGTCCAGACGGGCGAGGAGCAGCAGCTCGGCCTGAACCCGGTGTCGATCGAGAAGAACCTCGGGAAGACCGGGCTTACCGGGACGCTGGACGAGATCAACACGGCAGTGATGAAGTCGATGGGCCCGTCGGGCCTGGTGATGCTGAAGACGTTCAACCAGAGCGCGTCGGCGGCGCAGGACGCCACGACGATGATGAAGGCGATGCCGCCGCAGATCCAGAAGGTGGCGCAGTCCTACCTTGACGGCAGCATCTCCGCGAAGCAGTACAACGCGGAAGTGTTCTCCGGGTCCGAGTCCGCGGGGCAGAAGAACCTGCTGCAGCAGTTCGCCACCACGGCCAACGCCGCGCACGGCTTCAACGCCGCCCTTAAGTCCGGCCAGCCGGACGCGCAGGTTTACAGCGCGGCGATGTCGAAGATCCTCGGCGGGACCGTGGGCCTGCAGACCGCGCTGATGCTGACCGGCCAGCACGCCGGGACGGCGAAGAGCAACGTCGATGCTGTCGCGTCGAGCGCCGCGCACGCCGGGGACAACGTCAAGGGCTGGTCCGCGGTCCAGTCGACGCTGAACTACCAGCTCGGGTCGTTCCAGAAGACCACGGAGGCCGTGGCCACGCAGGCCGGCCAGATCGCGCTGCCCGCCGTCACGGACGTGATGAAGGGGCTGTCGGATGCCGGGAGCTTCCTGGCGTCCAACCCTGCGCTGACCAAGGCCCTGACGATCGGAGGCGGCATCCTCGGGGCCGGCTACCTGGCGCAGAAGGTCGCGTCCCCGGTGATGACCGCCGTTCAGGGTGTCGGCAAGATCGGGCAGGTTCTCAACATTCCCGGCGCGGACAAGCTGGCAAACGTCGGCAGCGGGTCGTCGGCGGCCGGGGCGAACGCGGCGTCGGGCGGGCTGGACAAGGTTACCGGGTCGGCGGATGCTGCCGCTGCCGCGCTGGACCGCGTTGGCGCGGCGGGGGACAAAGCTGCCACCGGGGAATCGGCTGCGGGTGCCGCCGGGGATAAGGCCGCAGCAGGGGAATCGGCTGCGGGCGCGGCTGGGGACAGGGCCGCGATCGGCGAGGACGCCGCGGGGGTGGGCGGGGTCAGGGCCGGAGCCGGGGAAAGCGCCGCCGGGCTCGGGGCCGGCAAGTTCGGGGCGGCGATGGCCGGGCTGAGCTTCACGAACATCGCCGCCATCGGCGTGACCCTCGGCCTGGTGATCAAGGCGCTGGGCGACAAGCTGGCCCCGGCGGGCACGCAGGCCGGCAAGTACAACCGCATGCTCCAGACGACCCCGGCGACGAACAGCTCCTCGCTGATGCCGTCGATCTTCGGCGGTTTCGAGGGCAAGGTCATATCCTCGATCGGCCAGCCTGTCGGCAACGACATCGCCAGGGCCCTCGGCGAGATCTTCGGCAAGAGCATCGGGCAGATGGCCGGATACCAGCCCCCCGCCAAGACCGCCCCCGTCAGTGCGAACTTCACGAACATGCTGGGCTCGGCGATGGGCAAGCCCGTCAAGCTCCCGCCCCCCGACCTGTCCGGCCTCGACGCGGCCAAGGCCAAGGTCCAGGCCGACATGAGCAGCATCGACCACCTCATCTCGGCAGGGAAGGCCGCGAAGATCCCCGCGCCGGACATGGCAGCGCTGGAGTCGGCCAAGGGCAAGGCCGTATCGGACCTCAATGCCATCAACAGGGCGATCGACTCGGCGGTGAAGAAGCCCGCGAAGATGGCCGCACCCGACCTGGGCTCGCTCGACGCGGGCAAGGCCAAGGCGATGACCGCCGCCCAGGGCATCCAGACGGCGGCCCAGCAGGCCGTGCAGAAGCCAGTCCGTCCCGCCGCCCCCGACTTGTCCCCGTACGTGGCGGCCCGCGGCACGGCTGCCGCTGACGGTGCCGCGATCGATGCCGGGCTCGCGTCGGGTATCCAGGCCAACGCCGGGGCCGCAGTAGCCGCGGCGAACAGCGTGGCCGCCCAGGTCGGAGCCGCGATGGCTCGCGAGCTCCAGGTGCACAGCCCGTCGAAGGTCACGCAGAAGATCGGCGCCAGCGCTGTGGATGGCCTTGTCGTCGGCCTCGAAGGCGGCCAGGCCGCCGTCACCGCCGCAGCGCAGGCCCTCGGCAAGCAGACCGCCAAGGCCGCCGACGTGACCGCCATCGACGCCGCGATCACCAAGGGCATCGGGGACGCGGGCAAGGACTCCGCGCTAGTCAAGTACCTCAAGGCGGACCAGTCCAAGCTGCTCACCTTGTCGGCCCAGCGCACCAAGCTCGAGACCGAGATCACCGACTCCCAGCAGATCGCGCAGGCCGCGATCAGCAACGCGTCCATCCTCAACGCGGCGACGGCTACCCCGTTCGACCCGTCGACAGTCCAGTCATCGGACGGGCTGATCAGCGGGATGAAGATCCAGGCACAGCAGCAGCAGCAGTTCCTGGCCACGATCGGGCAGCTGCAGAAGGGCGGCCTGAACGCGACCAGCCTGAACCAGCTGGTGCAGGCGGGCCCGTCATCCGAAGGGACGGCGAAGGGGCTGGCGGACGGCGGGAAAGCGGCGATCGCGCAGGTCAACAAGATCGAGTCCCAGATCCACGCCTCGGCGGCCAAGCTCGGCGATGTCGGCGGGCCAGCGATGTACCAGGCGGGCGTGGACGCGGCGGCGGGACTGGCCAAGGGCATCGATTCCCAGCTGGGCAACGTGGACGCGGCGATCACGAAGATGGCCAGCTCGATCGTGGCGACGATCAAGAAAGACCTGAAGATCTCCAGCCCGTCCCTCGTCGGCGCTTCTCTCGGCGCGGAGTTCCCGGCCGGAGTCGCGATGGGCATCGACCGGGGAGCGCCGATGGCGGCCTCGGCGGCCGGGCGGCTCGGGTCCTCCGTCGCGGGCGGCTACCGGCCTCCTGCGGCCTACGCCCATGCGGGCGGCGGCTCGGGAGGCGGTGGAGGTGGCGGCGGAGGTGGCGGGGACACGCACTACCACTTCGCGGTGACGGTGCAGGGCTCGGTGACCACGGAAAACGACCTGCTGAGCAAGCTCCAGACGCTGCAACTGAAAAAGGCGAATTCAAACTGGCAGGGCGGCTGGTCGCTGCCGAACCGGCGCACCTGACACTCCCTTCGCTGCGCCTCCCGTGATGCCCCTCTTCCAGCACTCCAGGAGGCTTTGCTGTGCCCTTTTCCACGGCCGGCGCCGATTACATGTTGACTCAGTGGTCAGCTAACCAGGCGCTCTACGCGAGCTTGCACACCGCCTACAGCAGCAGCGGCGCCAATGAGCTGGCCGGCGGTTCCTACGCCCGTGTAGCGGCCACCTGGGGCACCGCCTCAGCGAACGCGGTCAGCCTCGCCGGGACTCCCTACACCGTCAACGTGCCCGCGTCGACCACGGTGGCGTTCGTCGGCTACTGGACCGCGGGCAGTGGCGGGACGTTCGAGGGCATGAGCGCCCTGGGCGGGGCCACGGCCTACGGCTTCAGCGCGCCGTCGAGCACGTCCACGCTGCTGGCGCCGGGGACGAGCTACAGCGCTAACCAGACGGTGGTCGTGTTCGCGCCGGCGGGGACGACGCTGCCGACCGGGCTCACGGCGGGGACGATCTACTACGTGAAGTCGCCAAGCTCGGATTCGTTCCAGCTCTCGGCCACCTTCGGCGGGTCGGCTATCTCCCTGTCCGCGGACGGGTCGGGGATCGTGCAGGCGATCACCACAGAAGCCTTCAGCGGGGCGGGCACCTACCAGGTGACCGCCGCGACGATGAACGTAGCCTGACCCTCCCCGACCTTCTCCCCGGCCCGGCGAGGGGAGCGGTCTAGGTGCCAAGCATCACGCTGACCAGCAGCACCACGTGGACCGCCCCGAGCAACATCAGCGGTGCTCCCGAAGTCCAGGCGTGGGGTGAGAGCGGCACCGCCGGCACCGCGATCACCGGCTCCCACTCGGGCGGGTCGGCCGGGTCCGGTGCCTATGCTGCGGAACCGGCCCTCGGCGGGGTAACTGCCGGGACCGTCCTCACGGTCACCATCGGCACGGGCGGCACGGGAACGGCCACCACCGTGACCGGCGGCTCGGTCACGGTGCAGGCGAATCCCGGCGGTAACGCGACGGCGTATACCGCCGGGTCGGCCGGGGCGGCCGGGAGCAACACGGTCGCCACGGCGGGAACGGCCGGGACGAACGGCTCGGCGGGAAGCGGCAAGGGCGGAGCCGGGGGACCGGGCTCGCCGGGGGCTTCCGGTTCCGGCGGTCCAGGCGGGATCGGCAGCCCGGCCGGCGGCACGGCGGGCACTGCAGGAGCCGGCGGCGGAGCGGCCGGCGGCGCAGGCGGCAGTCCCACCTCATCCGGTGCTCCCGGGGTTGCTCCCGGCGGGGCTCCGGGCGGCGGCGGGGACAACGGCAGCCATCCTGGCGGGACGCCATCTCGCGGTCAGGTCATCATCACCTGGACCGAGATCATCGGCGGCCCGGCTGAGGATTACGCGGCGGCATACGGCAAGGCATCGGGGCTTAAGAAGGCCACGGGGACCGCCCAGGGCTACGCTGCCGGGCTCGGCACGGCGTCCGGGTCCAAGCACACCACGGGCTCAGCGCAGGATTACGCGGCCGGGTACGGGATCATCAACCCGCCCCCGTCGAGCGCGTCTTACGGCTACGCGGCGGGCACCGGGACCGCTACCGGGGTCGCGAACCGCAAGGGCACGGCCAAGGACTACGCGGCGGGCTACGGGCTGCTTACGGGTGCAGCATTCAACCCGGCCGTGGTCAACGCCTGGTCGGGGTCGTTCGCCCAGCCGTCGAGTTTCGGGCCGGTCCCTCCGGCGCTCCAGTCTGTCGTGATCCAGCTCAACCCGAC
>Ga0182030_10004404_pt1 | contig 30015 bp, 25 predicted proteins | sample 812S3MmetaG_FD_121299 | JGI IMG/M metagenome (GOLD analysis project Ga0182030, IMG submission 121299) | Permafrost microbial communities from Stordalen Mire, Sweden - 812S3M metaG (Illumina Assembly) | ecosystem: Environmental > Terrestrial > Soil > Wetlands > Permafrost | place: Sweden...
GATTTGACCGTAGAGGACCGAATCAGCAAGACGCAATACCAGTATTCGCTGGATGCGCCCGACAAGGCTCTGCTCGACAAGTGGATTCCCCTCCTGGAGGAGCGGATGAAAAAGCTGCCCGAACTGCGGGATGTGGCGAGCGATCAGCAGAATAACGGTCTGGGAGTGCTGGTGAATATCGATCGGGATACAGCCGGCAGATTCGGCATAACTCCGCAGAACATCGACGACGCGCTCTACGATTCCTTCGGCCAGAGGCAGGTATCGACGATTTACACGCAGACTAATCAGTTTCACGTGATTCTGGAAGTGGCGCCCCACTATCAGCAGGATGCGGCGGCGCTGGGCGACATGTATGTACCGATTGGTTCAGCCTCGGCCAATCTGGCGACCACCATCGCGCTGGCCGGAACCAATAGCGCCCTCACCGGCGCGGCCGCGCTGTCTCCAGCGCCGCTGAAGGCCTTTACGCGGCCCGAGATGGTTCCATCTCCCATTACGATCAACCACCAGAGCCAGTTCCCGGTGGTTACGCTTTCGTTCAACCTGGCTCCGGGACAGTCCCTGGGAGCGGCGGTTGACCACATTAAGCAGGTGACGAAGGAAGTTGGCATGCCGGCCAGTATCGAACCCAGTTTCCAGGGAACGGCTCGGGCGTTTGAAAATTCGCTCTCGAATGAGTTGATCCTGATTTTGGCAGCTTGCATCACCGTGTACCTCGTGCTGGGCGTGCTGTATGAGAGCTTCATCCACCCCATCACGATTCTTTCCACGCTGCCATCGGCCGGTGTAGGCGCGCTGCTGGCACTGATCGTCTTTAAGAAAGATCTGGATGTGATTGCGCTCATCGGCATCATTCTTCTGATCGGTATCGTGAAGAAGAACGCCATCATGATGATCGACTTTGCGTTGGAGGCGGAGCGCCACGAAGGCAAACCGCCGGAGGAAGCAATTTATCAGGCGTGTCTACTGCGCTTCCGTCCCATCATGATGACCACCATGGCCGCACTGCTGGGCGCGGTTCCATTGGCCTTTGGCAGCGGCGTAGGTTCGGAACTGCGAAAACCCCTGGGCATTTGCATCATCGGCGGTCTGATGGTCAGCCAGGTGTTAACGCTGTTCACTACGCCGGTGATCTACTTGTATTTCGGACGGGCCGCGGCTTTTGTTGCCCGGCTCCGTGGCTCCCACAAAAGCGATGAGCTTCTGTCCGGGACCGCATTGACGTAGGGCTGCCGCGTATGAGTATTTCCACACCATTCATTCAACGGCCGGTTGCCACGACGCTCCTTCTGGTGGCCGTGACCATGGCTGGCGGGATTGGTTATACCCTACTGCCGGTTTCGGCATTGCCGGCGGTGGATTTCCCTACCATCATGGTCAGCGCGGGACTGCCTGGCGCCAGTCCCGATGTGATGGCGGCGTCCGTGGCGACACCGCTCGAGAAACAGTTCACGCGCATTGCGGGCGTCACGGAAATGACCTCGCGGAGTTCGGTGGGGTCGGCGTCGGTTACCCTGCAATTCGATCTCAGCCGCGACATTAACGGCGCGGCGCGCGACGTGCAGGCCGCCATCAACGCGGCCGCGGGATTCCTACCTTCGAATCTCCCGTCGCTTCCCCGATACCGCAAGATCAACCCAGCCGACCAGCCCATTCTGCTGATGACGCTGGAGTCGGACGTAGTGCCCAGGCCGCAGTTGTACGACATTGCCTCCTCTGTGTTTGCGCAGAAACTGTCGCAGGTGGAGGGCGTCGGCCAGGTTTCGGTTGGAGGGAGCTCGCTGCCGGCGGTTCGCGTGGAAGTGAATCCGCAGCCGCTCTCGCGCTACAACGTGGGTCTCGATCAAATTGGCACGTTCCTGCAAAGCGCCAACGCAAATAAGCCCAAGGGCTCGCTGTCCAACGAAGACACGGAAATCCCCGTCTATAGTACCGACCAGCTCCTGATGGCGAAAGATTACAAGGATCTGGTGGTGGTTTACCGCAAGGGCGCTCCCGTTCGGCTGTCGGACCTGGGCCGCGTGATCGACGCGAATGAGGATGTCCGCAACTTCGGTATGGTCAACGGCAATCCCATGGTGCAGATCCAGGTCAGCCGCCAGCCGAACGCCAATATCATCGAAACCGTGTCGCGCATTAAAGCTCTGATGCCGGGGTTCCAGGCGCAGCTTCCGCCCACGGTTCGCTTCAAGATTGCGAGCGACCGCACCATCACCACGCACGACTCGCTGCGCGATGCGGAGCGCAACGTGATGGTTTCCATTGCCCTGGTGGTTCTGGTGGTATTCCTCTTCCTGCGCAGCGCGTGGTCTACATTTATTCCGAGCATCTCGGTGCCGGTATCCATCATCGCCACGTTCGGCGCCATGTATCTGATCGGCTACACTCTAGACAATCTTTCGCTGATGGCGCTCACCATTGCGACAGGATTCGTGGTGGACGACGCGATTGTAGTGATCGAAAACATTACGCGCCACCTGGAAGCCGGCATGAAACCGATGGCAGCCGCACTGCAAGGCGCGGAGGAAATCGGGTTCACGGTGCTTTCGATGAGCATCTCCCTGATTGCCGTTTTCATTCCCATCCTGATGATGAGTGGTGTGGTGGGGCGCCTGTTCCGGGAATTTGCCGTGGTTCTTTCGGTTTCGATTGCTATTTCCATGGTGATCTCGCTGACGGTTGTTCCCATGATGTGCGCCCACCTCCTGAAGGAGCACGGTAAACACGGGTACTTCTACCGGCAGACCGAGAAGTTCTATCAGTGGACCATCTCCACGTACGCGGCGGCCCTCAAAGTGGTGCTAGACCATCCGGGGGGCGTTCTCATCACCTTGCTAATTACGGTGGGCGTCAACATTTATCTTTACGACAAAGTCCCGAAGGGATTTTTCCCGCAGCAGGACACCGGCCGTTTGCAGGGCGCCGTAATGGGCCAGCAGCACATCTCCTATGCGGCGCTGCTCGAAAAAGCGAAATGGTTCGAAGAAAAGATCCGCGTGGATCCCGACGTGGAAACCGTCACTATGGTGGCGGGCTCGAGCGGTGGCGGCCCCGGCGGAAACTCGGCGCAGATCAACGTGCAATTGAAGCCGGTAGGTGTCCGCAAGGCAACCTCGGATCAGGTGGTCGCCCGGCTTCGCCGCCAGACTTCCGGTGTGCCGGGCGCACAACTTTTCCTCCAGAACTCGCAGGATGTGCGCATTGGCGGGCGGCAAGGCAACGCGCAATACCAGTACACGCTGCAGGGTCCCAGTTTCGCCATGCTGGCCGAATGGGGACCGAAAGTGATGGACAAGCTTTCCACGCTTCCGGAGATTGCCGATATCAGTTCAGACCAGCAGACTTCCGGCCTCTCGTCGAATGTGGTTATCGACCGCGATACCGCCTCGCGCCTGGGACTGACGGCACAGGCCGTGGACTCGGCGCTCTATGACGCCTTTGGCCAGCGGCAGGTCTCGGTGATGTACAAGTCGATCAATCAATACCACGTGGTGCTGGCGCTGCAGCAGCAGTGGTGGTCCAGCCCGGACTTTTTGAATACCATTTACGTACAGACGCCCAAAGGCACGGACGTTCCTTTGTCCACCTTCGCGCACTTCGACCAGGGGCTCACGCCCATTTCCCTGCCGCACCAGGGGCAGTTCCCGGCCACCACGCTTTCTTTCAACCTGGCCTCGGAAAATGTCGCCCTCAGCGACGCCGTAAACGCCATCAACCGGGCCGAAGTGGAGATGGGGCTGCCTGCCGCCATTACCGGCAAGTTCGCCGGCACCGCGCAAGCCTACCAGGAAGCCCTGAACAATCAGCCCATCCTGATCCTGACCGCGCTGATCGCCGTCTATATCGTACTGGGAATGCTCTATGAGAGCCTGATCCACCCGCTGACCATCATCTCGACCCTGCCTTCTGCCGGTGTCGGAGCGCTGATGGCCATGGTTCTATTTAAAAGCAACCTGGACTTGATGGGCATGATCGGAATTATCCTGCTGATCGGGATCGTGAAGAAGAACGCCATCATGATGATCGATTTCGCCCTGGCGGCAGAGCGGAACGAGGGCATGAATGCCCGGGACGCCATCTACCAGGCCTGTTTATTGAGGTTCCGGCCCATCATGATGACCACCATGTGCGCACTGCTGGGCGGCTTGCCGATGGCGCTCGGCTGGGGGGCTGGAGCTGAGCTCCGCAAGCCCCTGGGTATTGCGATTGTGGGCGGCCTGCTGGTGAGCCAGATGTTGACGTTGTTTACCACACCGGTGATTTATCTTTATTTCGACAAGCTGCGCGGGCGTTTTGCCCGGCGGCAGCCGGGTTTCAAGAACCGTCCCGGTTTTCTGATTCCTGGCGGGGCCGTGGAGAGCGGCGATTGATGACGCGAATTTCTAAATCCGTAATTATTCTGGCCTCAGTGCTCTGCTCAGGTTGCACCATCGGCCCCAAGTACCAACGGCCCGCAGCGCCGGCGCCGGTCAGCTTCAAAGGCGTAGCCGGTAACGACCAGTGGAAGATGGCGACTCCCAGCGATGACCTGCTCAAGGGAAATTGGTGGGAGATGTTCGGCGATCCGCAGCTGAACCGGCTGGAAGAGCTGGTCAACGTCAACAACCAAAACGTGAAGCTGGCGGAGGCTCAATTCCGGCAGGCGCGCTCGCTCGTCTTATCCGCTCACGCCAACTACTATCCCACCATCGGGACAAGCCCGGCCATCACCCAGAGCGACGTGGGGAAGAATACCGGGAGGGGAAGCGGCGGCACCAGCCAGAGCTTCTCCTTGCCCGCCATCGCATCCTGGGAACCGGACCTCTGGGGCCGTGTTCGCTTGTCTGTTGAGAACGCGGTGGACAACGCGCAGGTCAGCGCGGCCGATCTGGAGAATATCCGGCTCAGCCAGCACGCCCTGCTCGCCACCGATTACTTCCTGCTGTCAGCGCAGGACATGCAGATGAAGATCCTCGAGGGCACCATCGAAGCTTACCAGAAGAACCTGGATCTCACCACCAACCGCTACAACGGTGGAGTTGCGTCGAAGTCGGATATTACCCTGGCGCAAACCCAGCTGGCCGGGGCCAAGGCCTCATACACGGATCTGCACATCGCGCGGGCACAGGACGAACATGCCATCGCCATGCTCACCGGCCAGGCGCCCTCCGCGCTGGACATTGGCACCAGCACGATTGCCAACCCGCCACCGCCCATTCCGATGGGCATTCCGTCCCAGCTTCTGGAGCGGCGTCCCGACATCGCAGCCAATGAGCGCCAGGTGATGGCGGCCAACGCCAACGTTGGCATTGCCCAGGCCGCTTACTATCCCACGCTGACCCTTTCCGCCAGCGCCGGCCTCTTATCCACCACCATGGCGAATCTCTTCAGCTTCGCCAGCCGCAGCTGGTCCGCGGGTCCCTCGCTCTCACAGACACTGTTTGATTTTGGCCGCCGCGGCGCTTCGCTGCAGAACGCCGAAGCCGCCTACGACGGGACGGTTGCCTCTTACCGGGAGACTGTGCTCTCGGCCTTTCAGGAAGTGGAGGACGATCTCGCCAGTTTGCGTTACCTGGCGGAAGAAGCCGTGCAGGAGCAGGCGGCCGTGGAGGCCGCGAACCAGGCGCTGGCGCTGGAGTTGGAACGGTATCGGGCAGGAACGGATTCCTATCTGAATGTCATCACCACCCAGATCATCGCTTTAGGCGACCAGCAGCAGGCTATCACTATTTTGCAACGGCGCATGTCCGCCGCAGTGGATCTGGTCAAGGCCCTCGGCGGCGGTTGGGATGCTTCGACTCTGCCTTCGAAAGACATTCTGCGTAGCACCACGGGCACCGTTACCAGAAGCACCGGAAGCGGCGCCGGCGGCGGCTCCAAACAGCGTCAATAGCATTCCGGAGAACGCCGCTCATTGCGTTTCTGGATGGCCGGCATGGGTCGACGCGAATGAGCCTGCGATCACCGCAGCAGCTTCTGCGCGTTCAGCGCGCCATCGGGCGTTTCTTCGTGCTTGAACATCAGGTAAAGATCTCGGCCTGTCGTCAGCAATTCCCGCGCCCCGGCGGCGATGGTTGCTACGTCGGTCTCGCTGTATTGCGGCTTTCGTAACCGGTAGTAAACAAAATCGGCCGTGATCACCTTGGGCACTTCCAGCTTTTCCGATTCCGCCAGACACAGCGACACATTCCGGCGCCGCAACAGTTCATACACTGGCTCAGCCAGCCAGGAGGCATGCCGGAACTCGAAGGCATATCGCAGATCCGCCGGCAGTAACTCAAGAAAGTCAGCCAGCAGCGCTTCGTCGCATTTCAAGTGGGGAGGCAGTTGAAACAGGATCGGGCCCAGTCGGCGCGCGCTGCGCAGCGGGTCGATCATCTTCAGGAATAGTTCGGTTGCTTCCGCCGCGTTCTTCAAACGCAGAATATGCGTGATGCGCTGGTTGGCCTTCAGGGCGAAGACAAAGCCCGGCGGCGTGGCCTCCACCCAGCCTTGCAGCGTGGAAGCGGAAGGCAGGCGCCGGAACGTGTAATTGATTTCCACCGCGTTCAGCCTTCCTGCATAATGGTGCAGGAATTGTTTGGCCGGCAGCTTGGCGGGATAAAAGCCCGGCTTCCAGGCCGGATATGCGAAGCCGGAGGTTCCGGCATACAAGGTTGCCATGGAATATCATTATCTCTGACCCGGAGGTTTCTATGCCGCTGCTGCACCTGTTGTTGGCCTGGTTCGTGAGCGCACTGGCGTTGTGGTTGATGGCGCGCATCGTCCCCGGTATTGAAGTCCGCAACTTCGCGACTGCCCTGGTGGCCGCCGCCGTCCTTGCCATCGTGAACTTTACCATTGGCTGGATGGTGACTCTGGTCGCGCTGCCGCTCACGTTTCTGACTTTCGGATTGTTTCAACTGGCGGTGGACGCTTTCCTGTTGAAGGTGGCGTCGATCTTCACGCCGGCAGGCTTCAAGGTTCACGGTATTTGGAATGCCATTCTGGGAGCCCTGGTGCTGACCATCCTCACTTCGTTATTGCGCCTTGTGGTGTTTTAGTGCCGACGACGCCGGCAGATCCGCGGGAACTTGCGCAGGCGCTCGGTGAAGCCGCCGGCAAGGGACGCACCATCGCTCTGGACGGCAACTCGAGCAAGCGCCTGATGGCCGGCCCCAGTCTGCCGGCCGACATCGCCATTTCCACCACGGCGCTCGATCGCGTGCTGGAGTATGAACCGCACGATCTCACCATCAGCGTGGAAGCTGGTCTGCCGTGGCGCGACCTTACCAGCCTGCTGGCCGCCAACCGCCAGATGGTTCCGCTCGATCCACCTTTCGCCGCCACGGCGACAGTGGGCGGAGTGGTGGCAGCCAATTGCAGCGGGCCCCGGCGCAGGCTCTATGGCACGGCGCGCGATCTGATCATCGGCATGCGTTTCGCCACGCTCGAAGGCAAACTGGTTCACTCCGGCGGCATGGTGGTGAAGAATGTCGCCGGCCTCGATATGGCGAAGCTCATGATCGGCTCCTTCGGCACCCTGGCAGCCATCGCCGTCGTCAATTTCAAACTGGCGCCTGCGCCCGAAACGGAACAGAGCTTCCTGCTGCCTTTCCGAACGCTGGATGAGGCAGTGGCCGCGCGCAACCAGGTGCTGGCCAGCGCGATTCAGCCGGTTGCCATCGACTTAATCAACCCTCCGGCGGCGCAGTCCTTCGGAAGCGACGCTTGGTTGCTGGCCGTGCGCGCCGCCGGGAACGCCGCCTTCGTCGAGCGGTATGAACGCGAACTGGCGCACATCACCAGCCGCCTGGCGGTGGAAAGCGGATGCCCCGAAACGCTCTGGAGCGACCTGGAATCCTTCACGCCCCGCTTCCTGGAGGAGAACGCGGAAGGCACAGTGGTCCGCGTTTCCTGTACTCTGAAGGAGATCGCAGCCGTCATGCAGGCATTTGAGGTTCCGGCCGTAGCGCGGGCTGGGTCGGGCGTTTGTTACGCCTTTTTCGCGCGGCCCAACGCGGCTGCGGCGTGGGTGGCCGGCGACTTCGCACGCCGTTTCAAGACCGTGATCGAGTTTTCACCGCAGGCCAGCAAGCAGTCTTTGGAATTGTGGCCCGCCCCGGGCGGCGACTTTGAAATCATGCGGCGGGTCAAGAATCTTTTTGATCCGTCGAACCTGTTGAACCGTGGCCGACTCTACCGCCGTATCTGACACAACCCGTTTGGGCCCACGCCAGTTCGACTTGGACCGCTGTATCCACTGCGGTCTCTGTCTGAACGCCTGCCCCACCTACCGTGAGTTGGGCCTGGAGATGGATTCGCCGCGCGGCCGCATCTACCAGATGGTGCAAGTGGCCGGCGGCGCGCCGATTACGCCATCCTATATGGAACACATCGGCCTGTGCCTGGCCTGCCGGGGGTGCGAATCGGCTTGCCCTTCGGGCGTGCGCTACGGAAAGATGGTGGAAGACGCGCGCGCTGAAATCGAAGCCCGCGTTCCGCGCGGCCGTGTGGCCGAGCGCCTGCGCCGCTTCTTCTTCAATTGCATTTTGGAATCGCGCACGGCGCTCACGGTGGCCGGCACGCTGCTCTACATTTACCAGGCAAGCGGTCTCAAGGCTCTGATGCGCGCCGTGGGCTCCCTACGCATGGCCGGCACGCTGGGAGACCTGGCGCAGTTGGCGCCATCCGCCGAGCCGCCATTTTTCTTCAGCCAGATCGGCAGCACGTTTCCAGCCGAGGGCGTGACGCGCCACCGCGTGGCGTTCCTGGCGGGCTGCATCGCCAACATTTCCTTCGCACGCCTCAATGAAGCCACTGTGCGCGTGCTGCGCAAGAATGGCTGCGAAGTGGTAATCCCTGCCGGGCAAGCCTGCTGCGGCGCCCTACATCTGCATTCCGGCCTGCGCGAGGATGCCCAGCGCCTGGCGCGCCGCAATATCGATGCCGTGCTGCCCGGCGGCTTCGACGCCATCATCACCAACGCCGCCGGATGCGGTTCCACTCTGAAGGAATATGGCGACCTGCTGGAAGACGATCCGGCTTACGCCGCCAAGGCGAAGCAATTCGCCGGCTTGATGCGCGATGTGACGGAGTTCCTGGCTTCCATCGAACTGAACCCGGATATGGCGCCCGTCGACGGTATCGTCACCTATCAGGACTCCTGCCACCTGGCGCACGGCCAGCGCATCCGCACCGCGCCGCGCCAACTGCTGGCCGCCATCCCCGGCTTGAAATTTCGCGAGATGCGCTGCGCCGACCTCTGCTGTGGCAGCGCGGGCATTTATAACGTGATCGAGACCGAGATGTCGATGCGGATCCTGGCCAGCAAGATGGAAGCCGTAAATGCGACCGGCGCCGCCATCATCGCCACCGCCAACCCCGGCTGTATGTTGCAGCTGAAAGCCGGGGTACGCCTGCACGGCTCCAATCAGCGTGTCATGCACGTGGTGGAATTGCTGGACGAAGCGTACAAGGGCGCTCGGTAATCGAAGGCGGCCTTTCTAACGCGGAGGCGCGGAAGAGCGGAGAAGACCTCAGAATGTTGGCCGGGCCCCAGGGACATGGACGGAGAGCGCACACACCAAAAGAATACCTCCCTGCTCCTTTTCTCTCTTCTTCTCCGCTTCTCCGCGCCAAAACACTCCCTCTACGCCGGCGGAGCAGCCCGCACCGCTACACGCACTTCCTGATCCTTGTACTGCAACTGATACAGCTTCCAATAAATCCCCCGCTGCGCCAACAGTTCCTGGTGCGTGCCGTATTCCCGAAGCTTGCCTTTGTGCATCACCAGGATGCGGTCGGCGCGCTGGATGGTGGAAAGGCGATGCGCAATCACAATCGACGTGCGGCCTTCCACCATGCGGCTCAGCGCCTCACGGACGCGGAATTCCGTTTCCGTATCGACGCTCGAAGTTGCCTCATCCAGAATCAGGTAGCGCGGATTGTGCGCCAGCGCGCGCGCGAAACCGATCAACTGCTTCTGCCCGGTGGAAAGGCCTGTGCCGCGTTCTCGAATGACGTGCCCGAAACCCTCCGGCAGTCCGCGAATAAAATCCAGCACGTTCACCTGCCCGGCCGCGGCTTCCACATCCTCCTGGCGAATCCGTTCCGTCCCCAGCCGGATGTTCTCCTCAATGGTTCCGGTGAACAGGAAGGGATCCTGCAGCACCACGCCGAACTGGCGCCGCAGATCGAGCGGGTCCATCTCGCGAATGTCCGTGCCGCCAATCCGGATGCTGCCCTTCTGCACGTCGTAGAAGCGCAGTAGCAGCCCGATGAGCGTGGTCTTCCCCGCGCCCGTGTGGCCCACAACCGCAACCGTCTCATTCGGCGCGATGGTGAAACTGACTTCGCGGAGCACCCAATCTTCGCCCTGGTAGGCGAACCAGACGCCGTCGAATTCAATCGCCGCCGTTTGCCGCGGTACGGGCTGTGGCAGAGCCGGGGCCAGCACCGTGGCCTTCTGGTCCAGCAGTTTGAAGATGCGTTCCGCGGAAGCCATGGCGGCTTGCAGAATATTGTATTTCTCGCTCAAATCCTGAATGGGACGGAAGAACCGCAGCCCGTATTGCAGGAAAGCGATCACCACTCCCAGCGTCAGGCGCCCGTTTTGCACGCGGAAGCCGCCGTAGCTCAGGATCCCCGCCAGCGTCAGCATGGAACAGAATTCCACCACTGGATAGAACCAGCCGTACGCCGTGATGGCATCCTTGTAAGCTTCCATGTGCTGCCGGTTCACCTGCTCGAATTCGCGTACGCTCAAAGCCTCGCGATTGAAAAGTTGCAGCACCACAATTCCCGTCAGGTGTTCCTGCAGGTAAGCGTTGATCTTGGCGATAGCCACGCGAATGCGCCGGTAGCTCTGCGTCACGCTGCGCCGGAAAATCATCGTGGCCGCGATCACGAACGGCATGGCCGCCAGCATAATCACGGTAAGCAGCGGGCTCAATTGGAACATCACGGCTACGATGAACGCCAGCACCATCACGTCGCCCAGAATGGTCACCAGGCCGGAAGCAAACAGATCGTTGAGCACGTCCACGTCGCTGGTGACCCGCGTCACCAGGCGGCCCACCGGGTTGTGGTCGTAGAACGCCAGGTCCAGCCCCTGCAGGTGCTCCATCAACTGCTTCCGCAGGTCGAACATGGCCAGTTGCCCGGTGTACTGCATCAGATACGTCTGCGCGAACTCGGTGACGAACGTGCCGGCCAGCACCACCAGATAAAGCAGCGCGACGCGCGTCAGCCCGGCCCATGGATCGTCCGGCAGAAATGAATCGAAGGGCGAAGTAGGCGGCTGCGTGCCCGGCCGGATATAACGGTCCACCGCAATACGCGTCAGCAGCGGGCTGAGCACCTGAAATATGGATTGCGCCAGCAGGAAGATCAGCGAAATGCCCACCAGCCGCCAGTAGGGCCGCATGTAGCCCAGCAGACGGCGCATCAGCCGGGCATCGTACGCTTTTCCAAGGACCTCGTCTTCCACTTGCTCTCAGTCTAACGTGACCCGCCGTTTTGCAAAGAACGCTTACGCCGCGCGGTCCGCCACCAGGCATAGGATGGCGATGCTGGCAGACAGAAACGCGAACCAGTCGCCGAAGCGCGTATAGGGCGTCTTCTGCGCGATGTAGGTGAACCCGGTATAGGCAGCGGCTTCCACATAGGGCGGCAGCATTTGGCGGACCCGCCCGGCCGGATCGATGGCCGCCGTGATGCCGTCGTTGGCGGCGCGCAGAATCCAGCGCCGGTTCTCGGCGGCGCGCATCCGCACCAGGCTCAGATGCTGGCGGCGCGCCGCGCTCTGTCCGAACCAGCCGTCGTTTGAGATATTGAGCAGCACCTCGGCGCCGTGGTCGGCGAACTGGCGCACGAAGTTGGGGAAAACCGATTCGTAGCAGATGAAGGCGCCGATCTGATGCGCATCCACCGCCGACACCACCACGCGTTTGCCCGCGGCGAAATCGCCCGCTTCGGTGGAGATCTTCTGGGTCAGCCAGCCGAAGGGCCAGGGCACGAACTCGCCGAACGGCACCAGGTTCACTTTGTCGTATTTGCTCACTAAATTGCCCGCGGGCGAAACCAGCACGGCCGAATTCAGCGGCGCTCCCTGCGGCGTGTGGCTCACTTCGCCGGTCAACAGGTACGCGTGGGCGGCCCGCGTGACGGCTTCGATATAGTTGCGCAGCCGGGCGTCTTCGGCATAATAGAACGGCGCCGGCGCTTCCGGCCACACCAGCAGTGAAGGCTGCAATTCCGGATGCTCCATGGCGCTTTGCAGCGTGAGTGCCGCCATGCGCCGTTCCGTATTCCCCAGCTTTTCCAAATCCCACTGCTCGGTTTCAGAGATGTTCGGCTGCACCAGAACGGCCGCGTCGTGCCCCGGTCCGGCGGGCGGCAGGGACGGCAGCAGCAGCAGTCCGGCCACCGGACCCAGCCACAACAGCTCCAGCCGCGGCCGCCGCAGCACCGCCAACGCCATGGCCGCGGCCATCATCAGGAACAGAAAAGAGAGCCCATAGACGCCCGTGTAGGGCGCCAGGCGCATCGGGATGCCCATATCGATGCCGGCGTTGCCGAGCGCCAGCCACGCGAAACCCAGCGGACCGTGCGTCACCTCCACCGCTACCCACAACGCCGATACCGCTGGAATGGCCCACCACCGGCGCATCAAAATTCCCGCCAGTAGCCCAAACACGCCCATGTGCAGAGCCTTCGCTACGCAAAAGAGCAGGAACACCAGCCAGCCCACCACGTCGCCCATCCCGCCGTGAAAGGCCAGCACGAATTGAATCCAGTAACAGACGCCGAACCAGTACACCACGCCCGCGCTCCACCCCAGCAGGAAGCGGCGCCCGGGCCGGTGCTCGCGCGCCATCGCCACCAGCATCGGCGCCAGCGCGAAGGGAGCCAGCCACGCGATGTTGAACCGCGGGAAGCACAGAATCAGCAGTCCGCCCGAAGCCAGGGAGAGAAGAAGATTCAGCACAGGGGATGTTGGGAAGCCGCGTTCAACGCGCTGGCGTTGACCTCGTCGGCCATATAGGAACTCCGCACCAGCGGCCCGCTGAAGACCATTTTGAATCCCAGGGAAAGCCCGTACTCGCGGTATTCCTCAAAGACCCGCGGCTCAATGAACGCGGCCACCGGCAAGTTGCGCCGCGTGGGCTGCAGGTATTGTCCGATGGTGGCGACGTCCGCTCCGGCCCCATGCAGGTCGCGCAACAGTTCCCGCACTTCCGCTTCGCTCTCGCCCAGCCCCACCATGAAACCGGATTTGGTCAGAGCTCCGCCGCCGCGCTGGTGCGCGAATTCCAGCACCCGCAGCGACTGCCGGTAATCGGCCTGTGGGCGCACCCGGCTGTACAGCCGCGGCACCGTCTCCATGTTGTGGTTGAAAACGTGCGGCCCGGCATCGAGAACCCGTTCCACGGCGTCGAGCCGGCCGAGGAAATCCGGCGTCAGCACTTCCACCCGGGCCTCCGGCAAAGCACGCCGCACTTCGTGCACAGTCTCGGCGAAATGCCGCGAGCCGCCATCTTCCAGATCGTCGCGGTTCACGCTGGTAATCACCACGTAGCGCAGGTTCATCCCGGCAGCCATGCGCGCGACGTTGGCCGGTTCGTCCGCGTCCAGCGGCTGTTCCTGCCGCGCCGGATTGAATTTCGGAACGGAGCAGAAGCCGCAGCCGCGCGTGCAGCGTTCGCCCAGAATCATGAACGTGGCGGCGCCGCGGTGGAAGCACTCGTGAATATTCGGGCAGCGCGCCGATTCGCAAACCGTGTGCAGGTTCAACCGGCGAAATCCGGCCTTCAGATGGTTTAAGGACTCGAAATGCGTGCGGCGCTTGCGTGCCCACTCGGGAAGCCGCGGCCGCGGTGCGGCGCCAAGTTGGACCAGGGAATCGTTCACGGCTTCCTGACGATAGGGTTATTGAAACCGGCCTTTTCGAGTTTGCCCTTGGCTTCGGCCAGCTGCTTTCTTTCCGTATAGGGGCCTACCCAGACGGCCGTCAGATTATTCGGACCAGCGCGCAATATAGCGGGGAATCCGCTCTCCTTCAAACTTTTCAAAACCAGTTCCGCGGAAGTGCGAGAGGCCGACGCCGTGACCTGCAAGTACGATGCATTCGCTGGTTCCGTTTCCGCCGGGGCGGCAACAGGCTTGGCAAGTGGCGGAGGCGGCGCGACCGGGGCCGATGGATCCCGCGCCGGCAGTGTCGTGGGCTCCGGCTGCCGATCCGCCGCCGCGGTTGTCTGGGCCGGAGCAGTGTCCGCCGGTGCCGCCGTGGCCGGCGTGTCGTTCCTGGGTATCGCCGGGGACGCCGGTTGTGGGCGGTTGGCCGCATCCGGACTGGTCACCGCGGCCTCAGTGGCCAGTTTGGTGGACCGGGGAGAACTCTGCCCCAGCACATAGCCCAGCGCGAAAACCACCGCCAACAGCAGGACCCCCAGGAAGAATCCGCTGAGCAGTTGCCGGTCGCCCACCACCAGTTCGAATTCGCCGGTTTCCTTATTACGCATGTTTTAGGACTGTGGGGGGCCCGGCACGATACCCGTGCCGCTGTACTTGTCCAGGGCGCCCTTGAATGATGCAATTATATCCAGCGGAAGGGGGAAAACGATAGTCGTATTCTTCTCCGTCCCAATTTCGACTAAAGTCTGGAGATACCGCAACTGCAGAGCCATCGGCTGTTTCTGGATCACTTCCGCCGCCATGGCCAGCTTTTCCGACGCCGAATATTCTCCTTCGGCGTGGATGATCTTGGCACGGCGCTCGCGTTCCGCCTCGGCCTGCCGCGCGATGGCGCGGATCATCTGCTCGGCCAGGTCCACCTGCTTCACTTCCACCATCGTTACCTTCACGCCCCACGGTGACGTGTGCTGGTCCAGAATGGATTGCAGCCGGATGTTGAGCTTCTCGCGCTGGCTCAGCAATTCATCCAGCTCCACTTCGCCCAGCACGCTGCGCAGCGTGGTCTGCGCCAGTTGCGAAGTGGCATAGAGGAAATTCGACACCTCCACCACCGCCAGGCGCGGCTCCACTACGCGGATATACAGCACCGCGTTCACCTTCACCGTCACGTTATCGCGCGTGATCACATCCTGCGGCGGCACTTCGAGCGTGTCGACCCGCAGGGAGACGCGCACGATCCGGTCCATGGGCGCGAACACCAGAACAACGCCGGGGCCCTTGGGCTGCGGCAGCAGGCGTCCTAACCGGAAAATCACTCCGCGTTCGTACTCCCGCAGAATCTTGATGGAACTGATCAGGTACAGTATGACAACCACTACGACGATCGCAGTGAAGCTCGTGACATCGATCATTTTCTGCCTCCCGTTTCGTCTGGAACCGGTTCTACCGTGAGTCTGAGTCTCTCGATGGCCGTCACCCGAATCGCCGCGCCGGCGGCCACCGGGCCCAGCGAGACCGCATCCCAATACTCTCCGTGAACAAAAACCTTGCCCGCTGGCGCCAATTCCGTAACGGCTGAGCCGATCTCGCCGATCATGCCTTCACTCCCGGTCTCCACTTTACCGCGACGCGCGCGCACGGCCAGTGAGAGCAACATCACCGTAATCGCCGAGAAGGGCACAGCCAAGGCGATCGCCGTTCCCCAGTGGATGCGCAGTTCCGGGGCTGGGCTATCCACCAGCATCACTGCGCCCAGCACCATGGAGACCGCGCCCCCCAAAGCCAGAATGCCGTGGGCCGCGAACTTCGCCTCCAGCACGAAGAGCGAAAACGCCACCATCAGCAGCGCCGCCCCCAACCAGTTGATGGGCAGCACGGAGATAGCGGAAAGTCCCAGCAGCATGAGGATGGCCCCCAAAACGCCCGGCACAATCAGCCCCGGGGAGTTGAACTCCAGATAAATCGAGAGCGCTCCGATCACCAGCAGCACCAACGCGATGTTGGGGTCGGCGATGGCGCTCATAATTTTCTGGCGAAGCGTTTTCTTGTAGACCTCCACCGTGGCTCCGGCGGTGTGCAGCGTCACCGTGCGGCCATCGAAGCGTGTCACCGTGCGGCCGTCCAGCGCAGCCATCAGCTGGTCATCATTCGCCGCAACCAGATCCACCAGATGCTGCTCCAGCGCTTCGCGTTCCGTGAAGGACTTGCTTTGCCGCACCGTGGTTTCCGCCAGTTCGCTATTGCGCCCGCGCTTGCCGGTGATGCTGCGCATATATGCCGCCGCATCGTTTTCCACTTTTTGCGCCATCACCGGATCCATCTCGCCGCCGCCCATCGCCACCGGGTGCGCCGCGCCCGTGTTGGTGCCGGGCGCCATCGCGGCAACCTCTCCGGCTTCCAGCATGAAGAATCCGGCTGAGGCCGCACGCCCGCCGCTGGGCGCCACGTAGGTAACTACCGGAACCGGCGAGGCCAGCATCTCCTCGATGGTTTCGCGCATGGCGTCCATCAGGCCGCCGGGAGTATTCAGACGCACCAAAACCAGGGAGGCATTCTCAGCGCGGGCCTGCGCAATCGCTCCCGCTACAATTTCTGTAGTAATTGGGTGCACCACGCCATCCACGTCCACGGCAATTACTTTCGGAGGCGCGGAGGCTGCCTGTGCCAGAAACGCAAGCAGAATCCCGAAAATCGCGGTCTTCGGCAATCTGACATTAGTATACGCCACTCGGACAACCGTGTCTGAAAACGTTTGTAATCCATATGTAATCCGAAAGATAGAAACTTTTGATGGGCTGTTTGCGGGCAATCGGGTAAAATAGGAGAAACAATTCTCAACTGGAGTAATCAAACAGAACATGGCTAGAAAGCGAGTCTCGGATAAAGAAATCGTGGTGTCGGCCCCAGCGCCGGTTCGCCACAAAACCGCAACCCCGCGGCGTACACGCCGCACTACCGCCGAGCCCGTTGCTACCGCTGCCTTCACTGCGACTGCCGATCAAATCGCAGCCCTGGCATATTCCTATTGGGAAGCCCGCGGTTATCAGGACGGATCTCCCGAAGCAGACTGGCTGCGCGCTGAGCAGGAGCTGCGCGTTAAGGCCGCTTCCGCCGCCGCTTAATTCACGGCGCGCTATTTATACTTGCGCAGCACCGCCAACAGGCGGCCTTGAATCCGCACGTCTCGCGCCGGCACAACAATCGGCTTCAGTGTGGAGTTAGCCGGCTGTAGCCGCACCATCCCGCCAGCCTCGCGGTAGAACCGTTTGAGGGTCGTATCGCTGCCCGACACCAGCGCCACCACGATATCGCCGTCGCGAGCCTCCACTACACGCTCCAGTAGAATGCGATCGCCGTCGCAGATGTGATCGTCAATCATGGAATTGCCGCGGACCTCGAGGGCAAACGTCTCGGCATTGCCCACGTAGTCGGCGAAATTCAAAGTCTCCCGCTGCTCCACGGCCTCTACCGGCGTGCCCGCCGCAATGCGCCCCAGCAGAGGAATTTCCAAAACCGCCGCCGCGCGCGGCCGCTGGTATTCCTGTAGATACTTCGGCGTCAACTCCAGCGAGCGGCTCTGGTTGAACCCGCGCTTGAGGTAATTCTTCGTTTCCAGAACCGAGATGTGTTTATGGACTGTGGCCAGCGAAGCCAGGTCCAACCCGCGGGCAATTTCTTCGAAGCTCGGGCAATAGCCGTTATCGTTCAGAAAGCCGGCGATGAAATCGAGTACCTGCTTCTGGCGTTTTGTCAGTGCCATCTTGTGCCCCTTCTCATTGTGGGCGAACAAAAAGAGAAAATCAAGGAAAACTTCTAATTTAAAGGTCCTTCCCCATGCAGCCGATATAACAGCGGGGGTGAAAACGTGATTTGGATTCGAGAATCGTCAGCTCCTCCCGGCCGCGCGGCCGAGGAGCCTGTCGTCCTGCTTGACTGCTATATCTCAGCCATCCAGGACTCCGCCCATTATGCCGTCGATCTGGACGCCGAAATCACCGCACCGCACGTCAAGTATCTCTCCGCGCTGGCGGCGGATCTGCGGGCCACGCCCTCGCAAACGCTGGAGACCAGCCGTTCCACTTTCAGAGGCCTGCTCCGCGATTATCGCGACAAAGCGGCCGGGTTCCTGGCCAATTTGCGTCAGCAGTATGAGAGCACCGCCAAGGCTTTGCAGGAAACCGTGGAGGCGCTATCCCAAACGGATGACGATCATTCCACGCGCGTGCGCGACACACTCAGGCAGGTGCGCGAAGCGGCCGCCACACCCGCCGGCGAGCCGCTGCGCGAACTTCTGACGGGCGCTGTGAAGGCCATTGAGGAGGACCTCGCTCAGTTGCGCCGGCAACAGCAGTTTGCCGCGGCGCAACTGCAGACCGAAATCCGCCTGTTGCATCAACGCGTCGAATTGCTGCAGAATGCCGTCGCCATGGACCGGGCTTCCAAGTTTTCGAGCCGCCGTTCCATCGAAGAATACGTCGAATCCCTGCCGCCCACGGGCTTCGTGGTGTTGCTGCTCGAAGCCCACGGCCTGGCGCAGGCCCGAGCCAAATATGGCGCCGCCATCTCCGACGAACTGGTGGCCACCTTTGCGCGGCGGATGCGGAATTGTGTTCCGAAAGATGCTGTATTCGGCCGGTGGAACGAACAGGATTTCCTAACGGTTCTGCCCGTCTCGCCAGACAGCGGGAAGACCGAGCCCGCAGCCGTTGCCGGCCACCTTTCCATGCCGTATGCCTGCATGATGGAGGGCAAACTGGTCCGTATTTCGCTGCAGGTCTCGGTGGCGCCTTTATCGCTGGCCGATGTTCCGCCGGGAACCTTGCTCCGCTGCATTGAAAATGCGTTCGGTTCTTAAGCGGCTTAATCGCTACATCAGCGTCAGCGGGTCAACGTCGATCATCAGCGCCGTGGCGCCCCACTTGCGCTCCACGGCGAACGCGCGCACCTTGCGCAATAATTCGTTGAGCGCCTTGCGGCTGGCGGCCTTCACCAGAAACTGATAGCGGTATTCGTTCTTCAGGCGCGGCACGGGCGCTTCGGCCGGCCCCATGATTTTCAATTTCTCCGGCGCTGGTGAGATCAACAGTCCCAATTCAGAACTCATCCGCAGGGCCATTTCCTTTTTTTCGGACCTCACCAGAACATTCGCCATAGCGCTGAAAGGCGGGTAATGCATCATCCGGCGGAAATGCAGCTCCTTTTCGTAAAAGGCCGGATAATCCTGCGCCGCCGCAATACGCACGGCGTAATGGTCCGGATTGATGGTCTGGATCAGCACGATGCCCGGCACGTTGCCGCGTCCGGCGCGTCCGGCCACCTGAGTCAGCAGCTGAAACGTCCGTTCGGCCGCCCGGAAATCGGGCATTCCCAACCCGATATCGGCGGAGATCACGCCCACCAGAGTCACGTTCGGAATATCGTGGCCTTTGGCGATCATCTGCGTCCCCACCAGAATGTCGAAGTGGCCGTCGCGAAAATCCTGCAGAATGGTTTCGTATTGCCGCTTGCCGGTCACCGTATCGCGGTCCAGCCGCGCGATGCGCGCCGCCGGAAGCGCGCGGTGCAGTTCCTCTTCCACCTTTTCCGACCCCACACCAAGAAAGTAGATGTGGTCGCTCGAACACTTGGGGCACACCGACGGCACTTTTTCCGCGTAGCCGCAGTAGTGGCACAGCAGCCTGCGGTCGCGTTTGTGGTAAGTCAGCGTCAAGGAGCAATTGGCGCATTGCACCCGCTCCCCGCAGGCCCGGCAGGCGACGAAACTCGAAAAACCGCGGCGGTTTAGCAGCACGATAGTCTGCTCGCCGCTTTCCAGGCGCGCTCCGATGGCCTCAATCAGCTTGCGCGAAAACGTGGCCTGCTGGCGCGTCTCCAGAAACTCCTGCCGCATGTCGACCAGTTCCACCGTGGGCATGGGCCGCTCGGCAATCCGGCCCGGCAGTTCGATCAACCGGTATTTGCCGCGCTCCGCGTTGTAACGGCTCTCCAGACTCGGCGTCGCTGAACCCAGCACAACGCACGCGCCGGCCGCCTGCGCCCGCACCACCGCCACATCGCGGCCGTGGTAGCGCGGCGTTTCTTCCTGCTTGTAGCTTCCGTCGTGCTCTTCATCGACGACAATCAACCCCAGGTTGCGCACCGGAGCGAAAACGCCGGACCGCGTCCCCACCACCACTGAGGCCGCGCCGGAGCGGATGCGCCGCCACTGCTCAGACCGTTCCAGATCCGTAAAGGCGCTGTGCAGAATCGCCACCTTATCGCCGAACCGTCCGAAAAATTGTCCAGCCATGGCCGGCGTTAGCGCGATTTCCGGCACCAGCAGCAGAGCGCCACGCCCTTCCGCCACCGCCACCTCAATCGTGTTGAGGTAGACTTCCGTCTTGCCTGATCCGGTAACGCCGTGCAGCAGAAATGTCTGAAACCGGTGCTCGCGGATGGCGGTCGCAATCTCTTCAAACGCCGCCTGCTGCGCGCCGTTCAGATCGTGCCGCACGCGGATGGGTCCGGACCGCACCGCTACCGTTTCCGGGGCCAGCGTCACCAGTCCCTTGCGCGCCAGCGACCGCGCCGCCAGGCTCGCGTTGCGAACCGTTCCTTCCAGCTCTTTGAGGTTGTGCGACCCCGGGTGCAATTCCAGGAAAGCCCGCAGTTCCCGTTCCGGTTTATTGAGTTTGGCGTCGCCGGCCTGGCCGCGCAGTTCCACCCGAAGCCGCTCCGAGGGCGCACGCAACGGGTCGCGGTCCGTCTCCACCTGCTCCACCACGATGAAGCCTTTGCGTTCCAGCGATCGCATCGCCTTGTCCGCCAGCGGTAGAGCTTTGGCCAGATAGGCCTGCGAGAGCGGCCGCTTTTCCAGCATGTGCAGGATCTTCGCCACCGGATCGTCCGGCGCCGCATCCAGCATCAACTGGCGCGCGGCGTCGCGCCCGGAATCCGTCAGCGACCAGACCTTGCCTTGCCGCATCTCCGCCGCCAGCGGCAGCATGCCGCGCAACACGTCGCCCAGCGGTGCGCAATAATAGCCAGCAATCCACCGTCCCAGCCCAAGCAATTCGGAATCGAGCACCGGAACCGCGTCGATCAGCCGCAGCGCCTCGCGCGTAGCCATGGCCGGCGGCTCATCGTGGCACCGCAGGATCACGCCCGTCATCTTGCGCGTTCCAAAAGGCACACTCAGCCGGCAACCCGCCTGCACACGATGCCGCAGTGTCTCAGGCAGCGCGTAGGTAAACGGCTGATCCAGGGGCACCGGCAGGCTGACGTCGCAATAAAGGTAGGAACCTTCTGGCATGAGGCTTCAGGATAGCGAAACCAGCAGGCGTTGCACGCCAGTTTCGTCGCGAAGCGCGCAGGACCACCTCAAAACGATGGTCCCACACTTCGGTAAACCTGAGGAACGGTGGCCGGACGGCCAAACGGGCGGTTTCTCCCGCTGTTAGACGTGCGGGTCGATCATCTTCTGCACGTCGGACTTCCCGATCGCGCCCACGCGCTGTTCCACTACCTGTCCGCCCTTAAAAAGCAGCAGGGTAGGGATGCCGCGCACGTTGTAGCGGCCGGCGGTGCCGTTGTTGGAGTCGACGTCGACTTTGCCAACTTTGATCTTGCCGACATATTCGGAGGCCACTACGTCGATCGTCGGGCCCATCTGCCTGCACGGGCCGCACCATTCAGCCCAAAAATCCACCAGCACCGGAACGTCCGACCGCAGCACGTCCTGGTCGAAACTCGCATCGGTAAAGGTTAATGTATTCTGACCTGCCATTTCGTCTCCTATATAAACTATTAGAATCGGATTGCGCGAAAAGGATTCAAGCCCCGCTCGCAAGCTGCTGGTACAACGCCGAATAACCCGCAGCCGAGGCCTTCCAGGAAAAGTCCTTTTGCATCCCCCGGCGCATCATTTCCCGCCAGACTGTCTGGTTGGAAAACGCCTGTGCCGCGTCCCGGACGGCGCCCAGCAGCGCGGCTCCGGAATACTCCTCGAACTTGAACCCGGTACCCTCATCGATGGTATCATCCAGGCCGCCCGTGGCGCGAACCACCGGAACGGTGCCGTAGCGCAGGCTGTAAATCTGGTTGAGTCCGCACGGCTCGTAGCGGCTCGGCATCAGGAAAAGATCGGCGCCCGCTTCGATGCGGTGGGCCAGGCCGTTGTCGTAGCCCACCCGAAGCGCAATGCGGTCGGGATAGTCGGCGGCCATGCGCCGGAAGAAGGCTTCGTATTCCGGATCGCCGGAGCCCAAGGCCGTCATGTAGATGTCCCCGGCCGCGATTTCGGACGCCACCTCGGCCAGAATGTCGGTCCCCTTTTGCCGCGTGAAGCGGGAGACAATTCCAATCAGCGGGCGCTGGTTGGCCGTTTCGGGCAGCCCGAATTCCTCGATCAGCGCGCGTTTGCATGCCTGTTTGCCGCTCAGATCATCCGCGCTATACAAGGCCGGAATCAGCGGATCGTGCCGCGGGTCCCACTCCTGGTAATCGGCGCCGTTCAGGATCCCGTGCAGGTCGCCGGCTCGCGCCCGCAAGGCTCCATCCAGACCGAAGCCGTACTCCGGCGTCTGGATCTCGCGGGCATAAGTGGGGCTGACCGTGGTCAACGCGTCCGCAAATGCGATGCCGCCTTTGATATAACTGACGCGGCCGAAGAACTCCAGCCCGTCCGGGCGGAATACAGACGGCTCGATTCCTGCCTCAGCCAGCGCCGATTTCGGAAACAGCCCCTGGTAGCCCAGGTTGTGGATGGTGAAGAGGGTTTTCACGCCCAGAAATGTCGGGTCGGTGGAAAAGGAGCTGCGCAGCAGCGCCGGCACCAGCCCGGACTGCCAGTCGTGGCAGTGAAAGATTTCGGTGCGATAGAGCACCCGCGCCACCGCCAGCGCGGCGCGCGCGAACACCGCGAAGCGAATGTGATTGTCGGGGTAGTCGACGCCCGATTCGCCGTAGAAGCCTTTGCGGTCGAACAGCGGCGGGCAATCCACCAGGTAGAGCGGGAAGGGGCTCGACACTGCCTGGTAGAGGGTAACCACGTGGCGCTCCGTCCCCAGAAAGATGGAAATCTGGTCGTAGACGCGGCGCGCGCCTTTGAGGTCGATGGAGCCATAGCGCGGAATCACCACGGCGGCTTCATCGCCGGTTTCGCGCAGGGCCACGGGCAACGCCCCGAGCACGTCGGCGAGCCCACCCGTCTTGGCCAACGGCGCGGCTTCCGAAGATACCATCAGGACCCGGGCCACATTGGAATTGTAGCAAGCCGCCAACGCTGCCAATGTTATGATTCCCTCAGAACCGTGCAGCGCGAAGAGATTCTGGCCCAGCTTCGTGAAAGGATTGTCAGGTTCGCGGCATCCCACTATGCAGGGGATAACGCGGAAGACTTGGCCCAGGAGGTGCTCATGCTGCTGCATGAAAAATACGCGCACCTCGACCGTGTGGAAGACCTGCTGCCCTTGTCGCTCCAGATTGTGCGCTACAAAATGATGAGCCAGCGCCGCAAAGCCGCCCGCCGCGGCGAATATAGCCAGGTCTCCATCACCTACATTCCGCTGCCCGATCTGGACGCCAATCCGGCCGACCAGATGGAGCGGCGGGAAATGCTGGAGCATCTCGCCGCCGCCATCCCCAAACTGGGCGAACGCTGCCGCGAATTGATGCGCCTGAAACTGCAGGGCCGGACGTTTCCGGAGATCCAGAAGATCATGGATGCCGCGGCCATCAATACCGTCTACACCTGGGATCACCGCTGCCGCAAGCACCTGCTGGAGCTGATGGGCGGAAACTGGGAGCGGCAGACATGAACCGCGGCGAAGCACAAAAACTGCTGGGCGGATATGCCACCGGCACGTTGACGGCGGAAGAACGGCAGGCGCTGTTCGCCGCCGCGCTCGAAGACCAGCAACTCTTCGACGAACTGGCGCGCGAACAATCTCTGCGCGATCTGTTGAGCGATCCGGCTTCGCGTACGCATCTGTTGGCGGCCCTGGATGTGCCGGCGCCAGCGGCGTTGTCTTGGTTCGGGCGCTGGTGGAAGCCTCTTTCGATGGGTGCGGCCGCCGCGGTGCTGGCGAGCGTGACGGTGGTCGCGGTGATGCACCGTTCGCCCAATGTGCCGCCGGCCATGGTGGCGAAGCTGGCGCCGCAGCCAGTCTCGCCGGTCACCAGCCCACCGGCCGCGCCCGCGCCTGTTGCCACGGAAACCGGCGCGCTCCGCCAAGCCAACCGCGCTCTAAACACAGACCAGGCCGCGATGGTTCGGGAAAGAAAGGTGATGCCCTCGGCACAAGGCCGCGTGGCTCCGCCGCCGGCGCCAGCCGCGCTACCTGAAGCGCCCAAGGCCGCCGCGCCAGCCTTCGACGTGAATGGCGCGGGCCTGCAAAGGGCAGAGCTCGATCAAGCGAAATCTGCCGCTCCCCCCAGCCCACCGCCGGGGCTTCAGGCGTTTCCGGCGACTCCGCGCGACGCCATCACCACCGGATTCCTAGCGGGGAACGCGCCTGCCCCGACCGATGCCCGCGCGCTCTTTTCCGGCGCTGGGCCTGCTGGTGTGCTGGGCGGTATCATTTCAACGCAAGCCGGTGGACGCGGCGGCGGTGGTGGTCGGGGGCGCGAGGCAGCAATCGCAACCCCGGCGGCTGCCCGGAATCTCGGCCTGCAGTATCGCGTCCTGGGGCCGGCGCCCGCCGGCGATTTCGTGGAGACCGATGCCGCTGAGACCGGCGCCGTCGATGCCGGTGTCCCGTTCAAACTGCAGTTCACGGCCAACGACAACGGCTATATGCGGATCCTGCAACTCGGCTCCGATGGCGACTACCACAGCATCCTCAGCGCGGCCGTTTCGCGCATGCAGGCCTTCGAGACCGGAGCTATTCGGGTGGATGAACCGGGCCGCGTGAAATTCTTCGTCACGTTCGCGCTTGAGCCCCTGCCGCCCTCCAACGTCGCTCAGCCGGATGACGACATCGTGGTGGATCGCGGCCGCCTGGTCACCGTCGCCGACCGTAACGCCGCCGTCCCGCACCTGTCCTTCAACCTGATGTTCACCGTCCAGTAGCTACGCCGCCAACTGCATCCAGGAACAGTTGTGCCACGCGCGCCGCATCGAACTGCCGCACCCATTGCTCGCCGGCGCGGCTCAGTTCCGCGCGTCTTTCCGGCGATTGGTACAGCTCTTCGATGGCTGCGGCCAGCGCGTCCGGATTGTCTGGTTCCACCAGCAAACCGTCAGGCGCCACTTCCGGAATGGCCGCGGCGCGCGAGGCCACAATCGCTTTACCGGCCGCCATCGCTTCCAGCAGCACAATGCCGAAGCCTTCCTGCACGCTCGGCAGGCAGAACAGGTCGCAGCCGCGATACTCGTTCACCAGTTGAGAACGTGATACGTCGCCCAGCCATTGAACCGCTCCGCCCAGCTTCAGATCCTCCACCAGGTTCCGCCACGATGCCGCGCCCGGGCCGTTGCCCACAATGCGAAGTTCCAGGTTGGGAATGCGGGATGCCAGCGCCGCCGCCGCGCGCAACAGCACGTCCACGCGTTTGCGCCGGTAAAGCCGCCCGACGAAGAGCACGCGGAAGCGTCCGGGCGCCGGGTCGCTGCCTTCGGCCAGGCGCCGGCGCCACTCGGCCAGCTCGATCAGCTCCGGAACCACCGCGGGCGCGCGTTCCAGGCCGTAAAACTCCTGTGCGCGTTCACCCGAGTAGCGGCTAGTCACCACCACGCGCGCCGCGCGCTCCACGTGCAGCCGCTCACAGTGCGCCTGAATCCCCATAGTGAAGCGCGTGAGTCCGGATTCGAAGCGCACTTCATCGGCGATCACTCCCTTGAGCGAGGCCACGTGCCGCGCGCCAGCCGCAATGCGGTATCCATCCATGTCGAAACCCACCGTCAGGTCAAATTCCGGCCGCTGCCGCAGGCCGCGGTTGAAAACCAACCGCTGCGCGGTGTAGACCGGCAGCAGCAAGCGGGGCGTTTCGAATTCCACCCTATGGCCGAGCGTTTCCAGGGCCCGCGCCAGCACGTACATTCCGACGTAGGTGCCGCTGCCGCGTGTAATATCGAGTGGAGTGGAGGTGAGGAAGCGGATTCGCAGTGGGACCGGCCTCCTGGCCTGTCGTCGCTATAATTATAGTGGACTCTCCATTGAACTCTTCTCCTCAGAAAGCCGTCTGCCTGCTCAGCGGCGGCCTCGATTCCACCACGTGCCTCGCGCTGGCGCGCCGCGACGGCTTCGCCTGCTACGCGCTTTCCTTCGATTACGGCCAGCGCCACAAGCTCGAACTGCAGGCGGCCGCCCGCGTTGCCGCGCATTTCGGTGCGGAGAAGCATCTGGTGATTCACACCGGCCTCGATGCCTTCGGCGGCTCCGCGCTCACCGCCGATATCGCGGTGCCCAAGGCCCGCTCGGCCGGTGAGATGTCGACCGGCATTCCCATCACCTACGTGCCGGCGCGCAACACCATTTTCCTTTCGTTTGCGTTGGCGTGGGCCGAAGTGCTGGAGAGTTCCGCCATCTTCATCGGCGTGAACGCCCTCGATTATTCCGGCTATCCCGATTGCCGGCCCGAATTCATCCAGGCCTACGAGCGCATGGCCAACCTGGCGACCAAGGCCGGTGTGGAGGGCCGCACAAAGCTCGCCATCCACACGCCGCTGCTCGATCTTTCGAAGGCGCAGATTGTTCGGCTGGCGCAGGAACTCGCCGTGCCGTTCGGCATGACGCACAGCTGCTACGATCCGGCGCCCGACGGCCGCCCGTGTGGCGAGTGCGATTCCTGCCTGCTGCGGCGCAAGGGTTTTGAAGAGGCCGGCGTTGAAGATCGCTGAGCTCTTCTACTCGCTGCAAGGCGAAGGCGCGCTGCTCGGCGTGCCTTCGGTCTTCATCCGCACCAGCGGCTGCAATCTGCGCTGCCGGTGGTGCGACACGCCGTACACATCCTGGCAACCGGAAGGCACGGAATGGCCGCTCGACCGGATTGTGGACGAAGTGCGGGCGCATCCCGCGCGCCACGTCGTCATCACCGGTGGCGAACCGATGATCGCGCCCGACATCATTCCGCTCACCGAGCGCCTGCGCGCGCTCAAGCTGCACATCACCGTCGAAACCGCCGGGACGGTTTTCCAGCCGGTGGCCTGCGACCTGATGAGCATCAGCCCGAAGCTCGCGAATTCCACGCCGGCGGGATCGTGGGCCGCGCAGCATGACCGCGTGCGCGCGCAACTGCAGCCGCTGATGGAACTGATGGCGCGGTATCCGTATCAGCTGAAGTTCGTCATCGAAAAACCCGGCGACGTGGAGGACGTGCGCGCGCTGCTGGCCTCACTCGACAGCGGCCGCAACCATGCCATCCTGAATCACACCATCCTGATGCCCGAAGGCACGGACCCGGAGGTCTTGCGTGAACGTGGAGCGTGGCTGGCGGAAATCTGCAAGCAGGAAGGCTATCGCTTCAGCCCGCGGCTGCACGTGGATCTCTGGGGCAACCAGAGAGGTGTTTAATAAGGCACTGATATACCTGACGCAACCAAACGGGTTCCGCTTGACACGACCGCCGTGGCGATCCATCCTAGAACAACGAGCACAATTGTCGAGGACTCTTCTTCTAGAATACCGGAAGGATATGAAATCGACGAACCGAAGGTATAGATTTCTTGCGCAATTGCCGATTAAAGCGATATGGAGAATGAGCGTCAGAGTCGGTCGAGCAGGGTAACGCCGCCGTTACCATTTTTCGAGTTCTTTGCCGGTGGTGGAATGGCACGCCTTGGCTTGGGTCCCGAATGGGAATGCCAGTTTGCGAATGATTGGTCGGATAAGAAGGCTGCCGCATACCGGGCCTACTTTGGCGGTTCGGAACTCAGGGTGTGCAGCATCTCGGACCTGACGCCTGACGATCTTCCCGGCACGCCAACTCTTGTTTGGGGTTCGTTTCCTTGCCAGGATTTGTCGTTGGCGGGGAATGGCGCTGGCCTGGCCGGTAAACGAAGCGGAACTTTCAAACCGTTTTGGAAGCTCATGCGTAGGATGACCGGCACTGGTCGTTTCGCACAGATCGTCGTTTTGGAGAACGTGATCGGCACCCTCACGTCTCACGACGGGCGGGACTTCGCAACGATCATCGGCGCTTTGGCGCAAGAAGGCTATCGGGTTGGTGCGCTCGTGATGGATGCTGTGAAGTTCTTGCCTCATTCCAGGCCCAGGCTCTTTATCGTGGGAGTGCATCAGGGCCTCGCTATTCCTTCGCATCTGATCTCGTCGGAAGCGTCGGAACCTTGGCACACGAAATCCCTGCGGTGGGCTTTCAACCGTCTGCCAGTGCATCTTCAGGACTCTTGGGTGTGGTGGAGCCTGCCGATCCCACAGGAACCCATACCGGCACTTGCAAAGCTGATCGAAGAAGTTCCGACTGGCGTGGACTGGCACACGAAGGAAGAAACCGACCACATCATTAAATTGATGTCGCCAGTGCATTTGGAAAAACTACGGAAGGCCCAGCTTCTCAAAACGAAAATCGTGGGGACTGTCTACCGCAGAGTCCGTCCGAATGAAGTTGGCGTAAAGTCTCAACGTGCCGAAATTCGGTTCGATCAGATTGCCGGTTGCTTGAGAACACCCGCCGGTGGGTCCAGTAGACAGACCGTTGTTATCGTTGACGGGCGCAACGTGCGATCACGCTTGCTGTCCCCACGAGAAACCGCACGGCTCATGGGCGTGCCCGACGATTACCCGTTGCCCACCAACTACAACGAGGCGTATCATCTCTTTGGCGATGGCCTTGCGGTTCCCGTTGTGCGCTGGTTGAGCAACAATCTTCTGACCCAAATCGCCGCTGCCATTCGGGTTATGATAGCGGCTTAATGCCACAAGAGTATGAGCCGCAAGGCGTTCCGCAAGACGTAGCTGCCATCCGACAACAAATTCGGGCTTTCCTTGACACACCCGATTCCGACGGAAGGAAAGTTGGGACTGCGAAATGGGGCGTGTACGCTTTCTACGACTACGATGGGGAACCAATTTATGTGGGGCAGACCAATGAGATGCTACAGGTACGGGTCGGACGCCATCTCACGAATCAGCGCACGGACGCTGTGGCGATGAACGTATTGGACCCGTTTGAAGTGGCGGAAATTGAAGTATGGCCGCTCTGGGATTTGCAAGGCCGGGACAAGAAGGATCGTGAGGCCAAGAGCAGATTGAACTCTGCCGAATACACAGTTTTTCAACGTGTCCTCGGTCAGTCCGGCTTCGGTGCAGTGCTCAACGAAGGCGATATAGCGCCTACGGATTTGATTGAATTGCCTCCATCGGTCAGAGCACGCATTATTCCTGGCGATCTGTACGAGCAGCGGAAGCATCCTGACGTGCGAATCGCCAGACGTGCGACCACCATTGCGGCTCTTGCACGAGTGATTAGCGAACGAAAGGTCTCAAAGGGGCTTCGGCGCACGCTCACGACACAAGCACGGCGACTTGAAAGACTTGCGACTCAGCGGTACAACGAAATCGGCGGCAGCGTGCCGATCGTTAACCCCGGCGAAGAGGTCTGAAGGTGGATACGGTCAGCCCGGAGGTCCGCTCAAGGGTAATGGCACGGGTCCGCTCTCAGCGGAATCGGTCAACCGAATGGCGACTCCGGGCCTATCTCATCCGGGCTGGTATACGTGGTTGGAAACTGAACTCGTCCGATATTCGTGGAAAACCAGATTTTGTATTCCTGGAGGAACGGCTGCTTTTGTTTGTGGATGGCTGTCACTGGCACGGTTGTCCGAAGTGCTATCGCAGGCCGTCATCGAACACCGAGTATTGGGATGCAAAGGTGGCCCGGAATCGCAGTAGAGACTTGAAGACCACCGCTGAGTTGAAGAAAGGGGGATGGCAGGTACTGAGGATTTGGGAGCACGAACTATGTGCGATGGAAGCGGTAGCCGGAAGGATCAGAGCGGCGCTGGAATCGAATTCGCCGAAGAATTGATCCTTTCGTTTCGGGTCTTTTCAGATTCGACGATATGACATTGTTGGTTGCATCAAGTGTATTAATGCCCCAATTAAGAGACGTGCCTGATACCAAACTGCCCACCGCTCTGGCGGCCGATCCGGTCTGCCGCCAACATCTGGCCGGACGCCGCGTGCCCGAGTGCCCGGA